>Ga0207083_1011_pt1 | contig 45345 bp, 43 predicted proteins | sample Alteio_BWMinHeat_57_FD_153516 | JGI IMG/M metagenome (GOLD analysis project Ga0207083, IMG submission 153516) | Enriched cells from forest soil in Barre Woods Harvard Forest LTER site, Petersham, Massachusetts, United States -... | ecosystem: Environmental > Terrestrial > Soil > Temperate forest >... | reverse complement strand
TTCTGGTTGCTCGCACTATTAGGCTTTCGCATATAGCGTCCAATGACTTTTACATCCGAGCAGAACATGAGTTGTTACCTTCCCATGCATCGGATATGCTAACTGTGTGAATGAGAAATTCACAGTGCAAAGACTTTCACTTTACTAGATTTACGGCCTTACTGGCTGCTCCTGCCCGTTTTTTCTCATATTATTTTATGTTCTAGATCTAATAGTTAGCGGTATGGTTTATGAAAGAAAAAACGGGCACGCACGCGGGCACGTTCACGATGCCTTTAAATTAGGCAACTTATTCTTTAGACGCCCGATAGGTTACCCAATCAAAACTGCATAAAGACTATAAATATATATAAATAGTAATATTTATAATAAGTTACCCCTCTTTCCTATCGCTCATTTATCTTTGCTGATTTTTTTTGATTTATAATATTAAATAAGAGGCTAGCAGAGATAATCTATTATGAAAATCTTGGTTGCAGATGACTCAAAAACGATGCGCGAATTACTAACAGAGTCGCTAATAAAATTTGGACATGATGTCATCGTTGCTACCAACGGATTAGACGCATTAGAAAAATTTAAAATAGACCGTCCCGATTTAATTATTCTTGATGTCATTATGCATGGCATGGATGGATTTGAATGTGCGGAAAAAATTCGAGCCTATGATGAAAATGATTGGGTTCCTATTATTTTTCTAAGCGGTGCAGTGGATGATGAAAACATTGCGCGAGGCATTAATGCCGGCGGAGATGATTATCTGACAAAACCATTTAGCGAAGTCACATTATCAGCAAAAATTAAAGCTATGCAACGCATTGTTGATATGCGTCAAAAACTTTACGCTACGACAAAAAAATTACGTGTATTGTCCACGATCGATCATTTAACTGGAATCAATAACCGATTACAACTTGAAAAAATGATAAAACATAAAATGAAGCGAGCAAAGAAAAAAAATCATTTACTCGCTCTTTTATTTATTGACCTTGATAATTTTAAATCGATCAATGATCATCTTGGACATCACATTGGAGACTTATTACTGAAGGAAATTGCAAACCGTTTAAAATCAACCATTCGAGCAAATGATTTTATTGCTCGAATAGGAGGAGATGAATTTGCCATCATTCTGGGAAAAATTAAGGACATAGAAACAGCAGGGGAAATTGCAAAAAAAATCTTAAATATATTAACTGTTCCATTTAGCTTAGATGGAAACGACGTCATTATTACCTCGAGCATCGGTATTGCGACTTATCCTTTCGCTGATACTGAATTAACATCCCTTATTCAAAGCGCTGATATTGCCATGTACCATGCAAAAGCAAGTGGTAGGAACAATTTTCAATATTACACAGAAGAATTACATAAAAAACATAAAAAAATGTCTTATCTCGATAGTTCATTGAAATTTGCCATTGAAAGAAAAGAATTATTCCTAGCCTACCAACCCATTTTCGACTTAACAGACCGAACGTTGGTGGGAATGGAAACATTACTGCGATGGAAACATCCCGAACTAGGCCTGATTTCTCCCGATCTTTTTATTCATATTGCAGAAGAGAATGGAATGATTGAAGCCTTGGGCTGGTGGGTACTACGCACTGTCGGTGAACATGTGAAACAATGGGATTTTTCATCATTCAAAGAATTTAAATTGTCCATTAATATTTCTTCCCGACAATTACTTCATAAAAACTTACCGTTATTGATAAAAAATATTCTCTTCGATACCAAATTACCTGCAAATGCATTAGAACTAGAATTAACAGAAACTATTTTAATGTCCCATACAGATATTTCCGAAAATGTACTAAAAGAAATACATAGCTTAGGAGTGAGCATTTCAATTGATGATTTTGGTACGGGTTATTCTTCACTTGTCCTCTTGAAACGATTGCCTATCAGGGCTTTAAAAATCGATAAATCATTTATTAATGATGTAACCAGCAATATTAATGATGCCATTATTGTCAATTCCGTCATTAGCTTGGGGAAAAATTTAGGGCTAACGGTGATTGCTGAAGGAATAGAAAGTGAAGAACAACTAAATTTTTTAGTAACAAACGGTTGTTTACGTGGCCAAGGTTATTATTTAAGCCGCCCACTCTCCTTCGAGCAAATGACTATTTTTTTAGAGAATATTTCGAAAAGAGTCACATAGAAAATATAAGATGATTTAAAATAAAGGAATGCCATATGACCTTGCAAGCAACATCAAATACCATTCAAGTCCTGCATTTCTTAGTGCAAAAAATTCATTTATGCATACCACTACCCTATATTATAAAAGCATTTCCTTTAATGGAGTTAAAACAGATACCTGAAACACCTCATTATTGCGCAGGATTAATGAATATTAGCGGAAGGAGTATTCCCGTTATTGATCTAGCCATTCGTCTCCACTTAAAACGTAAGGACAAATATACGTTATCAACACCCATCATCCTTTGTAAGGACACTGCGCATGAAATGGGAATTATAATAGATGAAATCTTGGGAATAACCCAAATTGATCATGATCATTTACAATTGAAAAATGATTTTAATGAAAAAAATTTATTTTTTAAAGGCGTCATTAATATAGACTCACATTTAACATTAGTCTTGGACATGCCACACATATTATCTAACTATTTCAGTTCAGATATAAAAAACCCTTCTTTTGATATCAATGCACTGAATTTAACAGGATTTAGATATGAATGAGCATACCTCAGCAAGTTCAAATAATTCCATTCATCGAATGGATATTTTAGATAAATTTACGCATTTTATTCGCGAGCGTTTAGGTATTATTATTCACTCGCACCAAATAAATGATTTGAATAAATTGATTACTGAAGCGTGCAATAAATTCAAATGCAATGCTTATGATTATTTAATCATGTTAAAAGAAGCAGAAAATAGATCTCCTATTATTGAACATCTCATACTAGGGATAACCATTGGCGAAACATACTTCTTTCGTGATTCAACACAAATGCAGCTACTAAAAAATACTGTATTACCTGATTTGATTGCTAAAAAAAGAAAGGAAAACAATCAAATATTACGTATTTGGAGCGCAGGCTCCTCCTCTGGAGAAGAAATTTTCACAATTGCTATGTTACTATGCGATATCTTGCCGGACATTGATGCATGGACATTAAATTTATTAGGAACCGACATCAATACCATGGCATTAAAAAAAGCGCTAGCGGGAATCTATAATGAATGGTCGATGCGCGCTATACCTGAACGCTATAAGCAACGTTATTTTACGATAAAAAATCAAAAATATATCCTATCACCATCCCTTCGCGATATGGTCACGTTTTTATACCTTAATCTCAATGAAAATATGTTTCCTTCCCTTCTTAATGACACGAACGCACAAGATTTTATTATTTGCCGCAATGTACTCATTTATTTTGATCAAGACCGTGGAATAGATCTCATGAAAAAATTTAGAGCGGCCTTAGTACCAAGTGGAGTCTTAATGTTAGGGGCCTCTGATCCTATTTATACAGCAGATACCGATTTCATTTTTAAATATAAACAAGGAACGCTTTTTATACGTCCAACGGAACCTGATTTAACAAGTACTATCACATCAACGCCAACTTCCATCAGGGACATCCCATTAAAAACAAATGAAAACGTAAACCCACAAATAAAAATACCTATCGCTCCACCTAAAAAAGTGACACCAATACCTATATCTGTTGAAGAACAAAAAAATACTGTCATTCAATTATTAAATGAAGGCCAATGGGAAAAAACACTGGACATCATTAACTCTTATCGAAAAGAAATTCTTAAATCAGCTTTTTTACTTAGCGCAGAAGCAACAGCACTGGCCAATTTAGGAAAATTAGATAAGGCTGCTGATTTGTGCTACCAAAGCTTGGCCATAGATTCTACAAATATTAATACGCATTTCTTACTTGCAATGATATTAATAGAATTAAATCGTACGAAAGAGGCAGAAGTTGAATTACGTAAAACATTATTTCTTGACCATCAATTTGTCATGGGACATTTCCAATTAGGCTTACTATTAATAAAAAACAAACAGCACGAATTAGGTTTAAAATGTTTATATAATGCATTAGCTATTGTAAAAGCCCACAGCTCTTCTCAACAGAAAAATGAATCAAAAATAGATTATGACAATCTCGCAGAAATTCTAGCGCATGAAATCGAGCTGCATATTTCCGCCAAAGGAGAAAAACATGCCAATGAAAAATAAAAAAAGGAAAATCTCCCAACTAAGTGCGACGGATTGTTTTCCTAAGAACAAAAAAATAAAGAACATTTTTAGCGAGCGGGCTAAATTAATGGCGAGCCAATCTAACAATCAAATAAAACAAGATGAGACTAGTAGCTATATTAATTTTTATCTCGGCGACACGGAAAAATATGGAATTGATTATCAATATATAAAAGAAGTCATCAATAACGTTGCCTTAACAAGAATACCCTGCACATTGCCCTGTATTGCGGGCATCATTAATAAACGTGGCGCATTGTTAACTGTTCTAGATCTCAAGCAATTTTTATTTAATCAACCGATTGTGCATGAGACATTCAATATTATTATATCTTATGCAGATAATATGACGTTTGGAATTTTAGTCGATACTATCATAGGAAATAAAAATTATAATAAAAATTCACTTGATAATGCTTTTCCCTCTGAAAATATTGATAAAACAGACTATATTTTAGGCCTGCATGAAGGCAGGATCGCTATTTTAAATGTCCCAATGATAATAAGCACTTTAGTTTCAAAATTATCAAGGACTGTCGTTTCTTAAGGAGCTTACTCATGAAACCCAACATCGATGTCGGCGCCACCAGCATAAGCATTCGAAATCGTATTTTCTTAGGATTTACAGCCATCGCTCTTATTCTCATAGTAGCAATCGCTATTATTTTGGCAAAAGTTGTATATGTTAAAAACTTCGCCATGCAAATTGCATCCCAGGATTTGCCAACTTTTGATTCTTATGTTGATTTAAATGCCAATCTTTATAAAACACAAACAATGCTTTATAGCTGGCTGTCAACTCACGATGCTGCATATAAAACTGAACGTAAAAATACCTGGCAAACTATTAATAGTAGTCTTGCTATCATCAAAAAATACGAAAAAATGTCTAATAATCAAGAATACATTAATACATGGAATCATGTAGAACCCTCTTTAATTAACTTAAAACAAGCTCAAGAAAAAATTGAGAATGCCAATATATCAAATCCTTCTTCCATGTTATTAATGTTGAATACCGAACTGATACCTGCCTTAAATGGAGCATTGGATTACTTGCAAGGCTTCCTTAATGATAAAAACGATAGATATGGCGGTCTGTTTGATATTCATTTTAATCAATTAGAATCGAATAGCTACACCATTACAACTGACATGCGTACTGTCGAAATTACTTTATTTAGCTTATTAGTATTAGTTATTTTATCTTGCTTCTTTATTGCGATTTATACCTCGCGTGGCATCAATAAATATATCAACGTTTTTCGACAACATAGCAGTAATATTGCGGCAGGGGATCTTACCCAACGTTTAGTCATTAATAGCGAAGATGACATGGGAAAACTAGGCAATGATTTAAATATTATGACGGAAAGCCTAGCTAAAGTAAGTCAACAAATTAATAATGCCTGTCATGAAATGATTTCAACATTAGAAGAAGTGACACATGCCTCTAATGTTCAATCCAGTGGCGCTACTGAACAAGCCTCCTCTATTAATGAAATTACTTCCTCACTAGAAGAAATTGAAAAAAGCTCCACACAAACTATCCAAAAAGCAAAGACCTTAGGTGAAATAGCCGAACGCACACGTTCTAAAGGTCAATTAGGTTTACAAGCCGTGGAACAGAGCTCTATTGGAATAAAAACAGTACGGGAAAAAGTACAGGCCATTGCACAAACTATTTTAGAATTAAGCAATCAAACTCAACAAGTAGGAGAAATAACGGCAGTCGTTAATTCTCTCGCGCAGCAATCTAAAATGTTAGCATTAAATGCATCCATTGAAGCAGCAAAAGCGGGCGACGCAGGGAAGGGATTTGCAGTTGTCGCATCAGAAGTCAAAAATCTTGCTGAACAATCAGAACATTCCACCGCTCAAGTCCAAAAAATATTAGAAGATATTCGCCATGCGACTGAAAAAGCTGTCATGGCGACAGAAGAAGGCATTAAAGGTGTTGACCAGGGCGCATTATTAGTTGAAGAAACGGGTGAAGTAGTACGTAACTTGAGTGAAGTTATCCATGAAGCCACGATGGCAAGCCAGCAAATTGAGGCCGCTATCCGCCAAGAAGGTGTCGGCATTGAGCAAATTACAGCAGGCATGAATGAAATTAATCAAGTCACTTATTCCTATGTAGAAAGCGTAAAACAAACCACAGAAGCAATTACGCATTTAACATCTAATGTCAAAAATCTTAAAGAGTACATCGATATTTATAAAATTTAATTATTAACGGCGTCATATAAAAAGGAAAATATACATGAAAGCTGAAGCAGATAAAAAATCATCTATTTTTTCTTTAGGAATTCGTGCAAGAATATTTTTAGGATTTTTGGTGATAGCTATCATTTTAATTATCACTACTATATTTGTTGATACTAAAATTAGAGAAGCAACCACTTTTTCAAGACAAATATCTATTATTAATTTTCCCACCCTTGATAATTTTTTAGATTTAAATGGCCAAATTTACAAGACACAAGCTGCCTTAGCCAACTACATTATAACTCATAACCCAACATTTAAAGTTGATTTTCAACGTACCTGGGCGCTCCAGAAAAAAACCAGTTCGGACATAGATATATTTTCCAAATCCTGGGAAAACTCACAACTAATTAATCATTGGAATAAAGCGAAGTCTACCATAAATGAAGTGGAAATTTTTGAAAACGAAATACTAAATACGTTTAGTAATACTAGTAATATAAGTCAACCTATTTTAATCGCTAAGCTTATCAATCAACTTCAATCTAAAGTATCTCAAGTTTACGATATATTAGATGGATACATTCAACCTGATGGATCACGGGCTGGAGGAATATATGATCAGGCATATAACGAATGGGAAGCCGCTGCTAATACAACGACACAACATCTCAATTTTGTGAATAATCTACAATATGTGTTATTAGCTTTTTATATTGTTGCAGCCATTATCATTGCGTCACTTACGGCCCGTTTTATTTTAACGCCCCTTAATAAAGCCATTAATATTGCACGTCAAATTGCTAATGGTGAACGCAACCTCACTGTTATTAGCTCATCTAAGGACGAAACAGGAGAACTGTTGTCTTCATTAGGCACTATGTTAAATGCCATCAAAGAAAATGAATTAAAATTACAAGAAAGTGAAAGTCGAACGCGCACCTTATTTGACAATATTGTAAAAACAGCCCATACATTCAGCGAACATAGTAGCCGTGTCTCAAAAGGAGATTTATCTCAACGCATCACAAATAAAGATACGAAAGAAATGCATCAATTAGGCGAAGATTTAAATAAGATGACAGACAACCTATCTACGATCACGCAACGTATTACGGAAGCCTGCCATAATATGGTTTCAACATTAGAGGAAGTCAAACAGGCCGTTACTGTGCAATCGACAGGAGCAACTGAACAAGCGTCTTCAATTAATGAAATTACCGCATCATTAGAAGAAATTGAAAAAAGTTCTGCTCAAACGATAGAAAAAGCTAAAACATTAGGTGACGTCGCAGAACGCACCCGCACAACAGGACAAATGGGCATTGACGCCGTAGAGCAAAGCACACATGGCATGAAATCCATTCGCGATAAAGTTCAAATTATTGCGCAAACCATTCTAGAACTCAGCAACCAAACACAACAAGTGGGAGAAATTACTCATGTCGTTAATACCCTCGCACAACAATCAAAGATGTTAGCATTAAATGCTTCTATTGAAGCCGCCAAAGCGGGAGAAGCTGGCAAAGGGTTTGCTGTAGTGGCTGCTGAAGTTAAAAACTTAGCAGAGCAATCTGAACACTCTACGTCCCAAGTACAAAAAATCCTAGAAGATATTCGTCACGCGACTGAAAAAGCCGTTATGGCAACAGAAGAAGGCATTAAAGGAGTAGATCAAGGCACACAATTAGTTGAGCAGACGGGTGAAATAGTGCGAAATTTGAGTGATGTTATCCATGAAACAACGATAGCCAGCGAACAAATTGCAGCGGCCATTCGTCAAGAAGGTGTTGGTATTGAGCAAATTACGGCAGGAATGAATGAGATCAATCAAGTGACCTCATCTTTTGTCGCCAGTGTCAAACAAACAACAGAGGCAATGGATGATCTTTCATCCATTGCTAAAAATCTTAAAGATCAGGTGGATACTTACCGAACTTGAGGTTTAACCCATGGAAATAGATCCTGAATTAATGAAAAAATTACTGATAACATTCACAGCAGAATTAAACGAGCAATGTCAAATCATTACTCAAGGCTTATTAGCACTTGAAAAAAACGAATATGTTCCCACTATTATTGAATCTATTTTTCGTTCCGCTCACAATATAAAAGGTGCTGCCCGCGGCATTGGCATCAAGGACGTTGGTGAAATAGCGCACCACATAGAATCTATTTTTGCAAAAATTCAAAATAATTCCCTTAAAATTACCCGAACTCTTATTGATCGTTGCCTACAAGCAGTCGATAACATGCAGATTTGTTTGCACGCTTTTATTGATAAAAAATCCTTACCATTTGATTTACAGGAATTTTTGTTATTATTATCCACTGATTCCCCTACAAAAAATGAATCCGTAAGACCATCATCATCAACTGATTCATCTACAAAAAATGAATCCGCAAGACCATCATCATCAACTGATTCATCTACAAAAAATGAATCCGCAAGACCATCACCACCAACTGATTCATCTACAAAAAATGAATCCGCAAGACCATCACCACCAACTGATTCCCCTACAAAAAATAAACCAACAAGACCATTATCATTCACTGACTCCACTGAAAAAAATGAATCTGTAAAACCGGCATATAGAACGACAGAAAACACTTCCCCCGCAAATTCCGAAAAAAACATTAAAATAAAGCACAACGAACAAGAAAGCATCCGTGTATCCATAGAAAATTTAGACCATGTTTCATCTCTTGCAGAAGAAATTCAAGTCACCAAAATTGCTATTGATGATCATTATAATGGACTAACTGATTTGTCCAAGAAAACACAACAATTCGAATTACTATGGAAAGAAATTGGTTTTTCCATTAACAATATTTCTATCAATCACACCGCACAAAATATTCAAGCAATATACAATGAAAGTTCCGACAATCTAGTTGAAATACATAACACACTCGAAGAACTATACAAAAATATGCGTTCTCATGTTAATAATTTAACGCTGTTATCAAATTCATTATTAGAGGAGGTTCGTACAATACGGCTTATTCCTGCTTCTACTTTATTTAATACATTTCCTCGTACTGCACGAGACATAGCGAATGAATTAAATAAGCAAGTGGAAATTAACATTACCGGTGATACTGTAAGGATGGATCAAATGGTCTTAGAAGGATTAAAAGACCCGATCATGCACTTACTACGCAATGCCATTGATCATGGCATTGAAAAACCGGACATTCGACAAGAAAAAGGTAAACCGGCAAATGGACATATTAACATTCGAATTTACGAACAAGGAGATCAAATTTTAATAGAATTATCCGATGATGGCGCTGGCATTGATATTCAACACATTACAAATACGGCTATCAATAAACAACTCATTACTTCAGAAGAAAGCCACAACATGTCAGATGAAACTCTATTAGACTTTATTTTCCGGCCTGGTTTTTCCACTAAAGACATTATTACCGATGTATCTGGCCGTGGCGTTGGACTAGATGTTGTAAAATCCAATATCGATATGTTAAAAGGCCATGTTCGAATTAAAACGGAAATAAATAAAGGAACGACATTTTATCTAAGTGTTCCTTTAACTCTCGCTAGTGAAAGAGGGCTATTAATTCAAAGCGGCGGACAATTATTTGTTGTTCCTACCAACTTAGTTGAACGAGTTCTTATTGAACATCCCAATAACATCATAGATATAGAAGGTAGTCAGGCCATTCTTTTTAATGGACATCCCATTCCATTACGTACTTTATCCGATATTTTAGATTTACCCAGAAAAGATCTCGCTAAAAAAAATGCATTACCTATCCTTATTTTAAAAAAAGGCTGGAATATAGTTGCACTATTTGTTGAAGAAATCATTAATGCACGTGAAATAGTGATTAAGCGTTTGCAACCTCCTTTAGTAAATGTCCCTTGTATTGCCGGTGGCACATTAGCAGGCAATGGTCAGGTCATCATCGTTTTAAACAGCACTGATATCATTGATCGCGCATTACATCTTCAAAAATCATTGCCTATTACTGTGTCCGTTGAAACGGACATATCTCCTGTTACATTAAGACCCCATATTTTAGTAGTAGATGATTCCATTACAACACGGACATTAGAAAAAAATATTCTGGAAAATAAAAATTATCAAGTTACGGTCGCTGTGAATGGAAAAGAAGCATGGGATCTTTTACAACAAGTACCTTTTTCTCTTTTAATTACTGATATTAATATGCCTATTATGGATGGATTTACCTTAACCGAACGAATCAAACAAAATGATAAATTACATGATTTACCAGTCATTATTGTTACATCATTAGGAAGTGAAGCAGAAAAAAAACGTGGCATCGAAGCAGGCGCGAATGCATACATTATTAAGAATGAATTTGAATCAGAGAAACTTTTACAAATTGTTTCGCAATTGGTGTAATAACAATGATTAACATACTTATTGTGGATGACTCAGAAACAGAGACGCAGTTACTCAAAAGCTTCTTTGAGTCTGAAAAAGATATGTGTGTCATTGGCCACGCCAAAGATGGTCAAGAAGCCATTGATCTTACCAAAAAACTTAGGCCCGATATTATCACTATGGACATTCTTATGCCCATTAAAAATGGCCTCGAGGCAACCCGTATCATTATGGCAAAAACGCCAACGCCTATTGTTGTCATCAGTTCTACAGCAAATGATACAGCACTGAATACTACTTTTTTAGCGTTAGAAGCAGGGGCGCTTAGCGTCCTGGAAAAACCCACTCATTTTAATTCCGTACAATTCAATGAAATGCGAAAACGTATTATTGATACCGTTCGCAGCATGTCACAAGTTAAAGTGATCACCCATCGTTTCCATACACATAAAAGAAAAATAATACCTTCTACAGACAGAGCACTCATTCATCATTCTTATGAAATCATTGGTATTGGCGTTTCTGTTGGAGGACCTCAAGCACTGAAAGCCATTTTTTCTAAATTACCCCCCCATTTTCCCATTCCGATTGTTGTCGTACAACATATGACGCCTGGATTTATTCAAGGATTTGCGCACTGGCTTGATAAGCACTGTGCTCTGACTGTAAAAACAGCAGAACAAAATGAATATTTAGTAGCAGGAACTATTTATTTTGCACCTGACAATTATCATTTATGTATTAATCGACGACAGGAAAAATTAATTGCTAATCTGGTCTCTAGTCCTCCTATTTCTGGGTTTTGTCCTTCTGCTACGGTATTACTACAATCGATAGCATCCATTTCAGGTCAACATGCCATTGGTATATTACTTACCGGCATGGGAAATGATGGTGCACAAGGTTTGCTTGAATTAAAAAATGCTAAAGGCCTTACACTGATCCAAGATAAAGAAAGTGCTGTAGTATTTGGTATGGCTGGTGTAGCACTTTCGTTGAATGCTATAGATAAAGTCGTTACCTTAGATAAAATAGCAGATTATTTAATTGAAATAACACAATAAATGCTTTGCGCGCGAAATTACCCTAATCTTCGCTCCTAAAGAACTCCTCTGCAACTTGTTGATTAACAAGCAGCTTCAATAAGCTCAAATCCTAGGTTTTTTGCGCGCAAACTTAAATTTTTAATCAGCCGTTGGCGATATTGTTGTTCATAATAATCTTGTCCCGTCTCATTATACTCAATGCCGTTTTTAATCATCTCAAAAATAATAACAGCTAATTTATGTGCTGCCGCTGTTGTTGCTTTGGGTGCGCCCAAGCGATTTTTTAATCGTCGAAAAAAAGCACCTAATGCTGTTTGACTACGATGAAGAGTGCTAGCTGCCATGCGTAATGTAGATGCAGCATAACTTGCTGTACGTTTACTTTTTCCACCTAGTCTTTTACCACCAGATACTTTATTTCCAGGACATAACCCTAGCCAAGAAGCGAATTGCTTGCTGCTCTTCCATCGAGTTAAATCAAGTCCTATTTCAGAAACAACTTTTAAAGCACTTGATGCTTCAATTCCAGGAATGGCTGTGAGATCAACACCGGATATACGAATTAAGTGTGAAGTGACATCAAATGACAACGTGTTTTTACACTTCGAGCGAGTTTTTCGTTTGCCAACATTTGGTTCTGCTTTTTCATTTCTTAAGCAATTTTCAAAAGTAGATAACTGCTTTTCAATTTCAATATCACATTCTTTGATTTTGGCTTGATAAAAATCATACAACGCCAACGCCTGTTTTAATGAAAAAATATGCTCATCACGATAATGCCCTTCTAACGATTTTTCTATAATTTCCACCGGATTCTTGCAGCCTGAATTTCGATATTTTGCTAGTAATTTAGCATCGCGTTCACCGCCAACAATCGCTCGAATAATTTTCATCCCTGTATCGCCAGTAATATCACTAATCACATTGTGCAACTGTACGTTCATTTGACTTAATGCTTTTTGCATATGTTGGATGTGACTCGCCGCTTCTTGAATTAACATACTACGTTGTCGTAAATAAGCTCTCAAAGCACAAACTTGTTCATTAGGGCGAAAGGCTCCACTTAGTAACCCGTAGGTGTGTAATTGTTGTAGCCACTGGCAATCTAATACATCTGTTTTACGACCACTTACATTTTTTACGTGACGAGCATCAACTAGTTTTACTTCAAATCCTCGTAATTCTAATAACTCATAAAGTGGAATCCAATACACCCCTGTGGATTCCATTGCAACTGTTTCTATTCCGCATTTTTCTAGCCAATTAGCTAATTCATGTAAATCAGCTGTAAAGCTTTTAAATTCACGCACACAAATTTCATCACATCCTTCCGGAACTGCTACAAAATGTGATTTTGAACCAACGTCAATCCCAGCAGCCATTTTGTTTATATGTTCCAAGTGCTTGGGCAATTTAGCTTGTCTTCCCTGGCTTTTTTGCTTTGACTTAGGGGGCTTTTGTTTAGTATCTTTACGCATATCATTTTTTTCCTAGTAAGTTAATAAATGATATGGTCGTGGAGCAGGGGTTGAAGAAGGAGCTAGCTCCTAAACGGGATAGTGTCGAAGCACTTCACCAATGGTATTGTCGCTAAACCCCTGTAACCACACTTAATTACAGGCTCTTTAGGCACTAATGATTCGCCGGCTTTTTCACCACAATCATATCACCAGCGATTTTATATGAATTTCAGTTCTTTTCCGATATTTATCCCGTTTTTCAGGGATTGGGACACTTAATTGAATCCTTAAATCAATCGCTCGCTTAAATTTTTATTTTTTGTGCGAGCGAATCATTAATTTTGCATTGACTTAAGATACTCAATCGTTTTTAATCTTCTCGCATTCACACACATAGGACTTTGTGAAATATTCACAGTCCATAATGACGGAGATATAAACATGGATACAAGAAAAGATGACTATTCACACCATCATGATGAATACCAACAAAATAGAGCCCCTAAACGCGATGGATATGACAGCGGTAGTGATGACGAAGATCATGATGAAGACCATCATCATGATACACACGATCGTAATAGCAGCAACCCTGCCCATCACCATCATCATGGAGAAGCAACTCTGGAAGACGGTACTCGATTAAAATACAATAGCTATCACCATGATCCAAAGCATGGGTCAGAACCTTATCATATACACAGAGTCCCTATTTTTAATGAAGGAAAAAAAGAATTTCGTAGCTTTTATCACTATGGGAATTCTGAACATCATGATGAACCTCGCGGTAGCGCTCTATTTTTTCTGAACAAACATCCTGTCACTGAAAAACATAATCCTCCCTCCATTACCGTGAAACAAGTTAAAACGAATGCTTCACTAGAGCATAGCACCATACCGTATCAGCCTTTATCAGACCATGACGAAGATCATCATGCCCAAACACCTTCTCCTTATGCTCCGGCATTTTATATTCCTGGCACTCCTTATATTCCAACAGCACCTTACGCTCCTGGTACGCCTTATGCTCCTAGCGCACCACCTGCTTCTACATCAAATCATTCAAGATTATTTTCTCAAACAACGCAACCTAATAAAACACAACCTACTAGCGAAGAAGAAAAAAATTGCTGTTCTTGTTTGATTTTATAAGATGTGAATGATAAATATTGGATCTTTCCTGTAAAATAAGGAAAGATCCACAAGCGTCTTGATGGGTTAAAGGCCAATGCCACTCATCTAGATGCACTATACTGGGCGGGTATAAATTTATCATTAACCTCGTAGCGGCATAATTTTTGGTTGTTGATGCAATTATTTGAAACAAGCTGCGAAAAGCGGCAATCCCCGAGCCTTATTTTATTACTTCCCCCCGCAATGAATTTGGCAATGCTTCAGTAATAACAACAGGCACCAGTTGCCCCACTAAATCAGATGTTCCTTTAAAATTAACAACTCGATTATTTTCCGTGCGACCTGATAACACCAGAGGATCTTTTTTTGAGGGGCCTGTTACTAAAATAGTTTCAATTCGCCCCACCATTTCCTCACTGATTTTTTTAGCATTTAATAAAATACGCTGTTGTAAAATGTGCAATCGTTGTTTTTTAACTTCAACAGGAACCGTATCTGGAAATTGTGCTGCGGGTGTACCAGGACGCGCGCTATAAATAAAACTAAATGAATTATCAAAACCAACGTCATGAATAAGATTCATAGTGTCTTCAAAATCAGTCTCTGTTTCACCAGGAAATCCTATAATGAAATCGGATGAAATGCTGATATTCGGACGTACCTTACGTAAACGACGAATTTTTGATTTAAATTCAAGAGACGTATAACCTCTTTTCATCGCCGCCAAAATACGATCTGATCCACTTTGTACAGGTAAATGTAAATGATTTGCTAATTTAGGTACTTCTGCATAAGCGTTTATTAAGCTTTGCGAAAAAGCAATGGGATGTGACGTGGTAAAACGAATCCGTAAAATATCATCAAGCACTGCAACTAGTTGAATTAACCTCGCTAAATCGGCAATGCTACCCTCATGCGTAGGGCCACGATAATCATTAACATTTTGGCCTAATAAAGTAATTTCACGTACACCTTGCCCTGCTAATGAAGCAATTTCAGCAATCACATCATCCAAAGGCCTACTGATTTCCTCTCCTCTGGTATAAGGCACGACACAAAAACTGCAATATTTACTACATCCTTCCATAATAGAAACAAAAGCAGATGGGCCTTCAGCACGGGGTTCCGGCAAACGATCAAATTTTTCTATCTCAGGAAAACTGACATCGACTATTGCTTTACGTTTATTTCTAGCTTCTTCAACCATTTCACCTAAACGATGGAGTGTCTGCGGTCCAAAAATTAAATCAACATAAGGCGCACGTTTTAAAATAGCATCGCCTTCTTGACTTGCTACACAACCACCTACCCCTATCAAAATATTAGGATTTTTTTCTTTTAATTCCCGGAAACGACCTAATTCAGAAAAAACTTTTTCTTGGGCTTTTTCACGAACGGAACATGTATTCATTAATAATACATCAGCTTCATCAGGATTATTCGTTTTTACGAGGCCGTGGGACGCATATAAAACATCAGCCATTTTTGATGAATCATATTCATTCATTTGACAACCGTGGGTTTGGATATGTAACTTTTTCATTGCATGAACTCGTTAATCGGGAAGGGAATAATAGTCGATTATTGAATGTTTTGCAGCTATTCTCATTCTGCGCAGCGCCACTAAACACAAAAATAATAGACCAAAAATTAACCTAACCTTGTCTATTATCTTATTTTTTAAGGAAATACAAATGCATGACGAACTAACTAAACGTATCAATAAACTGGGTTTGCAAAATATAAAACGTCATATTTTCTTGTGTTGTGACCAAACCAAACCCAAATGCTGTACGCAAGAAGCAGGGTTAATCGCCTGGGAATATTTAAAAAATCGTCTTGAAGAATTAAATTTATCGCAACACGGGAACATTTATCGCACGAAAGCAAATTGTTTGCGTGTCTGCATTCAAGGTCCAATAGCCGTTGTTTATCCTGATGCCATTTGGTATCACTCTTGTTCTCCTGACACCCTTGAACTTATCATCCAACAGCATTTGATAAAAGGACTTCCTGTCAAAGAATACATGTTAGGGCCTGTGTAAAAATAACTTCCCCATTTTATTCAAATTTAATTTCTTGGTTTAATTGTATAATTCCATTCTCCATGAAATTAAATTCGAATAAAATGGGGAAGTTATTTTTACACAGCCCCTTAAATGGGAAAAATAAATCTCAAGATGCCGTCAGATGAGATGTATAATCCAAAATAATTATCTGAAGAGCTATGAAATTACATTATGACCATTTCACGTATCTTTCAAAATATTTCCCTTGCCATCAATCATACGCTATGTTTAAGTGACCCTGCCAGCCACCACGTGGCTCGTGTTTTACGCAGTAAAATAGGCGATACTATAACACTTTTTAATGGACAAGGCGGAGAATACCTCTGTCATATTACTCATATCGGAAAAAAACAGGTCACTGTCACCATCAATGAATTTATTGATCGCCAAACAGAATCACCTCTCGAACTTTATTTAATTCAAGGTATTTCCCGCGGAGAAAAAATGGATTACACCATTCAAAAGGCCGTTGAATTAGGCGTCAAAAAAATTATCCCTTTATTTACTGAACGTTCTACCGTCAAATTAGATAAAGAACGACGGGAAAAACGTTTATTGCATTGGCAATCGATCGCCATAGCAGCCTGCGAACAATCAGGGCGTAATACTATTCCTGATATTTTACTCCCCGAATCATTTGAAAATAGGTTATCATCCCTTAATGTCGATGTAGGTTTTGTATTATCTCCTCATACACATAGCCCCTTATCAGCAATTACAATTCAACATAATCAACGTGTTGCTTTATTAATTGGGCCTGAGGGCGGTTTAACACATCAAGAAATACAAGACGCTTTGCTGAGCAAATTTCACCCTCTCAGCTTAGGCCCAAGGATTTTACGTACAGAGACGGCTGCAGTAGCTGCGATTACTGCGCTACAGTGTCGTTTTGGAGATATGAAATAATATTTTTAATTTTTTAGATTTGGCGTATAATGAACGCCCTTTTTATGGTGAGGAGATGCAATATGGCTGATGATGCAGATATTGCAAATGATTATATTATGAATGCCTTTTCAAAGGCTTTGATGAATAGGCAACAAAAAGCAACGCCCATAGGTAGTAAAACATGTCGCGATTGTGATGAACTTATTCCTGTTGAACGCCGTCAGTTAGGCTTTCAACTTTGTATAGAATGTGCAGCAGAAACAGAACGTCGCAAATCCTTATTTGCAGATGAATAATTGGCTATTTTTTTAAACTATCAAGGATCGATCTTATGGAAAATAAAAAAGAAACTACTGTCGAAAATGGCAATGTTTCACTTCGCGAAAATGTTGCTCAAATCTTGCAACACTATTTTACTAGCTTGAAAGGCGAAGAACCTCAAAATGTATATGATTTTTTTCTCGACGAAGTAGAGGAACCTTTATTGATTGTTGTGATGAAGTACACCCGCAATAATCAATCAGAAGCGGCTCGTATATTAGGCGTATCCCGTGGTACTTTACGTACTTTATTAAAGAAATACGGGATGTTATAAAACACTGCCTATTTTCTTATAATAGAATCTAGAGCTTGTTTAAAATCTCCTAAGATCAGGCAAAATTTGTTGATTTTTAAGTACCGTAGCATAAATTGGCATACCCATGCAGCGGCACGCAGAAAATCGACAAATTGCGATCGCCTAAGAAATGTTAAACAAGCTCTAAAGACTTATCTTTCATTCATTACTCAGCGCATGCTGAATGTTACATTTATCATATTGTTTTTAGGATGTTTATGCTAACAGATTATCATCATGTCATTCACGAGCTTTCAGAACGCATTGTAACGGCACAAAAACCAATAAGAATTTTAGATGCTTTAAAATGGGATGACGCTATTCAAGCGCAATTCTTTCAAGACAAATTCAAAAAACTTCCCAAAATTGATGAAGAATATTATCAACGTCAAAATCCTCTTCAATTTGATCCTTTCAAAAAAATGGAAGAATTCCATGACATTGAGCGCAGTATTCGTCGCACCTTAGGACAATATAGTGGAGTAGGCAGTATCATGCAGCGCATGTGCCGCGAGTATAGCCGCGTCATTGCGATGTTAATAAATCGTGGAACGCCCAAATTTACTGAAATTTCTCAAGAACTTTATGGCAGTTCTGAAGATGCTTTTCATATTGGCGCACCCACTTTAAAAGACTTAGCGAATCTTGTCAGTAACACACTCGCGAATATTAAAAACCAAGTCACCAGTGAATCAGACCAAGAAATTTACTCCAGCGAAGAAACCGTCCAAATATTAGGTGATCGCTTAAAAGACTATTTTCACGACGCAACCATCCGAGTCGAATTAAGCGATGGTATTCTCGCCGACGCATCGGCGGGTGCTGACCGGATAAAAATTCATAATGGTTTACATTTTAGCGAACGGGAAATCCGTGTTTTTGAAATTCATGAAGGATGGGTACATTTAGCAACAACGTTAAATGGAATGGCTCAACCCGTGTGTACTTTTCTAAGCAAAGGCCCCCCTTCCTCTACCATCACGCAAGAAGGATTAGCTATCATTACAGAAGTATTTACTTTTGCCTCCTATCCCGGCCGCTTAAAACGATTAACGAATCGCATCACTGCGGTTAGCATGGCAGAAGAAGGCGCAAATTTCTTGGACGTATTTAATTTTTATCTCAGCGATGGCTCAACAGAAGAAGAAAGCTATCAAGCAACGACCCGTGTTTTCCGTGGTAGCATGCCAGATCAAGGCCCCTTTACAAAAGATTTATCTTATAGCAAAGGATTTATTCTCATTTATAATTATGTTCGCCTAGCGGTACAACGCGGCTTACTCAATCAAATCCCTGTTTTATTCATGGGAAAAACAACATTAGAAGATATTCATATTTTAGCTGATTTAGTAGAAGAAGAAATCGCTGTACCGCCGAAATATATTCCCCCACAATTTAGAGATCTTGCCGCCCTAAGTGCATGGATGTGTTATTCTTTGTTCTTAAACAAGCTTGATTTACAACGATTAGCAACAGACTTTAAGGCTATATTACAATAGGAGATATAATAATGTTTGGCACTTCACTGATAACAAGCATCTCTTCAGCAGAGATAAAACATATTGAAATCACCCAGGATTGGTCTGCAGCAGATGAAGAACAACTCATGCAATGGAATTTGCAAATAGCAGAGCTCAAAAAAGAGCTTGAAAAAGAAGACGAAATAGCTTCAAAAGATATCGATGACATTAATAAATCCATGGACATTGAGCGTCAAATATGGGAACTTGAGGAAGAAATAACAAAAATTACCTGCCCTAAAGAAGCCGTTATTTCATCATTACTATCAAAAAAATTGCCTAGGAATATGTTTGGTCATATAGATAGCCACATTAATAAAATTAAAAATAAAACTATTATAAATATCACATCAATGGAAGACACTAGCCATAAAATAAGATTAAATGATTTTTTTGCTAGCAGTGGAATTCCTATTGATATTACAACAAAAGTCGATAACGATATTATTGATATACTTTCCTTTTCAAATCACAGATACAAAGACCTTGTTTCATGGCTAAAAAATCCTAGCACTCAATTTATTAAAAAATTTTATCCTCCTCTTAAATTCTGGGGAATGCTACCCACTTTAATAAAAAAAGACGTTGAAGATGATCAAAGCAACCTTAGAGAAGACGATAGTAAAGAACATAAAGATAATTTATTTGCTCTCACCCACTCAGAACACCAAATAATCGCATTATTTTCCGAAAAAATAAAAGATCTTGAGACGCAATATAACAAGTTAGTAGATCAAACATCCTCATTTTTGTCCAAAAATGACAGACCTCGAGCTCGATTGCAACAACAAATAACACAAATCCAAAAAGCTAAAAAAAATCTTGAACTCCCTGAAGATAAAGAGATGACGAAGAGTTTGAATGCGCTATTTCCACAGTTTCATGATACATCAATAACAGTAAATATTGCGCGAAAAGAAAAAAAAATTCTCATTTCATTCTTTCCATGTGAAGATCTCGAAGGTATAAAAAAAGTATTTGATGCTTTTTGTTCGGATGTGACAATTAAATATAAAAACCATAAATCACTTCATAATAAAGGAGTTTCTTTAAAAATTAATTTAAATCAAAGAGAACAATTATTACATGGAATAAGCCTTATCCCTTCCTCAGAGGTCGCTTTTATTGATGCTCCTTCTATGGCTAAATGTTAATTTTAAAATGACCAATCAATTATTTTGCTATTGGCTGCAAGGCTATTTTGAAATTTCACGTACCGCTACGCTGAATGCAAAACAAGCCTGTCTTATTGAAAAAAAGCTGCGCTCTATTACGGAGGAATTAGGCTCATTTACCAATTGGTTGCTTCAAGTACTAGAGTATTTGAAACGACTACAATATAGGCCGGAAACAATGAATTTTTTCCTTCCTTTCATTAAACGTAGCTTGAGTACGATTTTTCTTCATGTCATTGACAATAGTTACAATACTGAAAAATCTCACGCAGAATTGAAGGCCATTCATGATGGAATGGCCTGATGATTGAAACAGAATTTAAAGTTTGGTTACAAGGCTATATTGATTTATCTGATGAAACCCATCTTGATCAACAGCAACTTATTATAATAAAAAATCATGCCAACTTGGTCATTGCAACCAGTGGTAAAATATCCTCATCGATGCAGGAAATTGTATTATCTCTTGAGAGATTGCAGAATAAATCACAGGCTATTCCTCGCGAAGAAATTCTTCTTATACTAAACTTAATTCCCAAAAACCATATGCCAATTGAATAACTATACCACGCGACGACCTCTCCATTTGCGATTTTCTAAATTTAAAAGACGATGATATTTTGTCGCTCAGAATCATTGTTTTAACCTAGGTTTATAAAACCGTAAATGAAGGGATCACGAACATAGCGGATGAATTCATAAAAATAGTAGTTTATTTTTTTTTTATATTATATAGTTATTGTCAAGGAAAAATATTTTATTGCAGCACAAAATGTAACCCCAAACTGGGTTAGATATCAGGGCCGCCTCCAAAGGAAAGCAATTATGATACGATTTATATCATTCAAGAAAATGCATGTTCAACCTAATTTATTATTATTTTCATTCTTATATTTCGTGTTATCAGCATTTTTTAGTACTGTATATGCCGCTTCTTTTTTTAATTGGGTAAAAGAATCGACATGGCATCCAGTTGCTGCTATAGGAGTAGGCACGGCGACGTCTTCTGATTTAGGCAAATCAACAACATTTCCTATTCAAAACCCGACAACGGATGAGTTCTATAATTATTCAGCGTATGATGCATCAAAAACAGCAACCTTGTTCAATGGTTTTATAGGAACAGAAGTTGCATTATTTTCAGATTGGTTATTAGAAACTGGATTGGATTATAATCAAACCTCGCCTTTTTTAGCACGTGGAGAATTTTCACAAGGAGCAGATGCTCAATCTGCTGATACCTATACATATCATTATTCAATCGTAACAAAACAAGCATTGATTGAAGGGAAATTGCTTTATACATTTAAACAATATTTTCATCCTTATGTATTATTTGGTTTAGGAGCGGCCTTTAATAAGGCATATAATTACGCGACAAGTGTTCCTCCATTCTTAACATTTACCCGGATGTATTCTGATAATAATACGACTTCATTCAGTTATGCAGCAGGTGTTGGAATAGATACGGATATATCAGATCATTTACGATTAGGCATCGGTTATCGTTTCACCAATCTTGGTAAAGCAGAATTAGGTAATGCTACTATAAATACCACAACCGTTTCAGGTACCTTATCTCAAAACCATCTGTATGCAAATGAAGGATTAATACAATTAACTGTTATAATCTAAATAATTATTTGTATGCAAATGAAGGGTGGATACGATTAAATATCATCATCTAAGTATCATTAATATACTTGTTGCGGGCATAAATTGAGATTTTTATTTTGTTCAGTCGATTGTATTATCCCCAATAATAACGATGGAAAAAAATAAAAACCTCAATTTATGCCCGCAACAAGTATAGCAGTTAAATATAGTTAACAGTAATATTAACGTAAAATAATAGAAGGATTAATCTCATGCAAAGGAATATTTCTAAGATTTTATATTTACTGAGCTTTACTTGTTTTACCCCTATTTGTTACGCTCTCCCCTTTAATATCGTACCTGCGGCGACTTTACCCACGACGATTTCGCCGGGTCAGACGATATATGCTTATTATACCGTAACAAACAATACAGGTTCACAACGCAATAATAATCATGTGACTTATCTCCCTTCTCCGCCTAACGTGACTGTTGATGAAACAACTGGGTGCACCAGTTATTTTAATTTAGCGCCATATGGGCATGCAGGAGACAGTTGTGTTTTAAAATTAGCAGTAACAGGCCCTGTTAATGCTTCAGATCCTGATCCTCATCATCATCTCTTAGTTTGTTTTCCTGGAGATACGACGTGCGCGGGAACACAATACCCGCTTAATGTAACAGTTGTTAATACGGTTAAAAAAATGGCGTATGTTGCAAATAACTCAGGTGCAAACACAATTTCTATTTGTTCTATGGCATCTGATGACATCAATATAGATTCTTGCAATAGTTTTTCTGATCCTACTTTTAATAGCCCAATTGCTGTTGTTTTAAATAAGAAAAACACAATGGCCTATATAGCTAATGCGGGTAATAATACGATTTCTTTTTGTCCGATTAATTCAGGAGGTACGTTAGGTTCTTGCCAGGCGATAGTGGCTAGCAATACTACATTTACAGGATTAACACTTAATAATGACGATACTTATATCTATTACACTAAATATAACTCGGCCTCTGTAGGGACATGTCCAGTTGATGTTAATGGCAATTTAGGGACTTGTTTTAATCAAAGTCCTTCTTTTGCAAATCCAAACGGCCAAATAGCATTTAACGCGGCAGGAACACTCGCTTATGTTGCGCAATTCGGTAATGGAGAAGTAGCTATATGTTCAGTGAATACCAATGGACAATTTAGTAGTTGTAATTCCACAGGGGATCCGACCTTTACCGGGCTACTTGGGGTAGGAATAGATACGACTAATAATTTATTGTTTCTTCCTAACGATCCTGGCAACAATATTTCTATTTGTTCATTAGATAGCATAACGGGCTCCATCGTTACTTGCACAACCTCGACAGGAAATGGAACGTTTTCTTTTGATGGTACGGCTACAAATATGTTTGTGCAAAACCTCAATAATGTTTCATATGCCTATGTTCCGAATGGAGGAAATGCAACTGTGTCTATTTGTCCTATTCAAGGTGGTATATTTGGAACATGTAGTGTTTCTACAAGCAGTACATTTCAAAATCCAGATGGGATATCACTATCAAAATAGTGAAGCGCTGGCAGATTAAAAAAATTTGCAATAGCGTGACAATCAAGATCCCTTTTAGGTATTGCAAAAGTAGCACTTATGTGCTACTTTAATGATACCAAAGGGAGTTTTATATGATCACTGTTAATATTCGCAAACAAGGCGGGGCTGCTGTTATTACCATACCTTCTGATATTTTAAGATTATTGAATATCGATGTTGGCACTACACTTGAATTAGATGTAACTAAACAAGGCATTATAGCTAGGCCTATTGAAAATAAAAAATTTCTTAGGCTAACCCTGAAAGAGTTATTACAAGATGTTAGCCCTCAAGACGCTAAAAAGCTTAGAAAAGCCGCTAAAAAGTTACATTTAGGTAAATCTGTAGGCCGAGAATTATAAATGTCTAAAAAACGTATTGCTCAAAAAGGCGATGTCTATTGGATCAATCCAAACCCCGTTGCTGGTAGGGAAATGAAAGATAGACACAGATATATTGTGATTACACCAAAAGAGATTAATAAATTAGGCCTCGTTATGACAATTCCGGTCATATCTGGCGGAAACTTTGCTAGAGCTACCGGGTTGACTATCCCAATCAGTGGTTATGACACGTCAGGTGTTGCTGTATGCAATCAAGTACGAACATTTGATATTGAAGAAAGAGAACGTACTGGAACTGCTAAATTTATTGAGAGCTTAGATAAACATTTAATGGCAGAGATAATTAATCGCGTAATAAGTGTGATTGATCCTGCGGATGAATGATACGCAATGCTATTTACATTATGTCGTACCCCCGTACGATGAGAGAAAAAATGTCGAAAAAATCATTAAAATCAACACTCGAATTCAGTTTTTGTAAGATTGGCAATGGCCAACGCTAAATCCGGTGAGTCACCATCCTGTAAAGACCAAGCTGCGGATAACCCTGCATAAGCGAAAATCCATTTTATGAGCCTAGATCGTTCCAAACCAGCCGTTTTTGCAATAATCGTTGCCTGGCGCGCCAACCGGCCAGGGCTAGTTGCAACCTCCCAGTCGGGATTACAAAAAATATTTGCATAATCAAAGCCACGCTCTCCCAACAGACCCTTTGGGTCAATTGCAATCCAGCCGTGTTGACCGGAATCTAAAATATTCTGATGATGGATATCGCCATGTAAAACCACAATGTCTTGAGGATTATTCACAAGTTCTTCTGCTACTAAAGAAGCTTGAGTAAATATCCCACCTTCCTCTTTGGCAGCAAGATGTAAAGACCTAAACCAAATGGATAATGGTATCAATGTAGCAGGTAATGGTTTTTGCTTTTTTGCATGTAATCTTGTCACAACGTCACAAATGATCTTACTTGCCTCATCATCTTGCCCGGTTTTTGTCATGCTGACCAATGAACGATTCCCAATAGCACGTTCCATTAATATGGCATCATCCTCATGTTCAAAAACACGCGCCGCTCCCTCTCCATTCCACCAGACCATCAAGTAAGCTCCCCTATGCTCTTCTTCTGAAATGGCAATTTTTAACATTGCACATCGATCTTTATAAATAACAGGCAATAGTTGGCTCGAACGAGTAATGATTGGATCACCATCTGGAACGAGGTGCCATTGATTAAGATAATGATTAAAAATAGTCATTTCATTTAAATCCATTTTCGTTACTGTACTTCGTCATTAATTTATTATCCTAAATTCAGCAGTTAGAATGGCGTAAAATGAAAAAAGGCAAAGAATGCAACGGTTTTTTTGACATTTTTTCGGCCAAGATGGCCTTTGCCGATTAGGATACTGGACAGTTACAAATAAAATTTCAAAAAGCTAGCGAATGAGCTCAACAGGCACTCCAATATGTACTTTTGCCCATTGGCGATCAGCAGTGAGCACAGGTAGTTTTAAGTGATAAGCAACACTTAAGCAAGCACGATCTCCTAGTGATAGACCAAACCGACTTGTTTGCTTATTCAACGACGCTGCAGTAAATGCATGCTCATCGTTAAACGGAACGATTTCCGCCAACATATCATTAATTAAAATTCTAGCATCTTTTATATCGATGCCATGCTTATGTAAAATAATTGCTGCTTCTGATACATTAACAGATGACATCAACGAATAAGCAACCGCATTTGCAACGACTTCATGACCAGGCTCTTTATTCATTAAGGCCAAAAGAGCAGAAGCATCTAAAACAAATTTATTCATCTTTGGACTCGGTACGTCTTGCATCAATCAGCTCTTTCACTAGTCCTTTTTTTCCTTTCATCACTTTCATTACTGCATCTTGGGCACGTTTAATAGCCGTCTTACTACTGCAGATATTAGCTTCCTCACCATTAACACGAATGACAACAATTTCACCTTCTGTCAAATGGAGTGCGTTCCGGCATTTCACGGGAATCACTATCCTACCATTAGCGCCCATTACTGCTTTGAATTCTAACATGGTATACCTCGAGCTAACTGTCACTAATTTATTATGTGTCATTTATTTAAAAATGGCAATTTTTTATTATATTACATTTTTGAAACCTATATAAATTAGAACAACCTATTGCAAAAGAATCACTACCTGAAATAGACTTAATGAGTTAAATATTTTTTGTTCTTTTTTGGAAAAACGTTTCCCAGGATTTTCATTAATGTTACCGAAAATCTGTAGATAACTAATTAAAATGGAATCGTTACCTTAAATTTGAATCTTTATTCATTGAAAAGCATAATTTAAGATAGATGAGCTTTGTTCGTTAATAGACTACTAAAATCAATAATCTCTGAAAAAAACCCTGAGCTTATTACATCTTCTGTCACACCATTTACATGGATGAGAACCGGCCGCAATGAGAATCCTCTTGGATATTCAAATGCAGTTAATTTTTTCTTCATTTCATTAATAATTTCCAGACCGATTATATTTTTCTTAAATTTAATTTCGCAAACATAGAGCGTGCCAAATTTGGTTTGAATGAGATAATCAATTTGACAACCTGGAGCTCTTGACGTCCTTCTTTGAAAGAAGGGATTATCAGAAATCACCTCATCTGGCTTGATCCGTAAACAATATTTAATATGTGCTCTATTTTTTAAAATAAGATTTTCAAATTGCAGCCCCATGATAATTTCCCAATGAGGGAGCAATGATAGCGATCTTGGCATAAATTCATTGTTTTCAATTTTATGGCGATATTTATCAATATACCGAAGATAAAATCGTAAATAGTTATCGCTCAATCGAAAATGACTTAGTTTAGATATTTCTTGTGATTCTAAATGCCAGGTATAATCACGTGCTATAAAACCTGATTTAATAAGATTATCTAAATATTCGCTAATAAAACCAGTTTGTTCTATTTTTAATTTTTCACAAACATGCTTAATTTCTAAAGGTTCTCCACTTAAGGTCTGAATAATTTTTTTATAAGTTACTGAACGTTTAGAAAATAAATCCGAAAATATCTCATTGAATTCATTGACCAAAGAGCCGCCTTTTGTAAAACACAGATCTTTAATATTTTCTTCTGCGCTTAATGTCGGTTTAATTTCTTCAAGATAACGAGGAATTCCTCCGGTTAAACTTAATATTTTAAATTTTTCATACGCTGAAATATTTCCTCCCGCATCATTCCAAAAAAGATTGCAATCATATAGAGGAAGCTCTTCTAGCGTTAAGCGATAAGAAATTCTACCAAGGAATCCCGTACTCGAAAAAATATTTTCTTCGATCCATACAGAAATTGAACCGCACAATATTAAAATAAGTTCTGGATTTTTTTTAAAATAGATATCCCATGCATTCTTGAGTTTGCCAAGAAAATCGGAGTCTTTAGAGCCCATCCAGGTAATTTCATCAAATAAAACAATCACCCGGCCTGTAGAAATTTTATCAGCCAGCAACAAGAATAATTTGCTCCAATCATTTGCAATAATTTCAGGTAATCCTGTTTGCATACTTAATTGTCTTGAAAATTCATTTAGCTGTGATTGTATCGTCGTTTTCTTAGTAGGTGGTATCCCAGAAAATTGATAAAAAGTATGATCTTTAGCAAACTGTTCTATCAATCGACTTTTTCCAATTCGTCTTCTTCCTTGAATGACAATAGGGAATTGCAAAATTATTTAAAAAATAAACACAGGCACAACTAATTGAATTTTTATAAACCTAAAATACTATATATGGTATGGCTGTTTATTTTTTAAATAATTTTGCAATTCCCTCATTATTAATCATTTTTAGCTTATACAATTTTTTTATATGCTATTATTAAAGAGTAGCTCCCAAAACATGCATGAACACTTGTTAAGAGGAGGTTTCATATGCTTTCGCGCAGGGAGAAAGATATAGCTGATCTTAAAGAAGAACTAGAAAACTATAAGCAAAAGTATGACTCAACAAATGATAATCTAAAAACAGAAAACCTTACTATACATGATGAAAAAAAACTTCAGGGTACAGAAAAAATCAATGAATATATAGCTAAACTTAAAGAATTTCTCGGGAAAATTAACAAAGAAAAAATTGATATTGATCCTAAGAACGAACGAAAAGCATATAAAGACATAGGCGATCTAGCATCTCAAGTCAATGCGATACTTAATAAGGAAATAAAAAAACAAAACGAAATAGAAAAACAAATCAGTCTCTCTGAGACGGCGAAGACAGATCAGAATAAGAAAGCTATAAGCATGATTGACATAGTCCAAGATTATTTAAGCTATATTCAAAAAAAAGCAGAACCTTTTAAAGAAAGCAAAGGAACTAATAAAAAAATTTTTTCATGGATAAACAAATCAAGAAATAATGAAAAACTAAAAAAATACACCGATGAATTTAAAAAAGCTTTGGTCATACATGCGTCATTAACACGATTCGCGACATCAAAAACTCCAGAAGAATTTGCTATAAATCTTTTGAACTTTAAAAATAATTTTCAGGAATGGTGTGAAAATATGGGTAAAAGAATAAAACCTGGAACAAAAAAGGGAGATTTTGTAGACCAAATGCAACTCCACATTGAAAACTTGAGTAAGGCTAATTTAGATAAAATGAATAAAGTGCTTAATTCTGAAGATTTCGCAAATTTGAAAAACCGAAGAGAGAACAGGGAAAAGCGCTCACATAGAAAATAAATTTATGCTAGCTCAGTTTACGTGACAGAGAAATTTCGATATTTTGTTTATCCGTGCTATATGGAAATAGAGGATTACCGATTTGATATCAAGATAATGAGTACGTGTAACATGAAGTGCCTAACACTCGACCCCTTGCGAGCCATATCAATCGCATTTATATTTCTTAGCATTTCTTAATTTTTTTATTTATTATCCTAAAAATCCTCTACATTAAAACTCCAAAAATATGCGATTTTCTCGAAAAAATTTGAATGCGATTGCCATGTGCTGCGAAAAGTCGTATCCCTTGCGAAGCCTCCTCTAATCCGACCAATAATTTGCTTTTTAATTATGAGAACTTACCCACTCTATTCTTCATAGAGCCATTTTTTAAAAAAAGACTTAAGGAAATGCTCTAATCATTTCCTTCTCTCTCCAATCATTTTCATCATCATCCATCGTTAAGGCATGTTGAGCGCTTGGAGAAGGTGGCGCATCTATATTGGTGCCATCATTTAACAATGGCCTCTCCAAGTCAGGCTGTTGAGCGGAAACATTTCTAAGAGAAATTAATCTAGTTAAAGTAAAAAAACCAATACCACTAACAACACCACTCGGCACGCCTTTTATAATACTATCAGCAATAATGTAGGGCGCATTAGATAACCGCAATGGAACCGTCAATGATTGATGAATGAATGTTCCAACCGGGGATGCAATGGCAGGAACGCCTATCATTATATTTCTTATTCTATGCACCATTTTATCTTCAGATGGCCCTAATATCGAATATTTTTTTAAGTTGCATAAAGAGATACCATAAAATACACCTTGGAGAATCGAATTATATAAATGTAATGCCAGTAATCGCCTAGGTGTCACTAATAACTCCCATTCCAATGTATTATGTTCTGTCTTTTGGGTACATATAAAATCAAGTAGTTCTTGTAAAATACTTATTAAGATTCCAGCGCTCATCAATTGCATATCTTTACGAGTAAAAGGCAATACTGTGTAATTTAAATTTTTTAAATAATACACGCTTGTTGTTATAAGTGAGCCATAAAATGTACCATTGATTGCTGTACTGCAGATAACAATAAAAGCATTATTAAATGTAATCGGTGTCGATAAAGACTTTTGAATAAAATAATTAATAGAAGCTCCTACTGTACACCCTATAAATATTTTTTTTGCCGAAACAGGATTTAACTCCATACGTAGATTGATTGTATTTCCTAGGTCTACATCTCCTCTAAGCGTTTGTATGAGTGAAGTTAAATTCACCGCTAGAAATAAACTGGAAAGAATGAGCCAAGCAATTCGACTTGGCGCTTCAGTATAATAATCAGCAAAAGGTTTATTTTCTAATTTTTGATTACATGCTGTATCCAATAATTGCGAAACGCCCATCACAATAAAACTAGCGGAAAAAACGACCCGAGGATTCCTAGTAAAAGAAGCAACACCCTGTTGGATAGTAGATACATTTTCTCTAAATCTTGAAAATAAACCGCGTGTTGATGACATAAAATTCCTTATAAATATCAGATTCGATTTTTATTTCACGTATAGCATACCAAATGTCTTAAAAATTATTTAACTATATTTTTCACAGCAATAAAATTTGCGATCCCATGATCATGATAGCGAGAGATGTTTCACTAAATTCTTAACTTTTACGTGCACCCTCTTTTTCAGTACTAAGACTATGCTCAATAAATTTAATGATAGAAGATGCAACATCTTTTCCAGTCGCTTTTTCAATGCCTTCAATCCCAGGGGAGGCATTCACTTCAATGATCAAAGGACCTCTATCAGAACGTACAATATCGACACCTGCCACATTTAATCCCAGAATATGCGCAGCACGAATGGCCATCGTACGCTCTTCCTCTGTAATTTCAATTTCACTCGCAATGCCACCACGATGAAGATTTGAACGAAATTCTTCAGGTGATTTTGCTTGACGCTTCATTGATGCAACGACTTTACCACCCACTACGAAACAACGAATATCGGCGCCTGCCGTTTCTTTAATATATTCTTGCACGAGAATATTCACTTTTAACCCTAAAAAAGCTTCTATTACGCTTCGCGCTGCTTTTTTCGTTTCAACTAAAACAACACCAATCCCTTGCGTGCCCTCCAAAAATTTAATAATTAATGGTGGCCCACCAACCATTTTTATTAAATCTTGAATTTCATCTGGCGAATGTGCAAATCCAGTAATGGGCAACCCAATACCTTTCTTTGATAATAATTGCAACGAACGCAATTTATCGCGCGCGCGTGTAATGGCCACGGAGTCGTTAACACAAAATACATTCATCATTTCTAATTGGCGCACAACGGCTGCACCATAAAATGTAATCGATGCACCAATACGAGGAATAACAGCATCATAATTAGTCACTTCTTCCCCTTTATAATGAATAGTAGGGCGAGAAGAAGTGATATTCATATAACAACGTAGAGTATCAATAACATCTGCATGATGACCGCGTTTTTTAGCCGCTTCGACTAAACGGCGAGTCGAATAAAGTTCGTGTCGCCTTGATAATATAGCAATTCTCATAGAGTAAAAACCTGTGGCAATTATTTCATTTTCGTTTTTATAAAAGAACGTGCGGGATTGACAAGATAGCGCTTACGAATCGCACTTCTGCCAAGCAACATACGAAAAAGCATACTATCACGTTCTGTCAAAGTGATTTCAATGGGCCAAGAGCGACTTGCTAAAACAATCTGCGTTTGAATCACATATCGTTCTTCACGATGACCACCAGAATCCGTAATAAATCGTTTATCAATAACATCCGCCACACATGTCACGACTTCTGTAACATTATTTTGTAATGGATGAATAGCAAAGCGTATTTTTTCTTGATTGCCTTCCTTAAAAGGCTCTAGAGAAAAAGCATGCAATGCAGAGGTTCTCGCTCCTGTGTCTACTTTCGCCTTGATCCGGTCAATACCTAAAGCAGGAAAAGAAACCCATTCGCGCCATCCAATACATCGAAGTGGCTTACGCTGTTTCTTTAGGAATTTCTCTGTTTTAAAGTCATTCATATGAAAGACATTATCCTACTATTTATTATTATTTTAACTGGCATTATATTATCTAGCTACTGATATGCCCAAGAAATAGCGCAAAGATAATAGCTTAAAAATGTTTAGCATGATACCGAAGTATTTGATAAAAATTAACTAGAACATAAATAATTCTGAAAAAATGTAAATTGTATTTTTTGTGAGCAATATTTTGTAATAAGCATTGCTTTACTGATAAAAATGGATCTAGGATAATAATAAATGTATATCCATTTTTATTAGGGCTTGTTGATCATTCGTTAGAATGCGCTGAAAAGCGTTGATTATCGAGGATCGAGCTTCGCCATAGGTTTCTATGCAAGTTCCGATGACCTCAGAAGCTCTTTAGAGACAAGCAGTTCACTTGCCTCAATAACCTGTACCTTTGAACCTATAGTAGGTAACCTAGCACAAAAATATTTATTTGATGCTAAATTTGGATATCTAATAATTGATTTTGTAGTCTTGGCTAAGTTATTCACTCTATACCCATAGCGTCTGGGTTTTAGGTGTTGCAGCGTTCAATGAGCAAGAGATTTAAACTTTTTTACTTCGAAAAAGACGCCGGAATAGCCAGCTATTTCAAGTCTTTTTCGAAGTAAAAAAATTTAAAGGTCGCCGCTCAGTGGACGCTGCAACACCTAAAACCCAGACGCTACGGGTATAATTTCGTACTCATTAAAAGGACTCCACTTCATGGTTAACCCGGCTATTTATCCTGTTGCTGAGGAACAAGCAACATCGCTTACCGAATCGCAATATCGTGACATGTATACACGTTCTCTACGTGACCCTAAAAATTTTTGGAGTGAACAAGCAGATAAATTTATCACGTGGTTCAAACGGTGGGATGATGTTTGCTCTGGAAATTTTAATCAAATGAATCCGCAATGGTTCCTGCAGGGAAAACTGAACGCTTGTTACAATTGTGTAGACCGGCATTTAGAAAAACGCTCTAAACAAGCTGCAATCATTTGGCAAGGCAATGATACTCATGATAGAAAAACAATAACGTATGCAGAATTATATGAATGCATTTGCAAGCTCTGCAATGTATTAAAAAAATTAGGCATCAAAAAAGGTGAACGTGTTGGCATTTACTTACCTATGATTCCTGAGGCCATTATTGCTATGCTTGCGTGTGCACGGATGGGAGCTATTCATTCTGTTATATTTGCAGGTTTTTCCCCTGATTCTCTTAAAAACAGAATATTAGATGCAGATTGTCGATTAGTCATCACGGCCAATGAAGGGTTACGGGGTGAAAAAATTATTCCTTTAAAACAAAATATCGATGATGCATTAATGGACTGCCCAGAGGTAACTAAAGTCATTGTGATACAACGCACCGAAGCAGAAACACCTTGGAATCCAGAACGTGACTTGTGGTATCACGAAGTGATGAGCACGGCTGCAACTTCTTTCCCTTGTGAAATGATCGATTCCGCAGATCCTCTTTTTATACTTTATACGTCCGGCTCTACAGGAAAACCTAAAGGAATTGTTCATACGCTAGGCGGCTATCTTGTCTATGTCGCCATGACATATAAATATATTTTTAATTATCAAGACGGCGATGTGTACTGGTGCACAGCTGACATTGGTTGGATTACAGGACATTCTTATTCTGTGTATGGACCACTTTGCCATGGTGCAACAACATTATTATTTGAAGGTATTCCGAATTATCCTGATCCTGGACGCTTTTGGCAAATCATTGACGAATATCATGTCAATATTTTTTATACCGCACCGACCGCACTTCGAGCACTGCGTCGCGAAGGCGATGAATGGGTCACAAAAACACATCGAGATAGCTTAAAATTACTAGGCAGTGTTGGCGAACCTCTTAACCCTGATGTCTGGGAATGGTATTACTCCATTGTTGGCAATAGTCGTTGTCCTATCGTGGATACCTGGTGGCAAACGGAAACAGGAGGCATTCTTATTAGTCCCATTCCTGGCGTCATGCCTCTTAAACCAGGTTCGGTAGGCTGGCCTTTTTTTGGTATTGCACCCGCCATTGTCGACGACAAAGGTAATGAACTCCCCGATAATCAAACGGGTAAATTAATTATAAAACAACCTTGGCCTGGCATATTACAAACTGTCTATGGTGATCGCCAACGCTATGAAACCACTTATTTTAAAGAAATACCCGGTGTTTATTTCACGGGTGACAATGCACGGCGTGATGAAGAAGGATATTACTGGGTAACAGGGCGCAACGATGATGTCATTAAAGTGTCCGGTCATCGCATTGGCAGCGCTGAAGTAGAAAATGCGTTTTTAAATGATCCTGCCGTCGCTGAAGCAGCTGTTGTCGGTATTCCCCATGAAATTAAAGGTGAAACCATTTATGCATTTATTACTTTAAAATCTGGAATTAAACCGACGGCTGCTCTTAAAAAAGAGTTAATTACTCAAGTAAGAAAATCTATTGGCGCTATTGCAACACCTGAATTCATTCAGTGGGCCGATGCATTGCCTAAAACACGCTCCGGTAAAATCATGCGCCGCCTGCTGCGTAAAATTGCGAATAATGATTTAGATAATTTAGGTGATATCTCAACATTAGCAGATCCACAGATAGTCGATGAGTTAATTAAAGAGCATAAGAAAATGACCATGGTTGCAGGTCTTGCTAAATAGGCTCAGCTATACTTTGCCTCGGCACAATTTACGCTTTTTAGCACTCAGCCGTAGGTTAGCTTAAAACGTTTCAAATGCGCGCATAGTTGATTCCTATGCAAGTGTTTGAAACGCTTCAATATAGCCTACGGATAAGATGTTAAAAAGCACAAATTGTGCCGAGGCAAAGTATATAGCTAATGACAGTACTTCATGGGCCGGAAACAATATCGAGTGAGCAAACAGATATAATGAAAATGACTCTTAAGCAAATCCAGGTTTTTATTGCCATCGCGAAAATTGAAAATATTACGCAAGCGGCTGACACATTATTTTTAACACAATCAGCATGTAGCATGGCGTTAACGAATCTTGAAGAGCAACTAGGCATTGAATTATTTGAACGCCGCGGGAAAAAATTAATCTTGAATGACAAAGGTAAATTATTACTTCCCAAAGCAGTGAATATCATCCAAGCTGTTGAAGAAGCGCAAGCGCTAATATTGTCATCCGAAGATAGGCAATTAGTAGGGCAATTAATTATTGGCGCCAGCAGTACTATTGGCAATTATATACTACCTAAAATAATTGGGAATTTTGCCAATGAACATGTAAAAACAAAATTAACTTTACAAGTAGGCAACACTGAAAAAATCATTCATCAATTATTAAAATTTAATATTGATATCGGCATGATTGAAGGTCATTGTTATGATCCTCACATTAAAGTTATTCCGTGGAAACAGGATGAATTGGTTCTGATTGCAAGCCCCAAACATCCTCTCTGTAGCAAGAAGAAAATAACCCTGGATGATTTAAAAATAGCTCCTTGGATTTTGCGTGAACCAGGCTCTGGGACACGAGAAAAAATTGAAGAAATCATGGGTTCACAATTGAATATATTTTTAGAATTAGGACATACTGAAGCGATCAAACAAGCTGTCATCGATGGGTTTGGGATTACTTGTCTTTCTAAAGCGACTGTGCAACAAGCTTTAAAAAATCAAGAACTTATTGTTTTAAAAACACCATTTTTAAAGCTCAATCGACAATTTTATATTTTATTACATACTGACAAACAGGAAACAGAATTATTAAAATCATTTTTGGAGTATTGTTGCAATAGAAAGTCGCTACATTAAGAAATTCTTGAATCACTTGATAGCTGATCATTCCCTTCTGAGTATCTAATGCTTGATTAATTAAGTCCATTTGGTTGAAAATAGGCGTTGCAAGTGTAGATATAGCCATCGGGATTTCTGCTGTATACAAAATGAAAAATAATAGATAAATATAGCTCTGCCATATTGCTTTAATAGGAACGCCTATTGAAAATCATTTAGGCGAAATTTGGAGTACCTTTCAATAAACATAAAGCATTCGTTGTTAGAAGAATTGATTCGGTTAATTACTGACCAAGCGGAGAAAAAAATGCAATTACCCATAGGCTATAGTGATTTTAAAAAAATTATCGATGAAGGATTCGATTTTGTCGACAAAAGTTTATTAATTAAAGAGATTATTAATGATGCAGAGTCTATCTTGATAGCTCGACCAAGACGCTTTGGTAAAACATTCAATATGTCTATGCTTCGTCATTTTTTTTCGCTAAATATTAATACTAAAATCAATTTATTTAAAAATTTAAAGATTGATTTAGAATATGATTTAATTGAAAAACATCAAAATCAATATTCTGTTATTTATTTAACCTTTAAGGATGTGAAAGAACTTTCCTACGAAGCTGCTTATCAAAAAATCATGCATATTATCGGAACTGTTTATGATGAATTTAGCAGGGTATTACTGAATAGCGAAAAATTGACTGATTTCCAAAAAAGAAAGCTTAATAGCATACTAGAAGGAAAATCTTCGCAAGCAGAAGTCGAAGATTCTCTGCGATTATTAAGTAATTGTTTATATGATCATTACGGTAAAAAAATCTGTATTCTGATAGATGAATATGATACTCCTATTCAATCGGGATACTTGCATGGTTTTTATAACGAAATAGTGGCACTATTTCGCAATTTATTGAGTGCCGCATTAAAAGATAATATTTATTTATTTAAAGCTGTATTGACAGGTATCTTACGTGTTTCTAGAGAAAGTTTATTTTCAGGGTTAAATAACTTAAAAGTTTATTCTGTATTACATCCTAAGTATGGTCCTTATTTTGGATTTATCGAACAAGAGGTTGCAGATCTGCTTAACAAATCAGGTCTTAAAGAAAAATCAAATGAAATTAAAAATTGGTACAATGGATATCAAATGGGTAATCAATTCATATATAACCCATGGTCCATTGTTAATAGCATCCAAGATGGCGGTGTCCTTAAACCGTATTGGGTTAATACCAGTGATAATACTCTGATTAAGAATCTTTTATTAAAATCGAGTAAAGGTTTTAAGGAGCGTTTTGAATTATTATTGGAAGACCGTCCGATTGAACGCTTGATTAATGAAAATTTTGTTTTTCCTGATTTAGATAGAAATAATGAATCAGCGATCTGGAATTTATTGCTGATGACAGGATATCTGAAAACCACTTCTTATCAAGAGACAGACCAAGGTTCACTATGTCAGTTAGCTATCCCTAATCGAGAAATTAGAAATCTTTATCGTGGAATTATTGAACAATGGCTATCCAATGGATATGGGGTAGAGTGGTACAATGAGTTTCTCCAGCATTTACTAAAGGGAGATATGGTAGCATTTGAAAAAGATTTAACACATATTCTAGAACAAACCGTGAGTTCTCACGATGTAGGTAAAGAACCAGAAGCATTTTACCATGGGTTGATGATTGGACTAACAGCAAGTCTTTATGGTCGAGATGACTATGAAACAAAATCTAATCGCGAAAGTGGTTATGGACGTTATGATTATATGATTATTTCACGCAATGTAAATAAACCCACCATATTGTTTGAATTTAAAAAAATCATTTTAACAGAAAACAAATTAACAGAAGCAAAGATGATACTTACTAAATCAGCTGAAGAAGCATTAACTCAAATTGATACCCGTGTATATTTGGCTGAAGTTAAACAACGCGGAATTAAAAATATTTTAAAGATAGGCATTTCATTTAGCGGAAAGCGTTTTGGTATAGCTTATGAGTGGTTGAAAGATTGAATAATAAAAATCAAATGACAACATCACATTTTTTATAAATTTTTATTAATCCATAAGTTACAATGACATGATTAGAGAAGCAGCTATTTTTAACCCTGGATAGAAAAAATGAATAACGAGAAAATTGATCTAGCATCGCATGACTTAGAATTAGTCATTAAAATTTTGCAGCAGTATATACCTGAACATGAAGTAAGAGTCTTTGGTTCACGCATTAATAATAAAGCAAAAAAATTCTCTGATCTGGATCTTGTTGTAATGACACATGAGCCCTTGCCATTAGCAACTCTCGCGGATCTCGCCGAAGCTTTTTCTAGCTCCAACCTACCTATTAAAGTAGATCTTCTTGATTGGGCTCGTTTAGGGGATGAGGTTCGTGAAATGATCACAAAAGAAAATGTACGGTTGTTATGATGCATAGATACACATAGCAATCAATCATTGGAAACAGAAAAAATGTCCTATATACGCTTAGAAAATATCACCTTTGGTTACACAGAAACACTTTTTAAACATGTTACATTCGCCATAGAAAACAATGACTCCATTGGTATCGTAGGTAATAATGGCTCAGGAAAATTCACATGTTAAATCTTTTAAAACCTAATTTTTATGTAATGGATGAACCCACAAATCATCTTGATATTTCTGGTCAAGAACAATTAGAGTCTGAAATACTGGGACAAAAAACAACATCCATTGTTGTGTCCCATGATCGTGCTTTCACAAGCAATATTGGCACTAAATTTTATGCCATTAAAAATAATGCGCTGATCTCTATTGAAACACCGGATGTTTTTTATAATGAGATCATTTTTTTTAATAAATATCAAATGTTTTAAGGTTGTCTATAGGACAATGGCATTCGGTTTAGTTCGCACGCAGGGGTTGTTGATTCCATGTTGTTATAATTCACCGCTGAAATATTAAAATCTGTTGAGGTGCTATCGTCTATAACATCAAAAATAGTCTGATGGGTACGCCCAACAAAACGATTATGAGAATAAATATTATAATATTTTGCATCGACAACCGCTTCCCAAGAAATATAATGATGTACCTTGCCATTTTCGTCGATATCATTGCTAATGAATCGTACGTTTTTAGGCATGGAGGGAGGAGTAGATTGATTTTTAGATCCTATAAATAAATGTCCTATTTTTAAAGCGAATTCCCCCGCATGGTTGCCTTTGATTTCAATCGATAGTTTATTTATTGTTTTGTCTAATAATCCAGATAAATCATATAAATTTTTTGTCCATGATTTATTTTGAATTAAGGGGAAACATTTTTTTTCATTGTTTGTGGTATATAAACAAATGTTACTCTTTGCAATATGGAGTGAATCTATTTTAGAAATGACTTCCATTTCTAAGCCATCATGATTTTCTGATAAATTCATTTCAGCAGCGTATAAATCGATTGTTGTTTTTGCTTTAGGTGATACATTGCCATGGATAAGTAAATGACTGCCTCCTACATAACTATCTGTATAATCAAAATCAGCATTAATACTATTACCACTTTCATTGATTATCTGAAAGCGCCAGGTAGGCAATACATCTTGTTGTCCCATGTCATTCCAAGAACCTAGGTTAGTATCAACACCATTAATAAAATAATGAGTTCCTTGTCCTGTATTAAACTCGGTACTCAAAGGAAGAGCAGAAATCGTTGTCGTAGCAGTCACATAGTTTGAAGCTCCTTTCCAACTAATTGTCCCTAACCAGAAATTTTCTTCATTAGTTAATTGTTGATTGAAAGAAATAGGAAATTGATTAGGATTTAAAATTTCTTGAAATGCAAACTCACTCACAGAACCTAAACTATTTTGATGATTAGAAAAGATCGAATCATAAAGCCATTGATGAGAAGATCCTGTAGGATAATCAACATCATAAATTCCAAAATCCAATTTGGATAAAGGATAATTCCAACTTGCGACGGTTGATGAAATACCGTTTGGATCAAACGTCCATCCATAATCTAAAAATATTCCATCAGAGATAATATTTCCATTGTCATCAACAAATAAATTTTTATTTAAAGAATCTGCGGAATAAGCAGGGACTTGGTACCAGTCTAAACTCAGATCAACGCCTTCTTGTTTTGCTTCTTCATGAAATTTTTTAATAAATTCTGCAAATTTATTATTAGTATTCGTAGATTCATCTGCTTCATTATTTATAAAATAACCATCAAAACCCAGTGTTTTAGCGATTTTTACAAGTTGTGTCACATAAGACATAGGATTGTTGAGCATATTATTTAAAGCGATTAGCTCTTTATCTCCCCCAAAGGGTTGCGGTGAAAAGAAAATACATCCAAGAATTTTTACACCATTTTGATGCGCGGCTTTAATCCAGCCTGGTTGGGGAGCAAGAACTTGTCCTTCGCTCTCTGCTCCACCGAAATAAGAAAAACGTTGTAAATATTGCCAAAAAGTAATTTGAGGTTTTATACCGCTGCTAACAGACATTTCAGCAGGCATAGTGGAAGTAGGAAAAGCAACAAAAGGGACAATTAACATACTCTTATCATTATTAGCGATAGGTATTTGATGTGTGAGTGGCGTTTTTTGTGCATAAAACTGATTGATGATATCACTGGATTTCCAATCTTGAAGTATTTGCGCAGTACAACCAGTGACGGATGAATCAATACACCAATGACCTGAAGTAGGGGATAGATTATTTGCATAAGAGAATGCGACAGGTACCGTTAAAAAAATTAAACTATTGATGAACGATTTTATTTTCATTTTTTTAAACTTCCTTATCAAATTTCAATGAGTTAGTTGATCATAGCGAGCGCCAGTATACCTAACGACTGGCCAAATACTAGGTTTTTATGCTGCGTTAGAGCTTATTCAATCTTTTAACCTAAACCAACATGATTAGACATTAATCACCCGCCAACCATGAAATACCCATCCATTTCAGAAGGGTGTTTCACGGTAAATTCGGCATTTTCAACAAGGTCGAATTGAATAGAAATAAGATATTTCAACATTTCGTGACTAAATAATAAGATTGTCTGACGAATAACGGCATTGAGATCGGTTTTTTCAAAAAAATATATTGTTTTCCCAAGAGAAAGTGTTTTTTCTTTTAGGGTATCTGTTAAAATTTGAGTTTGATCAAATATTTTTTTTAATATGGGAAACAATTCATTTATTTCGTAATTATTCGTTTCTAATCGATGGATACAGCCCTGTAAATAATTATTGATAATTGTTATAGAATGATTATGATCATCTGAGAACATAACACGCTTCGCGCGAGCTTGTCCTAATCTTCGCTCAATTGAGTCCTTAAAAATGAAAATTCCTATATATTTAAATTAAGAATGAATTCATTTAAAGAATGTAATCTTTCGATGGATGCCATTTTGATTCGTTGTTGATGCAGGCTATTTTCTAACGTTTTCCGCGCCGTAATATCGGTTACAAATATTAAGATCATTATCCCTTTTGGTAGTATTAATTTATTTTATTGTTGCCAAATTTTTCCCCATGTAAAAAAATCGTGATAATTCTAAACCAACATGATTAGGATAATCCTCAGAAAGCTTTTTTAGGCGCCTCTTGAAAAACTAATGGTGCCCGCTGTAAAGGTAACTTCTCTAAACGATCATTGTTATTTACAATAACACCATCCGATTGAATGTCAGATATCTTAATACCCGATGATAGAATATCTCCTACCTGATAATATTTTCCCGTTTTCCCTGACTCAGAAATGATAACGCTAGAGATATGTTTCGACGTTGATTGAAGAATACCAATTAAAGCAAAAGGCAAACGCGTAATAGGAAGAATAGATGATGACTCAATATGATTACCTAATAAATGTCGCTGCGGAATTTGTTGGATCAAAGTGATTGCCTGATCTTCCAAAGAAATAACTGCTGCCTCTCGCACTACTGTATTATTCTGTACATTAAAAAAAAGTTTAATAAAGGTATTTGCTAAAAGAACGCCAAATAATATCGCAAGAAAAACACCAAGACGTTGCCCTCCTTTAGTAATAAGCAAAGGAGCAGTGATTTCTTTTAGCATGACCCTCTATCCTGTGGTATTGTACATGGGCTCATTTTACTCACACTAGAGCAAAAAATCAACAACTTTCGCGGTTTTTGTGTATAGTTTTTACATGCACTTTAGATAGAAGTCCATAAAGACTTAATCTTTCATTCAAACTTATTAAAGAGGTATAAAATCTATGCAAAATAACAAAAAACATATAAAAATTCATGGCTTCACTTTAATTGAAATAATGGTCGTCGTTGTCATTTTAGGCATTTTAGCAGCCATGGTAGTTCCTAAAATCATGAGCCGTCCTGAACAGGCTAGAATAGTTAAAGTAAAACAGGATATTTTAGCGATTCAAAATGCGCTTGATTTGTATAAACTCGATAATGGCTCCTACCCAACAACGGACCAAGGATTATTAGCATTAGTTAGCAAACCTACCACCGATCCCATACCAGCGAATTGGAAATCAGACGGCTATTTACAGCAATTACCCAAAGATCCTTGGGGTGAAGCCTATCAATATTTGAATGATGATGACACATTAAAAATTTTTAGCTATGGCCCTAAAGGAAAAGATGGCAATAGTGAAATAGGTAATTGGGACATCAATAAATGATGCAACAAAAAGGATTTACATTAATAGAAGTCATCATCGTTATTGTTATAATCAGCATTGTTTCTAGCATAGCACTGATTACATTATCTCATAATCAAAATAGAAATATTAAATCGTTTGCAAATCAACTGCTTCAACTAATGACTTTAGCAGAACATGAAGCCATGTTACGCCCAGCCACACTAGGATTGGGTTTTACAGCAAATTCGTATCAATTCTATCAATATGAGACATCTGAAAAATGGGTTGAATTAAAAGATACCGTTTTGAAAAAACATAATCTTCCGGATAACATTGAAATAACGTTAAAAATAAATGACCAAATAATAGAATCGGACGGGACGCCTTCTATTATTTTTTCGGAGAACAGTGATATGACTCCATTTGTTATTTTACTAAACCAACCGGGAAAAAGCCCAAGCTATCAAATAACAGGTGATGCGAATGGAACTATAAAAGCTAGACCAATCGTTGTACCATAAAGGATTGCGCGGGAATGAAACCAAATGCTTTGCCGTATTTATTCCTGCATAAGATTTCTAAGAGTCTGATCAAAGTCTTCTAGAGTGAGCTAGAATGTGTTGATTTTCGAGAATCGCAACACACAGCTTACATAAAATGAGCAGCGGGTATAGACAAATTATGACCACTCTAGGAGATATTGAACGGACGCCAAGGATTACGCATGGATAACAAAGCTGGATTTACTTTAATTGAAGTATTGGTCGCGCTTGCCATTATCAGCATTGCATTAACTGCTATTTTAAAAATCACTTCACAAACTATTAAAAATACTTTTTACCTTCAGGAAAAAACAATCGCTCTATGGGTCGCTGAAAATACCATTAATGAGATCCGGGCAGGCATTATCAAAGCACCCCTAGCACCCGACCTGTTAAAAGAAGAAAAAGAAGCATTAAACCAACAATGGTCTTATTCAGCCAGTTTAAAAAATACACCCAACGTGCATATTAAAGAAATCAGTGTCGATGTTTATATGACACAGCAGCACATGCGATTAGCTCATTTAGAGAGTTATCTTTATGAGCCTTAATTTATAAAGCAAAGGCACATTATGAAGAAAAGAGACGATCAAAAACGTATTGTGATAAACATCCATCAATCAGAGCCTTTAGATGTCAGTTGGGCCATCATGGATGATCTTGATACGATAACAACAGTTATACACGGTGACTTAACTGCATTAGCAGAAAAAGTAACGCACTATCCTGTTCACGTCATTATTCCTGGACAAGATGTTTTGTTACTACAAGCAGAACTCCCTCAGTTATCACGTGAACGAGCACGACAGGCCATCCCTCATGCATTGGAAGATAAACTCATTGATGAGATTGAATATCTTCATTTTGCCATTCCTGATGAACGCACACAAGGCGCTACATCCGTTGCCATCATCAGTAAAAAAAAAATAGAAATGTATTTACACCTCTTGCAGTCATATGGAATTAAACCTCACACAATAGTCCCAACGATGTTAGTATTACCTTGCATAAAAAATCAGTGGTTTGTAAGTTGCTATAGTGAAATGGTCTATGTGCGCACACAGCCCTTTGAAGGATTTGCTTGCGATATATCGAATCTTTTTGTTTTTTTGCAGGATCAATTATCGAAAATAACCGAAAAACCTGAATGCATTCACATAGAAAAATCATCTACTACTGTTTTTGATTTTCATTTTGATGCTGTGACAATCAATAACACTGTTTTAAACGAAGCCAGTTGGTTAGAAAGGACAGCTATTTTATTAGATGAAAATCCTCATATTAATTTATTACAAGGAAATTATCACTCCAATGTAACTTCTGTTAAATCTAAAAAAATATGGGCATGGACAGGTATATTAGCTATTGCATGGATTATTGTATTATTCGTCAGTCAATTATCCATTTTTTTTATATTATCTCATTCAAAAAAATTATCCGAACGAGAAATCAGTGCGCTTTATTATCAGCAATTTCCTACCGCCACCAGTGTCATTGCGCCACGTGAACGCATGGAATCTGCATTAAGAAAAATCTCTAATGATAAAAATAATTTCCTGCTGTTCATGGGTATATGGGGAAACAGTTTATCTAAAATAACAGATATTCATATAATCAGTTTCATTTATCAAGAAAATCAATTAAATGTCGTAGTTTTAGCAAAGTCATTTGATATATTGGATATATTTATTCAAGATTTAAATAAACAAGGATTAAAAGCGAAGCAACAAAATGCCACAACCATGGGCACTGAGGTGAAAGCAACTATTTTTATTGTAAAAAAATAAGCGCTTAGCGGAAACTAAAAAACCTAAAAATCATCTGTGAAAGTATAACACAGGGACATACATAAAATAATTTCTACAACTGAAAGTTTTAACACATTTTAAAAAGGTGAAAAATGAAAGAATGGTGGAATTCTATATCATTGCGCGATAAACGCATATTAAGCTTAGGGTTTTTATTTATTATATGCATCGTGTCATATGAATTTTTATGGCTTCCTCTCGTCACTGAAAATCAATTGTTACGCCAACAACTCCAGAATAACAAAGAATTAATTATTTGGATGCGAACAGTAAATGAAAAAATTCATTCCTTAGAAAAAAAAACGACAGTCCATTCCGCGGGACATTCTTCTTTAAGTATTGTGCAAAGTGAGCTAGAGAAAACAAAATTAATAGAACATATAACAGAATTAAAACAAGCCGAGAATGATTCCGTACAATTACATTTTCAAGCGATTTCTTTTGATAAACTAATGGAGTGGCTTATTCATCTCTATCAAGAACAAGGATTAGCCGTGTCGCGAATAGAAGT
>Ga0207083_1010_pt1 | contig 46928 bp, 41 predicted proteins | sample Alteio_BWMinHeat_57_FD_153516 | JGI IMG/M metagenome (GOLD analysis project Ga0207083, IMG submission 153516) | Enriched cells from forest soil in Barre Woods Harvard Forest LTER site, Petersham, Massachusetts, United States -... | ecosystem: Environmental > Terrestrial > Soil > Temperate forest >... | reverse complement strand
TCTCCATCTGTAGGATGCTCCTTTAGATAAGTTAATGCTTGGCTAATTGCCTCGCTATGAAGCCCTGTAGCATATAAGCTCTCTACTATTTTATACTCTGGAGTTTTATTTATTTGTATAGTCACAATTTTCTTCGGACTGAATGCGGTTTGCGCCCCCTCCTGGTTCATCTTCACAAGAATGGGAGGGCGTTCGTCTCGTAATGTGTTTGAAATATCCTGTTTTTTCTTTAATAGATCCTGGTCAATTGGATTCAATAATAGACCAACATTTGCAAGGTTCAATGCCTCATCATAATTACCTGTTAACATTTCAATATTAATTAACACCAAGCGAGCATCAATATAATTAGGGGATAGCAACAGAACGTTCAATAATTCTTTTCGTGAATTAATATAGTCTTTATTGTAAAAATACATTTGCCCCAATAATAATCGCATATCACTATTGGTGGGATGTTTCTTTAAACAAATGATTGCCTGCGGCATCGCTTCTGCATATCGATCTAGTGCATATAGTTCTTTTAAATAATCGTAACTGCATGCTTGGTCTGATATTTTTATACCATTCGATAGCAATGATTTAGTTTCATCTGCTTGGACAACCGTCACTAAAATCCCTAACAGAATTATGGGATAGAGGAAGGCAGAGTAATATTTATTCATTCAACTCCAGAAGACCATTAGTAAAACTAGTTAATTAGGTAACTGCCTTTCGATTAGATCTATGATTGTCTTTTGAAGACTCCATTTATAATCATAGGATATAAATTTATGGAGCTTCGACAAATCGGGCCGTCTAAACATGAAATCTGAGAATCCCTCTCCATAAGCATCGTCATACGTGACGTGTTTAATTTCCGACGTGCTATTGGTAATTTTTTTTACAAGAAGTGCTAAATCGTTCATTGAGATTTCTTGATCTTGCCCAACGTTCAAGACTTGTCCAATGGTTTGCGAGCTATTGGCTATTTTATCCAAAATACAAACGAAGTCACGGACGTCGCAAAAACTTCGTGTTTGCTCTCCCGTGCCATAAACCAAAATAGGTTCCTGAGAAAGCGCTGCGTGAATAAAGCGCGGAAGTACCATACCATAATAACCCAATTGTCTTGGGCCAACGATATTAAAAATTCGGAGGATTGTGATTGATAAATCAAAATTATCATAAAAAGCCAAGCCGAAATATTCAACGGCAATTTTACTGACAGAATAGGCGATACAACTTTTTTTTCCTTCACCCAGGATTAAACTAGACGTTTCTTTTAATGGTTTTCCATGCCCTTCTCCATACACTTCGGAGGTTGATGCAAGAAGTATACGAGGTTTCCGCTTTGACAGCCTAGCCGCCCGTAAAAGTCGTTCTGTTGCAGATATATTGGTCGCCAGTAATCGCTCAGAGTCTGCTATTACTTTTAACACTCCAACCACTGCAGCCATGTGATAAATACAGTCAGCCCAGCAAACTATTTTTTCAAATTCAGGGGAAAGAAGGATATCCGTTTGTGTGAAGAAAAAATTGGGATTTTCTTGGAACGGAGCAATGTTCTTTAAAGTGCCAGTGCTAATATCGTCTAAAACATGCACAATATCACCTTTATGTAGGTGATATTGTGCAAGGTGTGAACCAATAAAACCTGCTCCACCCGTAACAAGCACATGCATAGATAATCCCTTATCAAAAATACAAACTATTACGTAACTGAATTGTTGTCAATGAAACCAATACTGATTGTTGTTTTACTTTATTCTCTTTTTTTTAATGGTTATCCACACAAATTGCATCTATACAGGTTTCGTTATAGATGCATTTTCCATTATTTTTTATATCAAATTTCCATTGATGCCTTGGGCAAACCAACAAAGCCCCTTCTAGATGGCCTTGCGAAAGATCCGCACCTTGATGAGGGCAATATCTTAATATTGAATATTGTTTTCCTTGATACATCATTATAATGCGCTCATTGTTTATATTTGTCTTCTGCATTTTTTCACAAAATGACTGGATTTTATTGGTGTCAAGAATCAGAAATCCATGTATGACTGTGTTATATACATCGGGTACTCGCTCTATGGTGACACGAAATGTTAAAGCTAAATCAGACCAACTTATTTCTCTCGTTAACACTTTATTAACCAACCAGGCAGGAGCTGTGATGCGGTAATAATTGTTTAACTCTTTAATATGTGACGTTATTTTTATCGTTTTATTAACTAAATCAATACAATACATTTTTTCTGGACACTCACTAATACGCCAATATAGTAAGGTGGTTATTGTGTGATTTACTAACTGCAATTTGCTCAATTTTTCTAATAACTCGCTTTTTAATTGCACAAAAATGTCCCCCGGATCAATTTTTTTCTGATCATTTTCTCTGCCAGAAAACAAATTTTTATACTCATCCGAGTAGGAGTTCACATACGATTTAAAATCGATGGCATTCATACGAGTCGATGACTTATGTATGAATTTTAATGAAGCAACATCAAGAATGTCTCCAGGCCATATTTCCGTCCATTTTGTTGATGACTTTATTGATTTACAGTGCTGGTCTAAATAGGCAAGAAATTGGGGCGTTTGTGGGTAAGAATTAATATCCTGGAAATGAATAGACAGTAACATTGGATCTAAAAAACATGGTGGACCCGCTGAAGGCAAATATAACCTGGGCTTTATTGTTTTGATGGCGACGGCCGTTGTTTCAAATTTGCTGGCAATTTTTTTTTGGCATACCTCTCGGTATACGTTATCAGACATCCGATAACACGTCGGATACCAACTGGCCCCGGAAAATTGAGCCGTAAAAATATCAATGTTCCCATGGGTATTTTTAATGTTTTCTAAGCGATCATAAATCTTGCAATCGTTTATATTTAAAAAACTATGTGATTCATCTTTAACCAAGATGGCTGAATCACAATTAAGCTCGGTGTCCATGATAAGCAATCTTATTTCAGCATCCTTCAGTGTATATTTCTCATTATCATTTAAAAGAATAATATCGTTGCAGTGATAATTAACCTCATTCAATTTATTTTTAACGATTTGACACGAATAGTTTGCTAACAATATTGTGAAATTTCTAGAAATTAATGTTTGAAGAAATTTAATATCAAAATGATCTTGGTGCTCATGACTAATATAAATGTACTTGTTTTTTTTACTGCGGGTTAAAATCGCTTGGACATCATCACCCATATGATGGTTTTTAGGATATTGAAACCATGCCGAATCAAAGGCGCCTTGTTTTGAAAACCAGGGGTCCATGATAATAATCGATGAGTCCGTTTCAACACAAAATCCGGCATGACCAAGGTATATAATCTGCATGATCCAACGACTTAAGTCCATTGTATAGTCTTACAGTATAAACCATCTCCGAGAAAGTTGATAAAAACTGAACTATAATGATTATTGTATTGTTAACCTATATGACCCCCCAAGTATAAGGAACGACATGAGGACTTATGCAGTGGTAGGGCTAGGATACGTAGGATTAGGGTTGGTCACTGCGTTGGGTAAAAATAACCCGGTATTCGGCTATGACACCAATGAAAAACGAATCCTCGAGCTACGGAAACATATTGATAAAAACAAACAGGTAGACTGCAAAGAACTGTCAAAATCAAAGGTTTTTTATACCCACAAGATTGAAGATATCAAACAAGCAAATTTTTTTATTATCACTGTGTCTACCCCAGCTTTTTTTTATGAAACGCCTAATTTAAAACCATTAATGGATGCCACAAAAAAATTAGCTTTAATAATAAAGAAGGATGACATTGTCGTCTTCGAATCCACTGTTTACCCAGGCACTACCGTAGAAATTTGCATCCCAATACTTGAGAAATTTAGTAACTTAAAATGTGGAAAAGATTTTAATGTGGGTTATTCTCCAGAAAGAATCAATCCAGGGGATAAAAATCATTCCCTCAAGACAATCACCAAAGTGATTGCTGCTCAAAATGAGAAAACATTGAAGGTAATGCGTGAAACTTACCTAACAATCTGTGACACAGTTTACCCAGTCTCCCGTATTTCAACGGCAGAAGCGATTAAAATTTTGGAGAATACACAACGAGATGTAAACATAGCCTTAATGAATGAGTTTTCAAAAATCATGCATGCATTAAATCTAAATATGCATGAAATTATCGAAGGAGCTAAAACAAAATGGGGCTTTTTGCCCTTTAAACCGGGTTTTGTTGGCGGCCACTGTATCTCCATCGACCCGCACTACCTGGGTTTCCTAGCAAAACGGCATGGGGTTCAACCCGAATTAATTTCAGCTGCCCGGAGGGTTAATGATGGTATGACTCAATTTCTTATCCAATCGATGATAAAGCTGCTGGTGAAAAATAAAATCGAGATGACCCATTTATCCATTGGCATCTTTGGGGTTACCTACAAAGAAGATGTACTTGATACTCGTAATAGCCTTGCCTTAAAGTTGATTAAAGAACTGAAAGAATATGGATTTAATTTACACATTCATGATCCACTGACAGATGAGTACACACAGGATATGCAGGGGGTTAGCTTAGAAAATTTTGATGAGATAAATGCTTTATCTATTGCAATTATTATCGTTGCACATGACTTTTACCGAACTAATCTAAAGCAAATTCTTGGTAAATGTAACAATCCCAAGATTTTGATGGATATACCTAATTTATTTATAGATGACTATCAGCAATATGAGAATCTAATCTATTGGAGTCTCTAGACTCAATTCCGTAATTTTTAATTCTTGACTTTCTATGATATCAACGTCCCGCAGCTTGTCCGCGGGATCCAGAGATCTCGCTCCGTGCGTGGATCCCGCGAACAAGTCGCGGGACGTCGGCGTAGGTGTTTTGCTGCAAATTGTAATTTCGCGCCAGCGACTAACTATCTTCTTGACACTCACCATGAAAAACTGCGAAATTACCGCTTAGATTTCGACTTGAGTTTTTTTTGGAGAAATGCATTGAAAAAATGGATGGTTTTAAGTGCTAATTTGCTAGGTGGAACAGCTTGTTTTGCTGGCAGTATGGGTGGTACAGAGTCAGATTTAATGCGCGATGGTTTGTTTCTAGGTCTTGGCACAAACTATAATTCGATCAATGTCACACAAAATTCTTGGGGTCAGGGTATTTCCAATATTATCACTACCACGGCTAATACTACAGGCATCGCTCAAGGAACTGGAGCACCTTTTCATAATACTAGCAACACTTTTGCGCCAGAAATTCAAGCCGGTTATTTTAAACATTTTACAGATACTCAAAATTTATATGGGCTAAAATTTTCCTATCAATATTTAGGATCAAACGCCACCAATTCTAATCTTTATATTCCACAGTTAGGAACGACGACCAGTAACATCACAGGAGTTACCAGTTCACTTTTTGGCTATGTGAATGCAGACTCTGTACAAGTCACTACCAATCATGAGTTTAATCTAATGGCATACCTTGGACGCTCCTTTGGTAATAAATACATTTATTTAGGAGTGGGACCGTCATTATTTAATATGCAATCAAAAAATTATTATTCTATTGGGTATGCGTATTTTGAAGGCGCTACCGTCGATGTGACAGGCTTGGTAAGTTATTCTTCGCCTTCGATTTGGGCTTGGGGTGGCGCAGCACAACTGGGCATGACTTATTTCTTAAGCCCTACATGGTTTATGGATCTGTCTTACACTTATGCAGTGACAGGTAACAACACGAGTCCTCACGAACAAGCCTTTACTAATACATCCCAAATTGGTACTACTGTATACACTACATCAGGAACTTTATTTACCAGGGATACTCTCAGTATCAGTACTCAAGCGTTAACCCTTACCATTAATAAGGTTTTTGATTTATAAATGCAAAGTATAAAGTGATATTAATTTTGATCAATCGGTGGGAATGGATATCAGATAAAATGCGTAATCGGTCAGATTCAACTCGCTTATTATTATACGGATATCCATTTTACTAATACCGCATCAATCGATTATCAACCGCATCAATCCATTCCAAAATTCCACCCTCCAAATTACTGACCTGTTTAAACCCAGCATCAACTAATATCTGACAGGCTGTAGCACTACGTCTACCTGATTTACAATAAACCACGGTTGGCACCACTCTATCTAATTTTTCAATATGGGTTTCAAATAGCGACAGGGGAATATGCTCTCCACCCATATGACAAATCTCACGCTCATAAGACTCACGAACATCGATTAATTGGATTTTTTTATTCATGATGAGCCATTGTTTCAATTCCGTCGCACGAATCGTTTCAAACCCATTGGATGATCTAGAATCACTTGAAAAATCGAATGTAACGGCAGGATGATTTAAACAATCTTGCTTAACAATTTCAAATTGATTAAATCGCATGGTTAACAAATCCAGGCTAAGTAACGTACCTGATAGCACCTTACCTAAACCCAAAATCACTTTGATCGCTTCAGTGGCCTGAATTGCTCCAGCCACACCCGGTAAAACACCTAACACACCACCGGTAGCACAGTTAGGTGTTAACGTGGCAGGAGGAGGCTCTGGATACAAACACTGATAACAAGGGCCATTTTTATAATTAAATACACTTATTTGTGCATCAAATTGGTAAATGCTTGCTGAAATCAAGGGTTTTTTCAACCTCCGACAGACCTCATTGAGGAGATATCTTGCCTGGTAATTATCTGTTGCATCCAAAACTAAATCGTAGGCTTGTATTCTATCCTCTGCATTCACTAACGATAAAAACTCAGCATAAACCTGCACCGATACTTGATGATTTAGTGCAAGTAATCGTTCAGCAATCACCTCCGCTTTATTGCGACCAATATCCTGTTCATGAAATAAAATCTGTCGCTGTAGATTGCTAAGTTCAATGTGATCTGCATCCATGATGCCTAATGTCCCAATACCAGCAGCGGCGAGGTATTGTAACGCTGGAGAACCCAATCCTCCTGCACCAACACACAGAATTTTGGCGTGCTTTAGTTGTTGTTGACCTTCAAGACCAATCACTGGGAAATGGCGCTGATAGCGAAGCAGCTCCGACTGATCGAGTATAGGATGCATGATTATCCTCCAACCAATGCTGTTACAACGTCAATTTGATCTTTATCAACCAATGGAAGATCGAGACTACATTGCTTTAAGTTTTTCCCATTGATGTAAATATTCACATAAGGCGTCAATTCACCATCCACACTAAGGATGCTGGATTTAAGCATGGGATAATGTTGGCAAAGCATAGACACAACAACTGCCGCTTTGTCTACTGACAATTCAAGTTGATTTTGATTATTGGTAAAACGTACCAATGACGGATGGATGTTCACTTTTGCCATTACAAATCTCCATGATTATTTATAGGCAGATTCTAGAAAGAGGCCTATTTCATTCCGTCTGCTTACCACGCGAATAAAAGGACAAATTTAGAGTAAATCGTTTATCTTGTCGATGCTTTTTATGCCCGAATGGGTGATTTTACTTTAAAGAAAAAACATGATAAGTTTTATTTCTAACAGAAAATTCAGGGATTATGAATGAAAAAAATAGTAATGACGGGTTTATTAGGTCTATCCAGTTTGGCTCTACACGCGGGCGACATGGGACCCGTTTCTACCAATATGAGTACTGTACCTTATCTTGCTGGTGAAGGATTGTATAGTTGGAATACCCTTCAGGGATTTACTATCAATGGGCATCCCCCTACGCTGAGTAAAAATGGCTGGGGAGGCCGCTTATCGGTTGGAATTGATCGTCCCTACACCGAGAAATTCAGTTTAAATGCTGAAATCGGTGGTGGGTTTTATGGCACAACTCGCATGAATACTCCTGCTTCTGGCGTGACCTCCACACTTAGAATAACGGGTTATGATCTCTTAGCCGGCGGGACGTATCATATGCAATACATCGATCTGTTTGGAGATTTTGGGTTTATGGCACAAACGTTACTCTCCACCATGCAAAGAGATAATGGGCAGCGATTCCCTGGCGGTGTATTTGCGGGGACGACAACAGGACATTCCATGCAAACAGAAGTGTTACCAGAGCTTAAGGTCGGCGCTGCTTATAACTTCTGTCCTAGCTTGTCACTCACACTCGCTTACACGTATGCATTTGGCTCAGATGTTTCAGGAAACATCATCTCCACAGCAGTAGATGTTCCCCCTACCGAGATTAATACTGGGGGCACTGTAAATGTTAGAAACCCATCCCTTAGTACGATTTTACTAGGCCTTCGTTATCATTTTGCATGAAGAAACATCGGGACTAAGATAAACCAACTGATTGGTGCACAATAGTTCAACAAATTGTTGTGCATCCCGAATACTTTGTTGCTCTTCAAGATGGAATTCTTTCTGCAAGTATTGTGCGACATCCCTGAGGGTTGTCGCTCCAATATCGAATAAAGACCATAATTTTGCACCAACAACATTGAGGCTATAATACGTTTGGCTTGTTGCCTCCATGATAATCATTTCCTGATCCACCAAAATCTGAGTCACATGAGGTTTCTTCACAATATTCGTTGTTAACGTTAAACCATGCATCCACTTTTCTCCGGTGTATGATCTGAAAGAACGCTGTTACGCAGTGGGGAATCGAATGGGATTTTGATGTTCATCTATATACCCATGCTGAAACATCACTTCTTGATGATGCATAATCATTTTTCTGATTTGAAACAGACTGAGCATTTTTTCCCAGTCTCCAATCATGCCCTTTCTAAAAAATTGTTTTTGTACAAATGATTTTTCTCTAAAACCTTGCTGTGATTCTTGATGTTGTAATTTTTCAAAGCGGGCATGATTGATGGCGGTTAAAATAGCTTGCTCCGAAATGTCTAAATTTAAAAAGTGTAACGCTTTTTTAAACGTCCTTAATGGAGAAAGATGCATGTCTTCATAACGAATACACATCACGCGGACCGGATTATCTATTGCAGTCCAGCTCTCAACATGCTGTGACCATGACAAGAGATATTGCTGCAAGTGTAGGCCAATAAATTCGGTGTTACCAAAAATTTTGGCATCTCTATAGCACATGAATTCGATGCTTTCATCAATAGAAATATTACAATGGTGTGCAAAAGAAATAGCAATATCAAGAGGATTACGGATAAAGTATAATGCACCTAAACTGCCATCATAAGGCACAAGAGGCGTTTGATCATTGATGTATATATAGGCGTCATGTATTTTAAAATATTGAGCCTCCGGTTTTTTTTGGCTATACCATTGGTACACGCGGGGTCTTAATTGTAATAATTCATCCTCAGAAAGTAGATAACTATTAAATCCTAAGGCTTCGACAAAAAGTTCTCTATTCGATGCATTACGCGTAATGTTGATTTGATTGATATTGAGTGCTTGCTGAGAGGGTTGGAGTACATTTGCAAGAACAATTCTAAACCAAGTGTTCCCCGATTTAGGATAAGAAGCTAACCAGAAAATCCCTTGTTGTGTTACAGACATGCGAGTACCCTACTTTTTAAATCCTGCTCCATTAAATTGGCAAAGTCATGCCAGGATAATCCTTGCTTTGCCCTCTCCACGAAGTTGGCAGTGATGCGCGCCGCTAACGCAGCACATTGGTGAAAGTAAAATAGCTCCTTTCCAAGTCCTCTTACAAATAAGGGCTGATAAGTATATTTTTTTAAATATTGTACTTTTCTTAGGCCAACCAATGGCGTCAATTGAACATCAGGTCGATTGGTGGGATTTATCATATACGCCGTTTTAAGCAAAACAGGTTGTGAGGGTAACACTTGTTGAGCTGAAACCCACCATTTCTGCACCCTGGGTCTTATCAATTTGAGCCTGGTGGAATCAATATCCAGTTTTTTTATAGCATCTTCCCGCAGCTGAAGAAATGGGAGACCAGGCAAGATAACACCATCCTGAGTAAGAACACAAATATCGTCGCTTAAAAAACAATCAGCACGTTTTAAGAAAGAAGCCAACAATGTTGATTTTCCTTGACCAAAATTAGCTAAAAATGCCACGCCCTGTTCGCCCCAATGGATAGCGCTACCGTGAAGCAAAAAATAATTATGATATATCAGCACCAGGGGTATGCAAATCGTGTATAAAAATAGACGCAAACTCTCTTCATCAATGCCAGAAAAGGGTTCTATAATAATTTGTCGTCCCTGTTTAATCAAAAAACGGGTAATGTTGGGAATTTCCAGCCAACACGCCTCCGGCTGGATATGATAATACAAACCTTGAATACGAGCATTGGGTACACTTTCTCGACGAGCATGACCAAAAACAAGTGAGAGTGGGGAGTGTTTTTTTCCTATCGAATCATTAACAGAAGACAGTTCAGGCAGAAGCAATTCGCTAGAAAGGATGAATTGATAAGCAGAATAAGTATACATTAAACCGTACTTGAATTAAGCGTTAGTTGATAGAAATCAAACGCATCATAAAGCCAATTAAAATAGGTGGGTGTTTGTGGCGCGCCACCACGAATATCTCTTGTCCCTTGATAAACATAAATAACTTGCATATATAATGCAATAAACTGCATCAGCGTATATTGGTCAATCATGCACGTTGGATTCGCTGTATTATACTGCTTCAATCGAGGCCATAATCGCAGATCTCGCAAATGATCAGCAAGCACTTTTGATTTTATTTTTAATCGCTTATCCTGTAATTGAGTGTGTGCTACACTGATAAAAACAACGATAATCCGCAATAATCGTTGCTCATTAGATGACAACTGATTTAATTCAAGTTGAAAATAAAAAGCGGCAACCGGCATATAGGCATTAACCATCCTATTTTTAATCGATCCTTGGCAAATTAATTGACAAATAAGCGCATATAAACGTGAAAATTTTGCATCCTTATCGATACCGCTAAAATCGCTTTTGGGTGAATACAAGCCCTGCACGCTTATGTACTCCAGCAGCATGGCTTGATCTAAGGATAATACCGTAGAAGATACGGTAGCATCTGCCATTGAAAATAAGATTTTTATTAGCGAAGCAAGGATTTTTAACAACTGAAAACCAGCATCATTTTCTTGAGCTAATGCTTGTAATTTTTTTTCTTGCTCGGGAAGCCATTCTGCTTGGAAATCAAACGGTTCGAGCTCTGCATCATCCACCAGTGAAGCAATAAACTTAGTCACTGGCATCATCGAATTTAGCTTTGTATCCGTTCCTGACAACATAGTTGCTTGTACTTGGGCTAAAACGAGCTCTGCATCTTGCTTCTTTATATCAACTAATCCATGGGTTGATAGCCATCTAGACAATGACTTACACTCCTTGGGGTTTTGTTTTTCAAACTGTAAGATTGATTTTTCTAATGAACGATAAGGATAAAACTGACGTTTACAATCTTCCATTAACTGTTGCTTGGTTGCTATAGAAATAACACTCTGTTGATAGGCAAGCTCAAGCGTTGCGCGAATATTAACCATGGCGTCATTGATGGGTGTGTAATGATGATCTTGGTTTTGGTGCAAGACGGCAACCTCGTCGTCATCATTCAGTTTCTTGTTTAAAAAATCTTGAAAGACTTGCCCCACGCCAATCATACCAAAAGGATACAACTCCGCCGCCCGAAGGGCTCCCATGCTCGCTGCTCCATATATCTCAATACCATTGTCGATACCCAGCATAATTTCTTTATGCCAAACGGCAGGAATTGTTTCATAAATGCCATCGATGATAATAATTCGTTTTGGTTTTAATCGAAATACACGAATGAGATCTCCACACTTCACTGGCGGATGATAATACGCTTGATCTAGATATCTTTTAGCCGTTTGCAGGTTCAGGGTCGGCCCTAAATAAACATGTGTATCATCGTTCATATGATTGTCTGAACTCCAAATCACGTCGAAACGGGGCAGGAAAAACAAGTACCATGCCTATAGCGAAAACCTGGAACAATCACATGGACAACCGGAATATTCAACTCTTCACGAGTATGGTTGTAGAGAATCACTTGATGATATCCCTTTTGTTGCAAAAGTTGTAGCAAGCCCTGTAAGCAGATTTTAAAATCCTTTATAGCCGGCGTTTCTGTAAATAACAGTTGATGTTGTCGGTTCACCTGAAATGCCTTCACAAGAGAGGGCATGTTCCTTTTATTTTTTCGATATAGACGAGGCGTATGATCATCCCTTGAACCCGAAATCATTGTCGCACGCCCTTGCACTGCCTCCGTGATTGCGCGCGATAAAGCAACCACACTTGAAAAATGAGCTCCCGAACCAAACTGCATCCCTACACCTCGAACATCATCTAAATCATAGACAATCGTTGCATAACAAGGAATTTCAAAATCATTCAGCAGAGGCCAAACTTCTAATGCCAATCTGCTTTGTGCTATTTTTTCCAATAATATCAGAAGATGTGGGGATTGGATGCTCGTTAAATCAAGTTGTGGGCCCTTCATAAAAAGTGTATTGCTTGCCTCTATTTCGCGCTCAATAATTTCATAAAGGGCATGACATATCGCTTCTTCATCGGTATTTCCAGAAGCCAGTCCATTCGTTCTTGGCGGAAAGTACCGGTAACCCTGACGATAGAAAGCCGTGTTAACATTAATCATTGTATAGGGAAAATAAATTATCTTCCCGGTTAATAACTCGGTTCCTTTGGCCCAAGGTATTTCAAGCGCCTCAATATCGACCCATTCAAAAGGCCCATGATTCATTGAAGGATGTAGGTCACACAAAGGGTAATCATGCTTGAGTGTGTGATAAGTTCCAACTAAAGCAGGCTCTTCCATATTTTCACAGTGCCAGCCTTCAATGCATTCCATGATCGCAGAAATTTTAGCCAAATCATCACTAATTCCTTTGCCCTGCGCAGTTGTTAACAACTTGGCTTGTGGCCTTATTGCCAAGTAGGTGGGAATACCAACATGATCAAGGTGCGTAATATTGGCAATGCGAGTTATACCAAACGTTTCCCATAGAAGGGGTTCAATTTTTGCCAATGTTTGCTGAGGATCGATTGCTCGATAAGTACCGCCCAAATTTAACATATACCCATTCCACCTGAAGATACTGGTTTTTTCGCGACTTGATTTTTGTACTCATGAAATCCTAAAAAGCGAGTAATAGCAAGCCTATTGCGAGTTTTTTTAGGATTTTATGAGTGCAAAAAGCGATAGCGAAAATCCAGTATCTTCAGGTGGAATGGGTATCTATTCTTAAATTTTAAATTCCATGATAAATTGGTTTTCTATCTTAAATAGATATAAAGTCTTCATCAATCTTTTTCTTTGTTTTACTTTATGAATAAGGACTTACTTAACGATGTATGATCTTGGTGGAACCTATCGAGCAGTCGATCCTCAGCAAACATTGGCAAAAATTGAACCCCTTCTATGGGAAACGTTTGGTATAACTCGCGTTGCAAACATCACCGGACTTGACAACATTAATATACCAACCTACGTTGCCATTCGCCCGTTGTCAAAATTAGTAACCACGTCTCAAGGAAAAGGCATTACCCATGATTTAGCAAAAATTTCTGCCATCATGGAATGCATTGAAGGATGGCACGCCGAACGAATTCCAAAAACAGATGTTGTCGGCACATACCGCGATCTCAGCCAGAAAAAAAATCTCATCAACCTGGAAAAATTAATCTTAAAAAATGACTTTCAACCCTACCACCAAGTACTAGAAGATATCAACCTTGCCTGGTTAAACGGGATTGAATTAAATAGCGGCCAAGAAATCTATTTTCCTAAATGTTTAATTGACCTAAATACAGAGGTATCACACCGAACGTCTGATACCTATATCTTTCTTTTTAGTTGTTCAAGTAATGGACTCGCCTCCGGAAACACCTATGAGGAAGCGGTTTGTCATGGTCTTTATGAAGTTATCGAACGAGATAATTGGGCTATATCAGACTGGCATCCCAAACAAAGAAAAAAAATTGATGCTACAACCATTACCTCTCCACATTTAAAAGAAATTATTGGCCAATTAAACACTCGTGACATTCATTTAGATCTGACGGAAGCCACCCATAAAATTGGTGTACCTGTCTATATAGCGCAGATCTCTGATTTAACAGGGATTCATGCACTAGGCGATTTTAGTGGTGCGGGTTGTCATTTATCGAGTGTGGTTGCTTTATCCAGAGCTATCACGGAAGCCATCCAATCACGTCTTACTTTTATCGCCGGAACTCGCGATGATTGTTATCCCTCCGTTTATCAAGCATTACAAAATAGCTGGAATCAAATCACCTTTCCCGCCATACAGAACCGTACAATCACATCTCCCAAACAACTGCATCCGTTCATTGAAACAAACGTCCCTGAAAATTTTACCCTTTGTATTGACCAATTACTTAAACAATTAAACCAAGCGGGTTATGAACAAGTGATTGTTTATGAACATACTAAAAAAGATATTCAAATACCGGTGGTACACGTGATTGTACCCGGCTTGGTTTATGATAGCCAAGCCCATACCAGTCATGCTTATTTTCCAGAGTGCTTGTAACTCATATACCGTGAGTTGAGTGAACTACTTGATATTATTTTTTAAAAACTCCAGAATACAGTAGTATCAAATGAATAATGGAGATAAATGATGGATGAAATTACAAAGGCTTTTTTGGATAAGTGCTCGCAAGCAAAAAGTTCTCTTGATAAATCAGAAACGCTAGTCAACGGTGAATCTTACAGTATACCCTCAATAACTAAACTTGATGTCGAAGAAATCTTTGAAGCAGCTGGTGGGAGCGGCACAACGACAGCAGCAATCAAAATTGGGATTAGTGCCGTCTCCGCTTAAACGCACCTAAGCCACAGAGAGTGGCCTGCAACTGATAACAAGGTATGGTTAATTGCGTTCTTCCCGAGTCCATACAACACATTTACTCCAAATAGAACAATCCGACTGCGGTGCCGTCGCGCTGGGTATTGTTTTGCGCTATTATGGTTGCACTATTCCCATGCATACATTAAGAAAGCAATGCGGAGTATCACGCAGCGGTACTGGTGTGAATACAATCGCACAAATTGCACATCATTATGGGATGAAAGCGACGATCAGCTCTCGAGAATCATCACAAGACTTAATGAAACATACATACCCATTAATTCTATTTTGGGAAAACAAACATTTCGTGGTCTTGGAAGGATTTAAAGGGGGAAAGGTTTATATCAATAACCCAAATGTAGGCCGCTGCAAAATAACACAAGACGTGTTTGATCAATGTTTTTCAGGTGTGAGTATTCAATTCGAACCCACAAAAAATTTCAAAAAATGTCACCTAGAAAAAACATGTACGGCTTACTGTCAGGAACTTTTCAAAGAAAATCTTGCAACAGTAATCTTCCTAACCATCGCAACACTGTTTCTTTCATTACCCAATTTGATTATTCCTTTTTTTAGCCGTCTTTATATTGATCAATACCTTGTTTCACATCAAATCACTCAATTGTCTCCCTTTTTTTTAATCATGATCTTCGTGCTTTGCCTACAGCTTGTGATGACTTATCTACAACGTAAAGTCTTACGCAAATTTGAATGTAAATTAGCAACCCTACAAGTATTCAAACTTATACAAATCATCATGGCCATGCCCCTATTTTTTTTTACACATCGAAAAGCGGGCGCGCTGAATCATTGTTTGCAATCCAGTGATCGATTCACTGAAACATTCATCGGACCCTTATTCAGTGCGTATACAAGCGCCATTCAATTACTGGTATACCTTGGTTTCATGTTTTGGTGTAATGTATGGCTTAGCGAAATTGCATGCGTTATGGTGATCATCAATCTTTTCTGTTTTTATTTAATGCAGGAACCGCGCGCGCATGTATCCTCTCAAACCAAACAAGAGCTCTCTCATTTAACATCCGCCATCTTGAATTATGTAGCAATGATTGCTCAACTAAAATCAGTGAATAGTCAACGTGACCCTTTCTCTCAATGGCAACCTAGACTTAGAACCTACTTAAATACCCATCGTCGGCTCTCTTTTCTCAATGGACTACTCAATACCATTACAACCTTTATTTTAGCAATCACCAACATCGTTCTTCTCACCATTGGCCTGCGGCTAATAAACAACCATGGACTATCAATCGGTGAGTTTCTTGCTTTTAATGGGTTATTATTAACATTCAACGTATTATTATTACAATTTGTTAATTTAGCCAGTCAATTTCAAGTCATGCAAGTGGATTATGACAAAATATCCGATGTATTAAATCAATCTACCGAGAAGCCGATTGCACAGTATCCTCTTGCAACAACGCCCCCCCTCTTATATGCCACCCCGAATTGTAAAGGAAAAATTGAAATCATTAATCTCACCTTTGGTTATAGCCAGCATGAAGCACCCATCCTACACAACTTCTCTATGATGATTGAGCCGGGCTCTCGGGTAGCTATCATTGGAGCCTCTGGTAGTGGCAAAAGTACGTTGGCAAAACTCATTAGCGGCCTTTATCAGCCATGGTCCGGAAGCATTTTGATTGATGGCGTGTGCTCATCAAAATTCAGTGCCGAAGAGCATGCTCAATTAATTGGATTAGTGAATCAAGAACAATTTTTTTTCAAAGGAACCCTTCAGGATAATTTAAGTCTTTGGACACCTCATTATACAAATGCTGAATTCATTCAAGCAACACAAACAGCCTGTATTCATGAACTATTACAAACGCCAGATGGTCTTCAATATCCATTAATGGAAGGTGCGAGTAATTTAAGTGGCGGACAACGCCAGCGCCTAGAAATTGCCCGATCACTGTTACCAAACCCTAAAATATTAATTCTTGATGAGGCCATGAGTTCATTAGATACATTAATTGAATATCAAATCGATAAAAATATTCGTGCTACCAATAAAACATTAATGATTATCGCACATCGGTTTAATACCATTATGGACGCAGATATCATTCATATCATCAAAAATGGTCAAATTATAGACTCAGGATCACATCAATCATTGATAGCTAAACATAGTATCGAATATATCGAGTTTTTAAAAAAATCAGGTTAACTTACAGGTTATCGATGAATTTACCCTATTCCGAAACAAAAACGCAAACTCGCGGTCACGAGCAAACGGGTGTTCAATCTCCGTGCCAACGTTTTACTCAACTCAATGCATTACGCAATACAACAAAACAACAAACACAACTATTATTAGAACGCACCATCAAGGGAGAGCATCAGGCATCGATTAATTCAGTGTCACCTGAGAAGACGCCCATCTCCAACGACACATTACGTGTTTCAACCCTACTGCGCCATGTTTTTATCAATCATTTATCAGCGTTTGGCTTCATGATTTTTATTCATTTCCTCATTGCATTGTTCAGTACCATCCTTACCATCACTATCGGGCACGTCATCGCTCATCATCTTGTTTACATTACCCTACCGCCCCTGCTCCAATTACTATTTTTCCTAACAGCAATTAGTATAATCATAGGAATTTTTAGCATTATTCGAACCCTGTTTTTCGCAAAATATGAGGCAGATATCACTTATCAGGTTCAATCCATCATCATGCAACGCTTATTCAACCTACCACTGTCGTTTTTTGAACAATATGCAACGGGTGATTTATGTTATCGTGTCCTCATGATCGAGCCATTAGCGCGCTTAAGCGGACAAAATCAAATTGGAATTTTGCTTTCTTTTACATTCTCCACCCTCAGCTTTTTAACCATGCTCTACTTTACCTGGAAACTAACCTTAGCAACGTTAGTTATTGTGAGTGTCTACCTGATTTTTTCGATGATTAATATAAAAAAACAATTACCTCACATTGAAAAATATATGAGTAACTCAGGCGAGACAGCTGCCTTTACATTCAACATGAGCAGTGGGATGAGCAGAATAAAAGTATTTTGCAGCGATGTATTTGCTGAAGCAACGTGGGCAAAATTGTACAGTGATACGCGGCAAAAATTATTCCATATCTACCGCTTTGGTATATGGCGATTTACAATAACCAACAATATTCTCCTATTGACATTAATCATTGTTTTTTTCTTAATGACGGGATGGGAGCGAAATCAATTACCATTGGAACACTACATTATTTTTTATATGGTATTCATCCAATTTATGAGTGCACTGGTTTCTTTTTCAATGCAATTAAATGAAATCGCTTTCTCGATTTGTGCTTTTCGTCGCTTAAAACCCATTTTAAACACCCCCACTGAAAATAACAGTGCTCAAAACAATACAGCCACCAAAACATCTACTGTATTAACAGGTGCCATTTCCATCAACAACATCCAGTTTAGTTACCCTCATTCAAAACTAAGGATTTTGGATGGGCTTAGCTGCTCTATCGCAGCGGGAGAACACATCGCCATTGTAGGTTTATCAGGCGCAGGAAAATCAACCTTATTAAAACTGTTGCTTGGATTTTATTTTCCTCAAAAAGGTCATGTTTCATTCAATGGCGACCCTATTCAACAGCTCAATTTATCGGCATTAAGGGAACAAATCGGCGTGGTTTTTCAAGATAGCAAGCTCATGACAGGAACCCTATTAACGAATATTATCGATGGAGGCACGGACATGACAGAAGAAGATGCTTGGCATGCCGCAGAGTTAGTTGGCTTAAAAGATTTTATTGCCTCCTTACCCATGAAAATGCACACCATGGTCTCACAACAACTCAATGTACTCTCTGGAGGACAAAAACAATTGATATTAATTGCAAGGGCGTTAATAGGCAAACCACGATTATTGTTATTAGACGAAGCAACCAATTCTCTTGACCCCATGACTCAACATCACATTACAAAAGTCATTAGATGCTTGCCTATCACCTGTATATCAATTGCCCATCGACTATCTACCATTCAATACGCCGATAAAATCATGGTGTTACACCAAGGAAAAATCATTGAGGAAGGAACCTATCCTCAACTATTGCAATCTCAAGGTCTATTCTATCAACTCGCTATAACCCAAAAATTGCATCGTCAGGGGCAAGAATATACGACGATTTAAACCTAACTCATGCATCACTTGATAATCATTAAATCCTGACCACACGGTGCTACCTAATCCTAACGATTGAGATACCATCGTGACTTGCTGGTACATCGACCCCACCTCCATGAGCGCATGTCGATAACCACGATATCGGTACTTAAAAATACTTTTTCCAATATGCACCAAATACAAAATACATAGGTTAGGCGGGGCATCCCCGGCAACAAGACCATGAAATAACCCGCTAATAGTGGGCAACATCTCCATTTTTTTTATTAATTCCAAAGTACGATTTACAGGCTTGAAATGATAGCAACCAGAATCAAACGGCTTGTCATGGTATACGCGTTCTTTAAATATAAACAGAATCGGCTCAATCGGATACAACGCCCCTGCAGATGGGTAAGGCCTATTCCCCAATTGATTCGGTGAGAAAGCGTTTATTAATAAAGTATTGATGTCTGAAAAATCAAGCATTTTTTTTGAAAACTGGCGTAGCGAAGGTTGTCGTTCATGCAATACTCCCTTGGACGAAGTACAAGAAATGACAGTCTTTTTATCACTGTAAGATGGAATAGTACTCTCGATTGCTGCTATCGAAGCAATTGTTTTGGGATTCACAGGACTCAAGCACAGGTTGCCAAAAGGAATAAAGCTTAGTGCTTCTTTCGCATGTGTTTTCAAAATATCGTTATACACATCCGGATCGATAGAAGCCTTTAGACTTATTGTCGCATCTTGCAACGATTTCTCTGTGGTCACAAGCTATCCTTATTGATGACACGCATCTATTGCGGCTCCAAAATTGCCACCTCTTTTTGAAGCCCAAATTTTAATAAATCCACATGCCAACGCCAATTGATTGCATCGTACGGGGTTGGTGGGCCATCAAATTTAACAAAACGCGCAAGAAATTGGTTAATCGCGTAAGCAATGTAACCCCGTTGGCAAGGGTTTAATGTCAACCTTGGAAATGGCTCTATTTGATGTTTATACAAGTCGCGGTAAAACGACAGGCTATCATTTTTGCTTGCAGCATCTCCAGGATTCAAGCCCATCATCAAGTCATGTAAATTAGAAAAATGTGTTGGCAATCCGCTGTGATTAAAGTAAATATTATCGATCACCAATTGGTGATGAAGAACACCACATGTGATCAAATAAACATCATCTAGCAAAGCCTGGTGCACGCGTTTAAAATCGGGATCGGCATAATTTTGTCGATAATAAATAACCAACGAAGGCATTTGAAAGTCTAAAAAATCGTTTGGACAACAATGGATCTGATACTCCGTTTTCAGTGTATCGCCTATCAGTTTTTCAACCAACTCATCATCAGCATTCAAATAAATAACGGGCACTTTTCTAGATAATAAGGGCCTTAGGACATGAAGTTTTGATATTAAAATTTGTTTAAGCGCTTGAATATCGACGTTATAATCGAAAGCCATGTCCATGAGTTTTTTTTCACTGATTTCACGTTTTTCTTGCTGATTCAACTCAATTAAAATGTGTTTCAATGTGTGCGATGGAATTTTAGCACCCAGCGCACAACTCAAAAAATAACTCTCTGAATAAACATTGACTACTTCATAAGCACTGATAACATACACATTTACGCTCCAATTAAAGCATGCAATGGTTCATCAGCCAGCGCATGTTTATCATGGGAAAGGGATAAAACATACAAATTAAATGCATCATAAATCCATTTAAAATAGTAATAGCCAGCGGGAGACTCAGGAAAATAGACGGTAGTGACTTTAAAATACCTGGATAAAAAATCAAAAAAGATTTTTTCATCAACATGATTTGGGCAGGACCAAGACTCACGCTTTTCTTTTGTATACGCTCGTCTCATAAATAAGCTTCTCAACTGTTCTTTTAGATTTTTTGCCGATAGGTGCACCTCGTGCAATCCAAACTTCAATTCAATTGAAAAAATAAGAACCAACAATAATCGCAGTATGTTTTGATTACGCATTGTTAATGCATGGGAAAGATCATAAAAATGTGCAATGACCGGCATATATTCATCAATTTTTTCATCCGTTAGATGATACATACAGATGGACTGACAAACCAAATCATATATTGCAGAAAATGTCGGATGCGTTTTATAAAAAGAAAAATCTATTTCTGGCGAATAAAGTGCTTGTGCATGAATATAATCCATCAGCGGTGCTTGCGCTATTAATGAAGAGGCTTCGGTTTGCAATGAAAACAAACATCTTGAAAAATGAGCCAATTCTCCAACCAGCCTATACTCATCTATCGAATGACGATACAAAAACTGAAGTTGTTTTTCAATCGGAGGAAAACCATCACAATCATGTTTAAATGGGGTTAAATTCGCGTAATAAGTGGTATTCCTTAAGAACATCGTCATTGGCGTTTTATAGTCAAGTTTGGGGTTGTCTGAGTAATCATTGGCTGCACAATGGCGTAATACGGTGATAGCATCTTGTCGCTTCATATCAACCAACCCATGTTCACGCAACCAAGCGATAAAGGTGTCCCCCACCAGTGGATACTCACTCACTAGTTGTATCGCTGCTTTCATTAATGAACGATAGGGATAAAACTGCCCTTTGCAGTATGCTACCAACCGCTCTTTCATTTCCCTTGAAATGATTTTTTTATCTAACGCTTCCTGACAAGTATAACGAATATTAACCATCGAATCGTTAACGGCTAAAAATCCATTATGCTCATCCCCGTGTAATACGGCGACTTCATCATCATCCGACAAAATACCGGTTTTAAACTCATGATAAATCTGACCAAACCCCCGCATACCAAATGGATACAATTCAGCCGCACGTAATGCTCCAATGCTCGCAGCACCCCAAACAGCAGCACCGAACTCCATTGCTAATAAAATTTCTTTATGCCAAGCCGTAGGCACTGTCTCATAAAAACCATCGATAATGATTATTTTTTTCGGCGAAAGGCGTAGTAAGCTAATTATATCACCGCACCTCACGGGTGGATGATAACAGGCTTCTGGTAATAATTGCTTTGCAGTTTCCCTGTCTAATGAAGGCCCTAAATACACATGTATACCAGACATTATCTACACTGAACGAAGGTTTAGCTTGATGTAACTGTAAATGAAATACATTTTTTTATCTAGGGTATAACTGGCATTTCTTCCCCTTTTCGTGCAAAACTTCATACCATGATTATCCAAAAATAAATCCTCTATGCTCGATTCTGATCTGCTCAAAAAAATAGCAAACAATGACCCTTGGCAGGCAGTCATTAATGTCAGTTGTTGTGAGATTGACGACGTACAAATAGACTATATCTGCAACGCGTTAACGCATAATACAAACGTCCATTCACTCCTTGTCAATTGGAATAGATTAACCAATAAAGGCGCTTACCAAATTGCTGAGCTCCTGCGAACAAATCATTACTTAGAACGGGTGGAATTGGCGGGAAATCCAGCCATCACTGAGGGATGTATTCAACAGTTACAATTAGAATTCAATGATCGATTTTTGAACAAACAGGGTTTGCGTCGACTTGCATTGAATCCTTATCATGGGGCCAGGCTCGTTGAAGAAGTTTTCGATCTAGAGCCAGACGTATTTATAACGAATTTCTATCATACCAAACGCCCCGTCGTCGTCAGAGGTGCTATCAAGAATACAATGGCAGTGAAGACCTGGACTCCTGACTATTTCACGAAAGTACTTCAAGAAAAAGAAGTCCCCTTATCACTTTGGAGCCCGGCTGATTGTATCAATAATCAATTTTATAGCTTAAAAAAAGTGAAATTAACAATACAACAAATGATGACGCTATTTACTGATGATGCCACGGTCAACTCATTAACAGGAAGAGTCTATCTACAAAACCACCCTCTCAATGAATTTGCAGACATTAGAGAGCATATTGCACCACCCGCATTCTGTAACTTAATTAATCTCACCCAATTTGCTCCTCATCTCTGGTGTGGTCAAAATGACACACTCACGCAACTGCATTTTGACGAGCTTGATAATATTTTCCTTCAAATTTATGGACAAAAATCCATAACGCTTTTCCCTCCCACCGATACACGTTTTCTTTTTCAACACAAACCGGATAAACATATTTGGCTGAGAAATGTTCATAGAAGCCGCATTCCTGGCACGGATCTGCTTGATAATTATGCTACGATGCATCGGCATGCAACACCTTATCATGTGCATATGCGTGAAACCGACGCACTATTTATTCCCAAACACTGGTGGCATGAAGTTCGAGGCTTATCTGGACCTAGTATCTCTGTCAATTATTGGTTTCATACCCATAAAGATTATCTTCCCGAAGTGGAAAATTTATTTTCAAGCGAATGGATGAGTTATGGCATCCCTGAAAAAGAATTAATCATTATTCAAGTTGCTAAATTGCTTTTGCAGCATAATTGTCCCAACTATGTTTTTGGAAGAATGCCTTTTACTTTGATACAAGTTGCAATACGCTTTAATATGATTGACGTGGTTGAGCAGTTGCTCTCACACCCCAAAACCGAACTTCATCTTACTCCTTTTTATTGCAGTCCTTTATTGCTAGCCATTGTGTTCGAGCACCAGGAAATTCTAGCGCTTTTGTTGAAAAACGGCTCAATTCATGCGTCTATTAACAGCGAATTCGCGGGTTATGGGTGCAATCCATTGACATTAGCAACCGAAATAGGTCATTTAGGCATTATAAAACAACTAAAAACATGTGGTGCAACATAGGTGGTTTATCATTTATCATAGTCTTGATTGGCTATGTTTCTTAACCCATCTTTTTTGACCTAGCCAACCATTAGAAAGTCTGTACCAACAGGCAAAAACAATCTGAAAAGTTTTTAATCGAAAACGTTAAAAAAAGGAATGGATGATGCATGAAGCAGACATAGAAAGAAGTCAAGGAAAGCAAGCGTTTATGCTTGGATCAGGGATCAATACGCTTACCATGCAGATGAAGCCTCCGGCTATATCTGTAGTATTGGGTGAAAAACCGGCGACCCCCACCGATGTCAAATCATCCACTGCGGATAAGACTGATACATCAATCAAAGTAGATCAAACGCCACGAGAAACAGAAATTATCACTATCGGGGGGAGGAAAATTGAAAGTAATATCAATGTATTTACTTCGCTATTGGGATTGCAGCAATCGATCAGTGGTTCGTTGGGTTTGCCTATCGCCAATGCTGTTTCCATTACGGAGCAATTATCTAGCAGCACTCAATCAACGGTAAATGACATTTTTGTCATGCTAAAAATGCGTTGTATTGAAAAAACCGTTGCTCTTTCTGGGAATTACCATCTCAAGCCAGCCGTGGAGAGTAGGTTAAAAAGTGCTGATTTTGCTGATTTGAGACAAGAATTTGGCGATAGTGTGATTAGCAGTATCACTTATGGCCGATCTACTTTGGTTCTTATTCGCTTTCACTTAAACAGTATTGCCGATCAGGTTTCTCTAAGTACAACACTGTCTACCAGCGGCCCTGCTGTGATCAATGGCAGTATGTCTGCTACCTTGCAAAAATCACTTGCTTCAAAGAGTTACAGTTCTTATATATTGCTTGAAGGAATGGAAGACCAATCTGCAGGACTTTTTTCGAGTGAGGCCGATATTAGCACCTTCATTGCAAAACTTGTGGTTAATTCAGAAAGTAAAATTCAACCCATTCCGCTTTCCATTTCCTATATTCCTTTCAGTACATCCATCGTCAGTGAGTCTTTATTAAAACGTGCGAGGAAATTTGAACAATCTGTTTTCGAAGCACGAAAACTCTATCTACAGGTAAGGGACGCACAAGGATGCATTGATGGTTATTTGCATAGTTTTTATGCGTTAGATAACCCAGACTTAAGTACAATTGACTTAAGAACGCAGTGCATTGACACCCTTCAAGCTTTTCGTGCTAATTTTAATCGAATTGGAGCGTTGCTCGATACACATGCTTGTAACAATGAAGTGTTAGATGTTTTAAGTCTTGAGATAAATGTACTCATTGAAGAATTACGGTGTGCTCAATATGCATTTCCTGAGGCCTTCAATCTTCCCATCAAGCAAGTGCTTGTAGATGCAATACAAAATATCAAACACCATCATAGTGAATATGAGTTTCATTTGAATGTACCTGCAGAAGCAAGCACGCTTCGCTTTGTGATAGAAAGCGCGGAACAAAAGCAGCATCGCTTATATGTTTTAATGGCACAAATGTTAGACAAGGTGTTTGCTCAGTATTTAGTAGCTACTGACCTAGGTATTGAATTTATAACACATGAGAATGTTGCAGCATTTGCGAAAATGAAACTGGAGTTGTCCCTGTCAATGCTCCTCTTAAGACGCATTGAGCAAACCGCTAGTCAAATCAATGCCACTGATATAAGCCATATGGATACTTTTAAGAATAGTCCAGATGGTGTTTCTCGTCTTTTCGATGCATTGGAGCTTGCAAGGCGAGTTGACGTGGCAATGACGGCTTTAGTGAATGTATTAACTATGTTGGAAGAGATACAACTTGGTATTGAACAAAAGGGAACACTCTCTGACGCAATTAAAGTGTTAGACTCTGCAGATCGAGCAATATATCTACACCACCACAGTATAGATGAAGAACATGTCCAAGCAGCATGGCCAGTAAGAGCACAGGGTAAGTTCAGTGAAATTAGAACAATGCTCGACAAGCAACTCACTGCAGCAATAGCTGCTTTAAAAGGTGACAAGGGCATCTCAGCCATTAAAGAGAGAATGATAGAACTTTTAACAAAACCCTCTCCTGCCCATGTCGCGATGGAGGAAGGTATTGAATTAGCGATATCTGGCAAAAAGAAACATGTCATCATTGATGATCTTTCTGAAGCCGAGCGCAGTGTGGTTCAACTTGGTATGGATAAAGTTAGTTTAGATGCTGAATTGATTGCAGATGCTGAAAACGATGACGTCAAGTTGTACCAGTGCATTGCCAAGGCTGCAAAATTTTACCGCACTGCAATAGAAACAACCTCAGCGATGGCACAAGTTCAAAAGACTTTGCAAACCATGATGGTAGCCAATGGTGCATTATCACCACAAGAGCTACAAACCACCCTCAATCAGGTTCGAGTTTTACAATTAGCACTTGAAGCAGTGATGCGAACAAAGGTTTTTGTTAAGCAACCGATTATTGAGTATGTTATTAAACCACATGTAGAGCGTTTGAAAACTGAGATGTATTCTGCTCATATTGTAGTGGGAGATAACCGCCTCAAAGCAGCTGAACTTATTGCCCCGAAGTGTCCAGGAATTCATATTAAGCTTAAACAGCATAAGTTTTCCGGAGGATTTTTCTGTGGAGGCACAACCATCGCCAAAGATATTAAATCTGGAGCCAATATGCCTATAGGTGATAGTCTCTCGCATGTTTACTTAAAACCCACAAGGTATTTTCCGTGGCTTGGTTTCTTATCATCTCATACTCCAGCACCTGCTGAAGGTTCGTCAGTAGGCATTTATGCTAGGGTTTTATCAAAAAAACCTGCTGAGCCTGGTCCGACAGTGAGATAGGAAACAGGGGTACAGAATTCACATTTTTCAATCATGAGAGGAGCCACCAATTGTCTGATTTCAAAATTTTTAAATTCCAAGTACTGATTAAAGAGTACCACCTCGATACTTTTGGACATGTGAATAATGCAACCTACCTGCAATTATTGGAAGAAGCACGATGGGAGTTTCTCAATGGCCAAGGATTTGACCTACAAACAATCCATGAGCTTAAGGTAGGTCCCATAATATTAGAGTGTCATATTAAATTCTTGAAAGAACTTGTCGTAAGACAACAGATAATCATTGAATCACAAGTCTTATCCTATGAGAAAAAGATTGGAATAATGCGGCAAGATATTGTTGATGAGCAAGGCTCATTATGCTGTCAAGCCCAACTAACCTTCGGTTTATTTGATATGAGCACTCGAAAATTGATTTTACCATCAGCTCCATGGCTTAAAGCAATTGGCATTACTGTCTAAAATTAAGTTAATCAAGATAAACCCAAATGGAACAATGCCCTTGCGGTTCAAATAAGAATTACCACCACTGCTGTGGTTTGTACATCAATAACCAAGCGATACCAAAAACGCCCAAAGTCTTAATGCGCTCACGTTACGCAGCCTATTCTTTAGCAAACATAGAGTACATTAAAACAAAAAACACGTCCTAAGCCCTGCATAGATATCAGAAAAAATATTAGTCTAATTGACTTAAATTTATGAACAAGATATTTTTTTGTACTATATTAAACCATATGACTCCTGAGGAACGTTATATGGCTAGAGAACGGATTGACGCAGGACAAGTAAAGCAGGGTGCTCCACCTCAGTATCATACCATTGTTGTTGGATCGGGGCCTATAGGATTATTATCGGCATTGTCTGCGTTAAAGCATTGTAAGCCTCCTGAAAAAGTAGCTTTATTAGCGGATAGGTATGAGGAGTTGGGTGTTCGACAACAAGTACTGATTATTAACCGCGATGTATTTGACTTCATGCAGAATTTGGTTGGTGAAGAATTAATGAACAAATATATTGCTGAAGCGGCCATTACTGAAGATCCGCATAGTCCGAACCCTGCGAAAAAGAACCATTTTATTACGACAGGGGATATGGAAAGATTATTTCACGACGCATTAAAAAAAAATTATGTTCAAGGAGAGCACTTTGATCTCATTGAAACAGCAAAAATTCCGGTCCCAAGAAAAGACGAGTCCATTGATTACAGCAAAAAAATCCAAGTAAATACAAAACAAAGTGTCATCAGCGTGGGGGCAAAAAAAATTAATGGAGTTACTTATGAGTGCGATGATACCGTTAAAGAATTAAATTGTTCATTGGGGTTTCAAAATCTTGTTTGTGCTGATGGTGCTAAGCGTTCTGTTGCACAGTCATTAGGTGATTCTGTTGTCTCCTTTGTTTCTAACCAAAAAAAATTACATCACCCTAAACATGTTGTTGCGACGTTCAAACTTCCCGCCAATAGTTCTGTATATGAATTCCTAGATAAAATTGAGCATACTTATGAGGAGGAAAAAGTCGGGCCTGAAAAACTAACTCCCATTCCATTGAAGGAATTAAAAGCCAAATTTCAATGGTCTTCTAATGCAAGACCTTACTCACAAATATATGCAGTAAAGGACATTCTCTATATTGGTGCAGAACTACCAGATGGATTACCCAAAGCAAAAGCACGAGAGTATGCGAGAGCGCTATTACAAGATTCGCTTCCAGAAGCATATACTCGAGATGTAACTGATCCTAATATTGACACATCAACTAAATTTGGGGAAAAACAACAGTTACTCAGCACCTCTATTTTTGATATCGAATTAGGAGAACTTGATCGTTTAGTGATTCCTTGTAGTCAAGCAAGCAGCCAACCTGGACAAGAGCAGAAACAGACAGGGGCTGTTTTTATGATGGGTGATGCGGCGAAACAACCACTTTATACCACTGGGACTGGTGTACAAACGGGCATTCGAGAGGTCATGTGTTTTAACAAGTTTTTACAAGAATCTCTGCAGATGGGCGCAGTAGAAAGATGTATGGGAAATTATCAAAAGAGTCTTCATACACTTCTTACGCCTATGAGAAAAAGACAGGACGATTGGGTTGAAAAAATAAATGCAAGAGTTGCAAGAGCCGAATTGAATTGCACTACTTTTAACCAGATATGCAGTAATTTCAATAAAATTGATAAACTTATTAACAAAATAAATCAGGGGAGAGGTGGCGATGAACCTACGGCAATTCCTAAATGGGTCGATATGGCCCAAGATAAAATTAGGGCTATAAAAGAAAACCATACTGATTTATTCAAATGTATTTGTGATAAAGAAACAGTTGTTGACTATAATTTTCTTAACATGAACGATTTTATAGCTGATTTAAAGACATTGAAGCATGCACTTAAGCAGGTAGAACCGGGTGAATTACCTGAAGAATTAGGAGAATTAACCAGTGCAATTGATGAAATAACGGCAAATAAGTTTATGCACTATCGTGAGATATTGCGAAGTATCAGAGATGATAGTGATACACCTAAACCACCTACCCCCGCTTTTTAAGGAGATATTGTGAAAAGATCAAACCAACAGGCTCAAAATATAAAAACATCTTTCAGTGCGTATGATCAAAAAACGCAGAATATGTTAGATAATCGATTGAAGAGCGAGTCTTCTTCACAGAGTTTTTTTCAAAATATAGATATATTTTGGCTTGAAAGCATTCGACAAGATTACAAATTATCCCAAGATGTCCTTAGCAAGATTACTGCTGGATACGAAGCGCTTTATCATAATCTATATAAATTCAAAAACACGCTCACAGGTATATTGCTGCCAATGCACACCAAATTATTTTTAGAAAGCAATATGCAAAACCCAATGCTGATTGCCTTGCTTCAAAATGACTTACGCTGGTTCATCGAGTGCCGTGCCTCGCAATTACTCGATCGTGACACTCTTAAGGAATTCCAGCTTTTAGCTGCATTGTGTGGGGCAACCGATGTTACCCATTATTTGACCGATAAAGAAGAATTGAAAATTGATTTAGACGTCTTAAACATGGCTCTGTGGTCTGGTCAATACACCGGCCCATCACTAGAGTATTTTACAAGACTGTGTGCACCAACTCATGACTCATTAAAATATGCGATTGCATCTATAAATGAGAACGTTGTACGCGAAATGTTAGATATTTATCATTTAAAACCCTCTTCGGATTACCTGACAGTCGCAGCCGGAACAGGTAATGCGGCGATATTTAATTTACTTATTTCGCACGGTGTAGTACCTAAAGGTGATTTGGTTTTCAAAATAGCAAGCCTTTCTGAAAATCAAGAGATCATGCATATCCTTGAAAGGGATTTTGCCTATGTCGGGTCTGGTTTAGGAGCCTCAAAAAATTCTCAGCCTAAAAGTTAAGTATCTTTCCAGACGTGCTGTTTTATATGCTTTTCGGCTCCGTATAACACCAAAAAGATCAAGTTTTTTGATAAACGGTTTATTTTTATATAAAAATAGTATTGTCAGTTCGTTAGGAAAAAAAGGCGTACATTAAAGACGTCTTGTGTTCTCTTTACGACCTCCTCTCTGGTCATTTCTTTTCCTTTATGTGGTAGTTTTTATTTGTATAACGATTTACTTGCAAACACCAGACCGTATCCATATTGTTCGATGAAACACGATCAAACCCTAGATCTTTGTACAATTCTGCAACCATGGTATTTTTATCTGTTTTATAATAGTAGCCAATGATTGCTTCGATGCCCATCGCTTGGCATCGTGAAACTAAGGCATCGAACATAGCCTGCTCCATTGTTCTTTTTATTACTCTACAACTCATCAACCATAATTCAATATGGCATTCATGGCCTTGTATCTTTCCAATGATGACTGAAACCAGCCCATTGTCGCCATAGCGATCCTCCAACCGTCCATACAGTGCTATATAGGCGGAGCTCTGAACAATCAACTCGATGTCAGCCAATGTATAGCGTTTAGTCGTTAAATTAAATTGATTGGTTTTGTTTATTAACTGTGTAATGCGATCGATATAAATCGACGAAAAAGGTTGAATATCGGCAACCATCAAAAGCGATTGAAGGTAGTTGGCGTAGTCAACAAATTGAAGACTGCTATTCAATCTTTCAGCATTTTTCTTATAAAAATCGGCTCTCTTAATATCATCATTCGAAATAGACACTGTTTCAAAGTAATAATTCCTATCAATGTGATCGATAAAATGAATGACATCAACCCCAACATCAGGGACACTTACCTCAGAGAGATTCTCGCTCACAATTTGCCGTTCAGCAGGATTATCATCAATAAATACAAAGCTATCTAACCCAACGTTCAGCTCTGCTCCTATTTTTAAGACGTTGATATGTTTGGGATCCCAATTCGCTTCAAACGCGACAAAATCATCATTCATTAACACCGAGTCTGGGTGAGTAAAACCTTGTTTTGCATAGTTCTGTTCATTTTTAGAGCAAACAGCTAACATAATTCCTCGCTCTTTAAGTGATTTAACATACCGTTGAAATTCCGTATACGCTTCAGCCTCCGCTGTTTCTTTTCCGATAATAATGCCATTTAATCCAATATCACCAATGCTTCCACCCCAACAGGTATAATCTAAATCCAGGATCATGCATTTCTTTGATTTTCCAAACAATCCACCAATAATGGCCGATAAGTTTTTAGCCAAATGCGGGATAGCCTCAAAACTTACAGCATACTTACAGGAATACCATAAGTGCTTATCAAACCAATGCGCTAATCCTAGAGCGGCGGCAAGGTAATTAATATCATTCAAATACAAATTTGCTCTGTTCCGCGCCTCATCAGCAAAATGAGTATTCAAACGGTGAATATAATTAAGAGCGCCACGATGATCATAACCGTCTAAATTACCCAGCACTCTGTGCTGTAGAAACTCAAAATTGTTCTGAATGATGGCACAGTGATAGTTAGTTAAAGAAGACCATATATTTCTATATTTCTCCACCTCATGCTGAAAAATAAGATCAACTTCTGCCATCGAATCACTGATTATAGGATAGGATGTAATATTCTTATTCGTGGTGTGAATATAAATAATATCAGGCTTAAATTCTCTAAGCTTTTTATTTTCAAAAACGGCATCTTCATAGTATCTATTATATTCAGATTCATAAAACTCAGGCCTAATGCCAATATTTAAAAGAAAGAGCTCTAAAATATTTCTAACTTCCGACGTTGTTGAACCACCTAAAATTGCAATATTCTTGGAAATAAGATCTTCATTGCCGAGTAATGCTCTTTTTATCGAATGTTTTTTTCTTAAAATCAAACTTGCATTGATAGGATAATCCAACAACCTATGCTCACTGGCTGAAGAAGCGTGGGGATTATTTTTTTTCAAGTACATACCCCACATTTATTGCCAAGAGGCGATCCACACATTCTTCTAACGTTTTGCCCACATAAGGGAGTATGCACTGTTGCTTAATGCGCAAACCACAATCCGAAAAAAGATCCTCAATTTGCTTAGTGTCTTTAAATAGGTAAATATGATCAGTCATAGGGACATTGATACAGGTGGTAACAAAAATATAGGCTTTTTTCTTGGCATGGATTCCCTTAATACATCGGCCATAACGGTCAAATAACTATCGGCAAGATAATCGATTGATAGGCCTTGCCCGATGCAAAAGACAAGATAATCCTCAAGATGCTGCATTTCTTTTAGTTCAAGGCTAACTAATGCTTTATTAATTCCATAATAATAGGGAGGGTTAACTTGCAAAATGGTAGTTACAAGCCTATTAACATGATGAGGAATAGCCACGTCCTGTGAGTTTTTTTGCATGTTGACTTAAAATCCCTTGAGCTCACCCGTTATGCGTTATGCGTTATGCGTTATGCGTTATGCGTTATGCGTTATGCGTTATGCGTTATGCGTTATGCGTTATGCGTTATGCGTTATGCGTTATGCGTTATTTTAACCTAATATTTTCTTAATGCATCATAAGTATTGCTTATATAATGCTTAATTGATAATCTTCTCGTACAAAAAAGTGTTTCAATTATGAATCAACACATTGATTTATAACACTATTTATGAAAAAAATTAAAAACATATGCCTCTATAATAAATAGAGATATTTTATTAGATGATCACAAAAATAATAAAAATAATCAGTAATCCTTCAGGTGTAGTTGGTTAACCCAATTGTTTTTGTATGATAGTCAGAGGCACTCTGTTTTTAAGCTTAGATTTATTTTACCAAGCAAGGGGGCACTGATGAATAAGCGCAAAAGAATTGTCATTGAAAATAATATATATAATCCAGAAGAGGGGAAAAAAATCGATCTTTCAAAAGAAAGATTATCCCTTGCTGATTATCAATGGCTTGCTGAAATCATTAAGCGATCGAGCTTCATTGAAACAATTTTATTACCAAAAGTGCTAACGAAAGATGCTGAGATTATTGTATCCATTTTAAATGAAGCCACGCTGAAAAATAGTACCCTAACAACCCTTCCGTTAGATCTTTCTGATTTTGGTGATGGCGTACCTGAAAGCCTTTCAATCATTTGTCAGCAGATACAATCGCGCTTGCGTAGAAATGAAAAAAAGATTTTTGCTATTCATGGGGGCGGCAATATTGGTCTTGGTTTAATGGCCGATATCATTTCAAAAAGTCCATGTCACTATAATATAGTGGCTACCACCAGTAATGAATTTATACGTACATTGATCAATAGTGGGCATAAATTTTGGTTACAGCATGGACCTTCGAGTGACAGTGAAACAACCTGTGTAGAAAATGTTGAGATGGTATCAAGATCATCTGAGGATGTTATCAAGTTATATCGTGAAGCATGCATTGCGGCCATTTGTGTAACGCCTGTTGTCATGTCAAGTATAGCCAAAGATGTTGCCCAGGCATTATTAGAGCGGTACAAAATTGATGGCAGTGGATTGAAAATTTTAGTCCTCATGAATCTGCCTCACTGTGATCGTATTGTACGCGAAAAAATTTTGGCAGAACTTGTGCTTATGACAGGAGATGTCTCCTATGCGAAAAAAATACTCTCTGGGATAGAATTTATCCCAACGGTTATCGATAGAATAGTAACACCAATTAACGAAGAGCAAATAGCCGAACAACTCAAAGCTCAATTATTAAAATTGCCTGAAAATACGCCTGTAGAAGGGGATACCTCAACCAATGCGCCAACAGACTCCGTCATTTCAACCATAAAAAATTTATTACAGGCCCCTTACCGATTTCTCGAATCAATCGTGAAACATCGTTTACCTTTCGCAATTTTTTCGTCTGCAGATCATTCTTCCTCCGTAAGCGTCCCTGATGATTTTCCGGAAGCATACCGTATACCTGGGATGCGAAGGAGTCCAGATTTAACGCAAGCCAGCAATGATGGAAATACTCAATCTTTTTCCAATAAGGTAGAGGAGATTTTACATGCACCTGAGAAATTGGCGGCTGCGGTTGCTGCATTTAATTTGCAGTTCAATCTTCTTAATGCTGAACACGCGTTTTCCATGTACACACCTGAGGAATTTCCAGAAGCGACTCGTTGGCCAACAGTAAATGTAACAAAAGATCTTGAAAGAATTGAAGCCATAAAAAATAAATACATCAATGGACCTCATGCCATACTTTCCTGGATAGGCGGATTATTAGGATATGCGACCATTGCTGAAGCCATTAAAAATCCTGTCCTCTATGCATATATAAAAGAAATGATCGAAAAAGAAATTCGACCTATTTTAAGCGTTGAATATCCTGAAATATCGAGTGAAGAGTTTGAAAAACTTGAAACAGCTTTTCTTGAGCGTTGTGCAACCAGTGAACAGGATCCGGTGATTCGTGTTGGACGTGATCCCCTCCGAAAACTTGATAGTGGAGAACGAATTCGAGGGACCATCGAACTTGCAGGAAAGCATCATTTATCATCAATCACGACACGTCGATTAGAACAAGGGATTGCTGCCGGATTAGTGTATGCCCTCAAACAACTTGACCCTACTAATCCAGGTTGTAAGCAAATCCTAAGTCTCTACAAAGAAAGTAAGGGTTCTCTAAGAGATGTATTGTGTTATACAGGACCTGCGCCAAGGGGAACTTTTACAGGACTTGATCCTTCTAAAGACAATGCATTGATAGAACGTATTTTAAGTAAAGCAGAGGCATTGGATCTTTGGTATGAACGAGAGCAACTATTTTCTAAAACGACAGAAAATTATACTGATATTGCATTACAAGAGAAACTGAGTGCTCTAGGCATCCGATTAGATATTGAAAGTGGCCACTTATTTTATCGTCCAGCTGAGTTTAAGCCGTTATCACTGAATTTTGAACTTATTTTTGTGAGGCATGGTGAAACTTATGGTAACTGTGGTCAGAGCTTAGCCAATGGCGACATTGATCATGAATCAGTAACGGCGGGAGTAAAAGACAAAAATAAAAGAATTTATCAAGGTGATGTCGATACTGAAATCAATCAATTAACAAATGATGGTAGACAACAAGCATTGGCCGTGGCGGAAGAGCTCAATGACAATTTTTTGGATAAAGGCTGGGAACCGGATGTGGTTCTAGTGAGTCCCCTATCCAGGGCCAAGGATACAGCAGCGCCTTTTATCAGACAAAATTTTTTAGAACATCAATGCATTATTGATGAAAGTATTAAAGAAATGTCATTCGGGGTATGGGATAACCGACGAGTCTGTGACCTCCCGCCAGATGATCCCTGTCATTTGTTTTATCGTGAACAACACGGGTTGGTGAAAGGTGGAGGCATTGGTGAGCATAGTAAGGCTGAAAATTTTGGTGAAGTGTTGTTAAGGGCTTATCAAAGCTTAATGCACCTAAACAAAAAGTATGCCGGAAAACGAATAATCATGTTTTCTCACTCTATGTTCGGTGCCGCTTGTTGTATTCTCTTGGGCAAAGGACAAACCATTGAAAATGGTTCATATTTGGCGTTTGATGGTAAACGAGAAGATGGCACTTATTATACAGTACCCAATGCAAAACCTATGGCTTTGAATTTTGACGTTCGTGAAGAATATGTCGACCTTAAATCAAACGAGGTCAATCCATTTCCCCATGATCATGTACGATTGATAGAGGAAGTTTTTTCTGACACCGTAGAAGACCGAACTTTTTTGCAAGCACCCATTCCAGAACTCAGTAAACCTCCACTGACCACTGTTCAAAAACAAATTAATCCTGGCCCAAGAGAAATGTCTGGTTGGACTTTAAAAGACATGGACGATGATAGTAAATTTTTCTATGATGTGGTGGTGCATCAAATGCAACTTATCTACCATCCTTTTTTAGTGGAAGTGCCAGCAGGTATTTTACCGCGTAACCACTTAAAAATGTTCATTCAGGGAACAACATCTGACGATCAAATATGGGATGATGATAGAATGTATGATCTTTTTGTACAAAAATGTGATGTAATATTGGCAATAGTCGATACAAATACTCCTGAAGCAGGTTTTACTTGTTACTACCGAAGCGATGATGGTCATACAATAATGAATAGAGGTGAGACACCTCTTCCTAATAAACCCATTATTAGAATTGCGTCGACCAGTGATCGTTTCTTATCTGTCACAAATCATCCTGATTTAGCCTGTGGCTGTATTCGTGCTGCATTTAATGCTAATCCGCTTTCTCGTGCCCAGCAATCTCATATCACACTCTTTGCGACAGCATCGCAAGATGCCTTACCAAAAGATACTGATACTCTAGACGCTGAACAGCGACTACTGGCAGGTAAAAAAACTAATTAACAGCGTTCACAATACCCCCCTCAGAGCTACAGCCTGTGCGCCCATAAATGGGGGGGTTGCTCTTTATGATCAAGATTCGACCTCTTTAGGCACGAGGAAACGACTCCCCCACTTTTTGAGCAGCTATTGGGGCGGAGAAGTGGCTTTGTATAATATGCCATTGATTATTTTCTTTTACTAATCCTAGTGTAAAACGTAGTTTTGATTCAAAAGAAACGCTACCAGGTATTGTTGCCTTTACCATCATGTAATACGCCGCAAAAGCAGTATTATCTTGAACATCGAGTCGCCTCAATACCCATACCCTTTTGTTAGGTAAACCGGGTGAAGAAGAAATGGAGTCATGTTTACATAAATCCTTAGGTAACGAAGCGCTTTTAGTCTCACTTTGGTATACAAAGTGCGCCATAACGCGTTGATTCACCTATTGGCGTTTTAATATGCGTTTGAAAATAATCACGCACCTCCAATAAGCGTTCAGTTTGCTCAGGGGTGGGTTTCAATATAGTGGCTTCCTCAAAATCAGCAACGTATTGATTAACTCTAGCGAGAATCTCCGCTTGTAATTTTGGATTATGGCCATAAGCATCAAACTCCCCTCGAATCTCAGATATAGTTACTTTATTATGTCCCCCTGCAACAGGCCCTCGACATTCGGTGATGGCTGGGGAGGACCTAACGGTTTCATTGTATATATAGGCATAGACATTTTTTAGCAAAGAATCTTTTTGTGTCTCAAACAAGCCGAAAAAAGTGGGTCTGAATTTTGATTTTAAATGATCTATATAAGATGCTTTCATTGAGAATCCTTGTATTTAAAAGACGTTATAATACTTAAACGCAAGCTTAAGATAAAGCAGAAGATGTGTAACGGGGTCACTCTGGATGTGTGACCCCCTTGGCGTCAATTAAGGATGACCATGGATGTGGCTGTGACCATCCGGTCCCATTCCATATCCACTTGGATGTCCCATTGCCGGTCCACTTGGATGGCTATGATGACCATGCATGGGTTGATGATAGAACATAGAACTAGGCATGGTTGCTACAGATGGAAATCCAAATGATGCATACGATGGGCAGGGAGGAGGAGCGACGATGACAACCGGTGTCCTTTGTGCAATAAGTAAAGCCTGTAATTGAGTGTCGACGTTGTTAACAGCGCCGAAACGAGTAGTGATGAAAAATGAATTCATATTGAAAGGTGACAGTTGTAGCAAATCATTAAAAGCAGCTTTGTTAAAAAACATAAGCTGTCTTAAATTTTCCCTGTTATCGTAGAGTATATGGATTGTCTCTGATGGTAATCGACAAAGTTCGGCATATTGTAGATCGGTTAGAAATATACCACATTGTTTTTTAATTTCTACTAACCTTATTGCGTCGTAACGATTAGGAAACATATTCAAGCTCCTTAAATTAATTGTTATTAAAATACAGTTATCTTCGCTCATGTCAGGCCATCGTCAAAGGAAGGCCTTGTGACAAATGTATTCTGTGCCTGGTAAGTTTCAATAACGAATATATATTATCAGTGAAACATTAAGTCTTTCTTATGAGGGCTTTAATTATTGCGACAAATACATTACGCAGCAAATGATAAGCTATTTTAGATCAATAGGCTCTCCCAGTGATTGAATTAATCTTCAATCCTGCACCTAAAAATCCCACAACTATGTTGACATCTTCCGGCGGCAAACCCGGACAATTCATTAGTTCATTGCGACAGTAGTTCAAAAGATACATTGAAAAGATGGCTAATTTGCACTATGTTAGTGCCATATTAAAAAGCAATTGACTTGTATGTTTTCAGATACTCCTCCCATTCAATTAGAACAATTGATCCAGCAAGGGAATATGAGGAATTGCATTTTGCAACATTGATAAGCAGGAGATATAAATTGAAATTTTTGCAAAAAAAAGACTTAGAGTTAATAAAAGACTATGAAAAAATTAAACGTTTACCACAAAGCATGTGGAGTCAATATCCATTTTCGTTAGATTCTTTTCCAATGATATTCCTTGATTTTCTAAAAGCAAACAATGTTGATGATATAGATAAAAGTATAAAAACATTAATTATTAATGATGAATGGATAAAAATGGAAGCGGAGGAAAATGATCAGGTAAATAGTTTGCCTGGAGAATTAAAATTTGTATTTCGGCCTAGTGATGCTAAAGACTATAAGTCCGGATTATTAGCCTTCATTGCTTTTACCCAGGATAATTTAAATTATGATGATTTAATTACCATTGGTAAAGCTTTAAATGCTTCTGATCTGGCTGTTTTACAAGCATTCGCCATGTTCGGTCATCAAAGTTATTTTGAGCAATACCTCAAAGGGTATATTGAAAAGATGGGTGATTTTCATATTCAAACGGATATTCAAACTAAGCTCGATATTCAATCTACAATTAGAAGAAGCTGGCACCCAAAGGATATCCCTACATTTGAGCAAGAAGATATATCTGACATGATAGATCCTCATTCAAAAGCTTTAGATAGTCAATTGAGTAAATGTTTTCAGTTGGCAGTGAAGCATAATCATATTGATACAGTTAAATATATGATGGATTTAAAGTACCCCATTTTTTCTGTGACACCAGAGACATTTCCTTCAACAAAAAATTATTCTGTGGATTTCCAACCCTTTTCGGTTACGTTAAAACATTTCATTATGGATGCAAAAGAATTTAAAGAAATGGCAAGTGTCCCTTTAGTAGATGAAATGAACCCCGAGTTATCGATGACGAGAAGTATATTAGCAGAAGCAATAAGTATGGCTGCGGCCTTGGGTCATTTATCTCCTATAGAAATGTTGGTGCTCAGATTTGGAGAGGAAATATTGTTAGATAAAATTGATAGTCCTTATCAAAGTGCAGTTTCGAAAAGTCAAATTCATGTAATAAAATATCTAGAATTAACCTTTCCACATTTGATAAAAAATATGTTATCTAGCGAAGACTATGAAGTGTATAGTAATGCTGAAAGTTGTTCCATGATGCAACATATCGAAAAAAAATGTGATGAGCTGGGATGTTTAGACGAAATGATTAATGCGCAAGGACGCAAAAGATTGACCTCGGCAGCTCACTCGAAAGATTCTGAGGTTATCCAACATCTTCTAATGTTCCCCCTTTTAATGGACTATGCAAATAATTTTGAAAAATCCCCAGATGCTCTTGAGCTTGATAAGCCGATACTTGATGAGCTTAAAGGTTTTCTTAAAGAACAAATTGCCATAGCCAAGAAAACCACACCTTATGAGCAAAGTAATGCTAGATGTTCTTTTTTTGGAAAACAAGAAGAAACATCTCCAGCCATGCCGAGGAGAAGACAAAAGCGCAAATGTCATCCTTGATAGATAGGTCATGACACACCTTTGAGTCTATTAATAAGTCCTGATATATTCGCAGCAAGGCATGCCGTTTTAGCGGGTGGAGCATGCTGGAGGTTAAACTCGGCGATGAGAACCACTCGCTGCTTAATGTCGCGGGAATCCTCGTCCTTCTAGGTCGGTTGGATGTCAGCTGTTTGTCGCAAACACACCGCGAAATCGAGTCAAGTGAAAGCGGGGTTTCGGTACCAGCACCACCAAGCGCGCAATGAAATCCAAAATATTTTATTGTCCCATGCGAAAAAATCGCATGACCAAACACAAAAGCTCTATCAATAAATATCAACCTCTCTGTAGCCTTGAATGGGGTAATGAATTAAGCCAAGGTAAATCAGTAAACAATGATTGTCGTGAAAATGAATGAGTACATATACGCGACAACTAAATTCATTATTCTTTACGCAACAAGTACGGAGGCATATAATATACACACTTTTGCAAAAGAATTATTCACAATGAAAACATTAAAACAAATGTGGCACACTGGTCTTGATTTGCGTGATTTAGCCGATGTTCTTGAAATTGGGATCAAATGCGCTACTGTCACTGGGGAAATAGCTTTGTTGGGTGCGGCCTATTTACTGGCTGTGAGTTATGATTTTTCACCAGCCAGCGCCCTGACAATGGATGCGCTTGGTGCTGTGACCTATCATAATAGAAACAAGATTGGGCGATTTTTTTCTGAACATACTCAGATATTGAACAAAGCAGAAACACCCAAATCATGGCTTGAGTTGTGTGTTGGTTAAATTGTGAAAACAATGATCACAAAGAAATAAACTTATAAGATTCGTCAGAAAAAATGGTTGTGTCGCAACAACCAATGAGGTCACCACCCATTGGTTTCCTTTAATTTCTAAATGCTTCAATTTTTGTTAAACTTCCACAAACAGACCTGCAATCGTTTCTATTATCAATACGTGCCAGGTATTACTGAAGAGGTAAGAATGCCAACAGAAACGAAATCTCCGCCTGAAAAGGAATCAAACGTGGAGAGCGTACAAGAAAGAAAACCTAGCGAAGAATCATTTGTTAGCATTCGTGGCGCTATTTTACATTCAGTGGTTTCGTGGCCTCAAGGCAGATCTGAAGATACTGTTCTACTGAACTCTTTTTTTGATCCTACCTCACCCATTGCCTATAGTATTTATTGCATTCACGGTACCGGTGATCGCTCATTTGCATTTAACACACTGAGCCGTCAAATGCTCGCAGATCAAGGTGACGCTTCCAATTTGCTTCCTAAATCAATAGAAAAGATATACTTGCTTGCTTTTGATGGCAGATATCATGGGTATTCCATTGAGTATTTTGCGACGCAATTAAAATACAAGATCAAACGAAATAGAGATGAACATGTTATTTTAGCAGGGCATTCCAGAGGCGGTGATATCGCCGCTTATTTTACACAATTTATGGCAGAAGAAATAGGCGTTACCGTTCATGGCGTGATTCCAATTTGTGCGCCACTCCATGGCACCCCTTTGGCCATCGCACCGCTTACCTTCTTCTCAACCTCTGTCGCTCAAATGCGTACGGATAGTGATTTTTTAATCAAATTACGCGAATCCATCACACGTTCAGAAAGTTCTAGAAAAAAATACTATTTTTTTGGTGTGGAGAATGATGCTGTTGTTCCAACCGAGAATTCTATTATGAAGCAAAATGACAGTGCTATTTTTTTGCTGCCACACCATGGACACCTTTCAATTTTACAATCACCTGAATTGGCCGTATATGTGAGTGACTGTTTACATCAAATTGTTGGTCGTCAAGTGGAAAACAACTTAGAAAAGAACCCAATAGAATCTATATGTTTAGAAATTGAAACAGAGCTATTTGCGTTAAATAATCGTAATCATTTCTGGGGTACAGAAGGTAAACTAAAAATCTTGACTGATTTAAAAGACTATTTATGGGAAATGCGCCACGGTAACCGCGGTCCTTATTTCCCAGAGGCTCAAACCATTGGAGAGTTCATTCATATGTATTTAAGCACATATGATGAACAAACAGGTTCCCTACTCATCGATATCCTTAAACAACAATTAAATCCAAGCATTCAGTCCTATTTTTTTTCGGAAACACCTACAACGCCTGCAAAGTCTAGTACATTTATAGAAAATCTAATGAAATTCTATAAAACGACCCCACTACCAAAAAGTGATGATCAAACGCTTCAATTTGATTGGGAGTTGGTCTCCTGAATAGACCATTTAAAAGCTGCCCCCATGTATTATTCATTAACCTTTCTGCTTCGATTCAACTGCTTTTCCTAAGATTACGAAATAGTACAGCTTGGGAAAAAAGCCGTTTTGTCCTCATGGTGATCTTCAGGGTGAGTCAGTATTTCTGTGACATGCTGTTTGGTAACGAACTTGCGAAAAGGTGCTATCAGTGTTTGTTCTCGATGTAAAGCAACTTTAAGTGTCTCGAGCATTGAGTCTAGAATAGGTGGCTCTGCAGGCTCTTCAGAACTAAAGACGATGCTGGCAACATATTCATCCATCTTAGTAAGATCGCTGATCATTAATGCTCTTAAAATGATGGGGATCAAGAAAGGTCTGCAATAATAAGCATATAACACAGGAGGAATACCGAAACGATCGGGATGCATAAAAATAGACAGACCACACTGTGTAAAAATGATCTTCGTTATTTCAAGGCAGTCCTCGTTAGCAGCAGCCCCATTCATACAAACATCGTGTGCGACAGTGCATAATCAATGGCCGTGTGTCCGCAAACATCGAGAACATACGTATCTCCTTATCCCAGATATAGGTTTTAATTTTTTGGCACCATGGATTTTTTTAATTTCGTAAGGACCAGATGCGTTCTAAGTCTTCCTCTTGATTAAAATCCCGATTTTCTGCAAGCACATGATCAGCATCTAATGGATCCTCTGGATGAGTTGCTTGAATTTCGAGCGAAATGGGGTTATCAATTGAGGGGATGGCAAGTTGTTTAGACATTGTAACGTAGGTGCATTCTCCCGGGATAAACATCGCTTCCTTTGGTGAAGAATTATCGTAATTAAAATTAATGTATAAAAATTTTAATACCCGTAACCATAACTTTTGGAACCAATTTAATGGTAGAGGCTTTATACATCCCTCATCAAATCCTGGAATGTCTATTGAAATTTTTTCTCGTGTAATCCAGGCTTTCACCTCATCGATGTTACGACTAACAACATCAACCCAATCAGTGGCTATATAAGCATTTTTTTGTGCATTTATGCTGTGCCCTTTAACCGCTAAATCAACAATATTTGTACACATCCAAGCCCCGCAATGCGCCATATTGTATTGGATCCCTTGATAAGCCATCTTAATGCTCACCGCTGATGAACTCTCATTTCCCACTATTGGTATCAGTCCTTTTTTAATAAGTTGTTTCATTTCAGTTTTTGGATAGAACAAACCTGATACCCACGAAGCAGAGTCAAGAATAGTCGCCATATTGGCCTTAGGATCATAGTAAAGTGTCACTGCATGATGTATTGGAATAAAACCAAATATTTTATGGTTTAGAAGAAGTGGTGCAATAATAGGCTTAGGTTTTTTATGGTATATTTCCGTAAGATACGACATTCCCTCATCAATTGTGGGCAATCTGGGTTTATCTTGTGATGCATCCGTTACGTGATGCATCACATAAGCATGCTCCCCTTCATAATATGGTGGACCATATCCATCAGAAAATAAGAAAAAATTGGTTGCCATTAGACCATAGGCGCTAAAAACAAAACGTCCATCCAATGTGTTATAGCATTTATTAAGAGTCATAAGATTTAAAATATGCATTATTATAGTAGGTTATTACAACATAAATACTAAAAAATCAAATTTACGCCATTCTCAACTTTCTATGGTTTAATTAACCATTCAAATTGCAGCGAAGGGCTACAATACAATCATAATAACCAAATAAAACATAAACATTATGAAATTACCTCTAAAAGAGCCCGTATTTGCAAAGTACTTATATATCAGCCCGGATAATGGTGTGCATGGGATGATTATCGCAGACAAAGGCTTAATCGGTTCTGATTATCAAAAAGTTGAGAATGACGTAAATTTGTTATTTTTATACTATGAGCTCATCCAGTTGATTTAGTACCATATTTTTACATAAGTACTATGCTTATACATAATAAGTCAATTTTCCTCCAGGGGATATCAATGGGCGCTACCTCAATGCAGTTAGGATTGTATCGATTAAAAACAGCCTTATATTCATTAATAGAAATTTATAGGTTACCGCAAGAAAAAATAGATAATTTTTTGCAGTCTTACACAATATTTGACAAAGAAGCGATTGAAAGTGACGATGAGAACATCATTGTTCATTACTACAGCGTGCTCAATCTTCTTTGTGCTCTGGGCGATGTTGAAAAGATGTATATTCCTGCAGTCATTGATGTTTCAAAAGGGATTATTGACAATCAAGTTTTATTTGAAACTAAAATGAGTCAGGAGTTAAACATTAAACCAGGAGATAAGGTTTTAGACATCGGGTGTGGCCGTGGGCGAGTGGCAGCGCACCTTGCTTCTCTCACCAAAGCGCATTTAACGGGGATAAATATTGATGACGTGCAATTAAACAGCGCCCAAAAATATGTATCCTTAAATGGATTGGCTGATAAATGTCAATTCTTAAAGGCTAGTTTAAATGCTCCATTTCCTTTTGCTGATGCTTCATTTGACGCATTATATCAAATTCAAGTTTTAACCTATGCTAAAAATAAAGAGGCAGTTTTTAGAGAAATGTTTCGTGTGCTAAAACCAGGGGGAAAACTATCTTTCTTGGATTGGGTCATACTGGATAGGTATGATTGTCATGTTGAAAAACACCGGGAACTTTTGAAGCGTGTAAAACCTTTAATCGGTGCGGTTAATACTCCTACAGCCAATGAAATAAAAAGCTTATTAGAGAAAGTTGGATTTACGGTATTAAAGAGCCAAGATGCCAGTGTTGGGGGTCATCAAGCCATCCTCATTGAAAACGCGGATAAATATTATCATCGCGTCAAAAAAATAATTGATTTTATGGTTAAATCACACCTTTTGCCCAAACACTTTTCTCTACTGATAGATAGACTAACGAAGGATGGCCAATCCTTTGTTGAAGCTGATCGTTTAGGCCTTGTCACGACAAGTTTTCAAACGATTGCACAAAAACCCGATCATGGGATCAATTAGGATCAGATAGATCAAAAGGGTTTCCGGAATAGACCCCAATCGGCTGAGATGCAGAAGCTTGCACTGCTGAGTTACGTAGTGTCGCTAGCGATGCTTTTGGAGGCTCTTTTTGCAGTTGAGGTGTGGTCGATTTAATCGTTAATCCCCACATTGGGTTTTCATTTCAATAATTTCTGCACTTCATATAAAATTTGAATCCAAACGCTTTCTGTGCCATGGATAAAGCCAACGTATGACCTGCTTTATAAGCGTGCCAAGCTTGATAGTAAAACTGGGTGGTAGTGCGACCGAAAGACAAGTTCATCTCGATACATCTGAAGGAAGCATGACCTTTGCGTTGGGAGACTACGGAATCGAATGAATTCCTTTTAGGCTACTTATATTACGATCGGTAGCAAATATGAAAATATATTAAGGTTCAAAGAGTCTGTCGAGTCTTACTGTGTCTGCTTCATAAATATCTCGCGCGCCACCTGGACGACTATATCCTTCTATTGCATCTAATAAAGCAACCGTAGATGCAGACTGCAGCAGTTTCCCGCGGGAATGAGTAGGCTTAAAGAAGAGTTCTTTCTCGAATTTTTCCTTCTGACTATTTTTTTCCACGCCCTTATCAAATTCAGACGGTGATGGCGCTGGCAACGTAATATAGCCTTTCGTATTCAATTCCATAGCCAACTCACAAAACTGCGCATAATCCTTAACATCGCGTGCTCCGCGATCGGCACTAAGCCAAGCGACGAGACGAGCCGTATCTGGCTCTTTGGGTTGATTATAAGTCTTCATCCAATAATCAAACTTATCAGCCATTTGCTTGACAGTTTTTTTTGCATCTGCTTTAGCAACTCCAGCAGCTGAGGCTTCATCTTTATTCATAGAGGGTTCCATTTTAGAGCTGGCCCTTCCCGACTGTTTTGCTTTTCGAAAAAAATTGAGTGATGATTTCATCTATTAAACTCCTAAATTAAAATATAGAAATATTTTAATTTCTCAATTAGCTAAAATTTAAATCAAATTCTATACTTTTATAGGCAAATAAAATACCGTATTTTTTACGGTATTTTAAAGCAGGGAAGGGTAATATAAGTTAAATATGAGTCAACAAAACGGACCCCACCCTAGAGGGATTTGAAAAATATAAGATCAATTTAACAATGGGCTTGATAAGTTAATGTGATCCTCAGGGACAAATCTGTTGATATGCTGTTATCATTATATAACTATATAAACAGATTTGACCCTGGGCATAAAAAGCACAAGACTAATCCCCGGTGTAAGATTGAGTTTGGTTGTCCAGTGATATAATAAGATGCAGAACCCCTTCCCCCTTTTTCAATTAAACCCCGTTGTTGTCAAAGTTTACGCAATAATTGACTTGAGTGCAAAGTATCCAAATCTGTAATGGCACGTAGCGCAGCGTTATCAATTTCACCAATGGTTTCAAAGAATAACCCGCATTACGAATTTCAATACGATTACGATAACGAGCGATTATAGTGGGTTGATGCACACCATAAGCGATGCATCACCGCATTCACAACTGCCTCTCGAATCACCTTTTCTGGTAATAAAGGGTAATCTGATCGTTGTATTTTTCCTACTTCTAGCCGAAAGTAATAAGGCATCTCGTCCAATATAGCGTTTTCAAGCTTTGGAATCAGGCGGATCAATGGTTCTCGGAAATCCAAAGTATACTGGAATCGTTGCTCAGGATTTTCAACCCATTCAGTACCTACGATTCTCACATAATCCACTCGAATGCCAATTCAAAGCTTAAAATTTAATCAATTGTTAAATCCAACCTCTTAATCGCTCCTTAAGATTTTCATAGTATAATTTTTTGACATATTTATGATAAACTCACTTGTTTAAACTGTTAGGATAGATTGATATGCCGAAGAAAGATGAAGAAAAAATGAACGAAGGTGCAAGTGGAAATTCATTATCTTTACTAGAGCAATTATGCACTGAACTGATTCAAGGGCCTTTAGCGCACTACCT
>Ga0207083_1008_pt1 | contig 51416 bp, 44 predicted proteins | sample Alteio_BWMinHeat_57_FD_153516 | JGI IMG/M metagenome (GOLD analysis project Ga0207083, IMG submission 153516) | Enriched cells from forest soil in Barre Woods Harvard Forest LTER site, Petersham, Massachusetts, United States -... | ecosystem: Environmental > Terrestrial > Soil > Temperate forest >... | reverse complement strand
ATATCAATGCGCATGGTACTTCCACTCAAGCCGATGAAATTGAAGCGCTCGCGATTAAACATAGTTTTAAAGATCATGCCTATCAGCTTGCGGTCAGTTCAACCAAATCAATGATAGGACATTTATTGGGAGCTGCGGGATCGGTAGAAGCTATTTTTAGTATTTTAGCAATACGAGATCAAGTAGCACCGCCCACTATTAATTTAGATAATCCGAGTGAGGGTTGCGATTTAAATTTTGTACCCTACACTGCGCAAGCGATGCGTATTAATGCTGTATTATCTAATTCTTTTGGTTTTGGTGGAACAAATGGAACTTTATTATTTCGTCGTTTAAAAGAATATGAATAATCGCCGTGTAAATAAATATGCTTTAGGGGCATTCGCTGCTTTTTTATTGTTATTAATGGCATGGCTCCATTTTATATATACACCGATTATTAAAAATGATTCAGGATATAAGTACAATGTTCCGCATGGAGCATCATTTCGTTCAGTCATCGATGATTTATATGCCAAGCATATTATTACTAATCGTTTATTTTTTAATGTATTAATTCACTTACGTCATGATGGCCGAGATTTAAAAGCAGGCCAATATCTTTTTTTAAAAGGTGCTACACCGTCAAAGATATTAGATCAAATGGCAACAGGTAGTGGAATACTTTATCATGCTTTTACCATTGTCCCGGGTTGGAGTTTTAAACAACTTGCGGTTGCTTTAAATGCAGAGTCTAGCTTAAATCATAAATTAGCCACCTTAACAGACACTCAATTAATGACCCAATTAGGTCATCCCGAGCTGAGTCCTGAAGGTGAATTTATGCCAGAAACATATTTTTTTGTTGAAGGGTCATCAGATATAGCGGTTTTAAAACGCGCTTTTAAAGCGATGCAAGAAAAATTGCAATTTGCTTGGGATAATCGTGCCAGTGATTTACCACTAAAAAATCTATATGAGGTTCTTATTGCCGCTTCAATTATTGAAAAAGAAGCGTATTTAGCTGCTGAACGTCCTATTATTGCAGGTGTATTAATGAACCGCTTGCGGAGTGGTATGTTATTGCAGTTTGACCCTACCGTTATTTATGGTTTAGGAGCACGTTTTGATGGCGTTATTCACAAAGAAGATTTAGTGCGGGATACGCCTTATAATACCTACATTCATAAAGGCTTACCCCCCACACCGATTGCTATGCCGAGTTTCGATTCCATTAAGGCAGTGACACATCCTGACAAAAATGATTTTATTTATTTTGTCGCAAGCAATAAAGGTGGAGCACATCAATTTTCTAAAACATTAGAAGAACACCATGCGGCTGTAGAAGCAGCAGAAAAAATATTTCCTGGTTTTTTTAATACTCAACTCATACAGCGTTACTTACTCAATTATCAGCAATTCCCGTTAAAAGCGCGGGAACTGCTTCCTTTTATATATGAGCCATTCGAAGTGAATTCGAGTGGCTCACTGAGAGGGGAGAATCGCGATTCTCTCCTCTAAGAACACCCCATTGCGAAATGTTAGCGGGGGAATCGCTGCTCAATTATTATTAATTATGAGATGACATCCATCTGTCGTAAAAGGATTTCCCACTATGCAATCCAAAAATATATTTCTGACTTTAGAGGGTATCGAAGGGGTAGGTAAATCAACAGCAATGAATTTTATCAAAGCATACCTCACTGACGCTAAAAAAAATTTTATAGTAACGAGAGAGCCAGGTGGAACGCCTATTGCTGAGCAAATCCGTCAATTATTACTAACACCTTCTAAGGAAATCATTATTCCCGAAACAGAATTATTATTAATGTTTGCTTGCCGCGTTCAACATATCCATAGTGTTATTTTACCTGCTTTAAAAGCTGGACAATGGGTATTGAGCGATCGTTTTGTCGATGCGAGCTATGCTTACCAAGGTGGAGGTAGAAAGATAGATTTTAAATATATTGAAATGCTTGAACATTGGCTTATTCAAGCTATTCAACCCGATGTGACCCTATTATTGGATGCTCCTCCTGAAATAGGTTTAATGCGTGCAAAGAATCGGGGAGTCCATGATAGAATTGAGCAGGAAAAGATTGATTTTTTTGAGCGTGCTCGAGCGGCATATTTGGAGCGTGCCCGGCGTGAGCCTAAGCGGTTTCATATTATTGATGCAACGTTGCCTATAAAGACTATTGAGTTACAACTCAAGAAAATATTAAATCAGTACATGTAAGAGCCTGTTCAAAATCTCCTAGGGTGAGCCAGAATTTTTTGATTTTATGTGCTCCGCTGCTCATTTACTTGCATGTAAACTGCGCTGCGGTGCTCGAAAATCAAAAAATTCTGGCTCACCCTAGGAGATTTTGAACAGGCTCTCTAAGAGCTTATTTAAAACCTCTATGGGGATTGTTAAAAATTCTATTATTTATACGTATTCTCTCTCGCTCAGTGCTAAAACATTTTTTAGGTTTAAGAGAGCCAAATATAGTCTGTGGAGCTAAAGAATAATATTGTTTTAGTGGTTCTTTTGATTGCTTGATTTCTAATATCGGTTTTTCGGGTACTATTGGGAAAATCTGTTTAAAATGATTTAACTTTGGATGAAAGGCAGCTGTGTAATGTTTGATAGTTCCATTATCATCTACCTGCCGATGAATACTCAGTTTAGCTATTTCACCTATAGGTAATGCTCTTCCTGCCCAGGCATCGCATATTACACCATGCTCAGAAGTAGGATCTATCCAAAGAATAGTATGATCACCCTTTGTTATTTCACAAACAATTGCTGATTTATTGTTAGATAATTTTTTTGCAATCATACTATATTCATAGCAATTTCCAGCCCCTCCACTTTCAATCACGGAAACAATTTTCTCTAATAATTGATCCTGTTGTTTTGAGGTATATTCTTTTTTTAGTTGCTGAATTTTTTGGCGATTTTCAGTAATAATATGATATTTTTCATTACGATCTTTTTTAGAATCTTGGTTTGTAGAAGGATGTGTTTCCGATCTTGTGATTAACTCCCGTGTTTTATTAATCACTTCACATGCAATGATTAGGTTTTTTCCAAGCGGAGAAGAAGGTTTTACCTTATATTCATTTAAAACAGTTTTTGATGAAAGTTTTATTGATAATCCAGAAACATCGCTTGCTAATAGGGACGGCATAATAATTTTTTTTAATGTATTTTTATCTTTTTCTTCTATATTTAATGTATTTATTAAATCAAAAGGTAATTCACCTCTATCATTTTGTTGCTGAGTCATTTGTCTCGCATTTTCAAAACCAATTTTTCTAATATAGAACTTTATTTTTTCTATATCAGATGAAGATGAGCAATTTATAATCATATCATGAAGATAATTATTTCCATTTTCTAAAGTGGGATTGAATAAGTGTTTTTGAATGCTGCTTTTCATGTAAATTTCTACCTATTTTTCATATTTTGATTATTATTTTAACAAGAAATAGTTAAGAAAATCTTAAAAAGCGCGAACTCTGAATTGATCCAAATTATCTGTTACCGAATGGAGGCGATAATTATGAAGCAAATGACTATGCAAACTTATTGTAAAATAATTGAATATCGGTAACGGTTTATTTTTGTTCAATAGGGTAAAGTATAGTATGGCAATCTTAGTTTAATTATGGCAGTGTAGCCGACATCCAGAATAGTCATAAGCGGGGAGTTTTAATGGATATATATGAGCAATCAAGTGATAGTCATAGTATGTTGTGGCAAAAAGATAGTTGGCAATCATTCTGGAAAGCAAAGCAAAACCATCATTTACCACATGCCTTACTCCTTTTAGGAAAAACAGGGATAGGAAAAGCATCTTTTGCGAAATCCTTTGCTCATGCTATATTGTGCTCTTCCCCTCATCCAAATGGTTTACCGTGCGACAAATGTCATGCCTGTCATTTAATACGTGCGGGATCCCATCCTGACTTGATGTATATTACCGCAGAATCCGCGGGAAATATTATTAAAATTGAGCAAATACGTGAAGCTGTGCGATTTGTTAATGAAACATCCATGCAAAATGGTTTTAAAATTGTTATTATTAACAATGCCCATTATATGAATCATTACGCAGCTAATGCCTTACTTAAAACATTAGAAGAGCCTCCCCCCAATACCTTATTTATTTTGTTAAGCATAGGAGCAAAGCATTTACCAGCGACTATTAGCAGTCGTTGTCAAAAATTAATTTTAAATACACCAGATCCTGTAGTAACACTTAACTGGCTACACTCACAATTACCAGAATCACATTCTTTTACAAAAGAGACTCAAGAAATGGCTTTGAAATTAGCAGCAGGAGCTCCTTTCAAAGCACTTTCTATTTTAACAGATGATATACTATCTTATCGCCAAATGGTGTATGAAGGCTTAACTGCGCTCAGTCTATCGCAAAATGATCCTTTGCAGCTAGCGGCACAATGGTACGAACGTGATATTGAAACGTTATTTCATTTATTGTTTTATTGGCTTCATGATATATTGAAGTTGAAATTCACTCAAAGCCCATCTGTTATCATTAATATAGATTTTAAGGATATTTTAATTAAAATAGCGGAAAAGCTAGATACCAGTACTTTGTTGTCCTATTTGACCGATGTACAAAATAGATATTCAAAAATAGTTAGTTCGCTGAATTTAAATCGGCAATTGTTAGTAGAAGAATTATTAATTCGGTGGGTTTTTATAAATAAGATATAAAGGCTTCGGCCGTCGTTCCGACCATTTGCTCAGTCGTTGTCACATACAATCCTGTGAATCCTATTGTTTGTGATTACATCATGATAGCATTGGCCGGAACGACGGTCGAAGCCGATATAATCTTAATTTACCGTGAAAATCGTTCACATTTTCATGCTCTGGGGTGGGCAAGATGATTACCCATGCTGGTTTACCATGGAACACCTTGCTGAAATGGTGTTTCATGATTGGAGGGTGATTAATGTATAATCATGTTGGTTTAGGATAATCTAAAATTTTTTCATGCAGTATGATACTGCAGGGATACGAATATGTTTCTTGTTGATTCGCATTGTCATCTTGATCAATTAGATTTGTCTGCCTATGAAGGCGATTTGTCAAAAGCATTAGCTTTTGCTAGTAATCATGATGTCAAGCACATGCTGTGTGTTAGTATTACGCTTAAAGATTTTTTCCCCATGATGGAAATCATTAAATCTTTTCCCCAGGTGAGTGCATCCGTTGGCCTGCATCCTAATGAGTTAGATATTGAAAAAGAACCCACTGCAGATGAGTTAATTGAATTAGCAAACAATAAAAAAGTCATTGCTATAGGCGAAACAGGATTAGATTATTACCGTAGTGAAGGCGATTTAGAGTGGCAGCGTGAGCGATTTCGGCAACATATTCTTGCTTCCCAAAAAACGCAGAAACCTCTTATTGTTCATATGCGTCAGTCAACCGAAGATACCTTGCGTATTTTACGTGAAGAATACGCTGCTCACGGTGTAATGCATTGCTTTACCGAAGATTGGAATACTGCCGTCGCTGCAATGGATTTAGGATTTTATATTTCATTTTCTGGTATTGTTACTTTTTCCAATGCAAAAGTCATTCAGGACGTAGCGAAAAAAATACCTTTGGATCGTATGTTAATTGAAACAGATTCACCTTATTTAGCCCCGGTTCCTTTTAGAGGTAAGACAAATCAGCCGGCTTATGTACGTTATGTCGCTGAGTATATAGCGCAATTACGAAATATCCATTTAGTAGAATTAGCTGAACAAACAACCCATAATTTTTTTACATTGTTTAACCTATGATTAATGTCTAATCATGTTGCTTTAAGTTTAAAAATGCTGAACACCAGCTCATTTTGAGGTAAAAATAATGTTTCGACCCGTTTCCATTTTCATCGGCTTACGTTATACCCGTGCAAAGCGCCGAAATCATTTTATTTCCTTTATTTCTCTCATGTCGATGTTAGGCATTGCCTTAGGTGTATTGGTATTGATAACCGTTTTATCCGTGATGAATGGCTTTGATAGTGAAATAAAAAAACGTGTTTTTAGTATGGTGCCGCCAGTCACAGTCAGCAGCGTGACAAATGCTGTTACCAATTGGCAAGATGCTGAAAAAATAATTTTAAAAAACCCAGTTATTACAGCGGTGGCCCCCTTTGTCAGTGGGGAAGTTATGCTGACTAATGCAGGTTTTGTTTCTCCTGTTATGCTTTTAGGGATTCAACCGTCAGCTGAGCAGAACGTTTCACAATTAGCCAATAAAATGATTGCTGGTAATCTCAGTGATTTAACAGTTGGAACATACAATATTATTTTAGGAGAAGAATTAGCAGATCGCTTAAATGCATCGGTCGGTGATAAAATTACAGTGATTACTCCTCAAGTATCATTATCTGCTGCAGGTGTTATTCCTCGATTTAAACGTTTCAGGGTCGCTGGTATTTTCTACGCAGGTAGTGGTTTTGGTTTTGATAACGGTTTTGCTTTTATTTCATTAGAAGATGCACAAAAATTATTTCTTATGGGAACTAGTGTTAGCGGAATTCATGTCAGTATTAATAATGTCTATGCTGCCCCTACTATTGCCGAACAGCTAGCGCAAACATTAGGTCCAAGCGCACGAGTGACGAATTGGACGGAGCAATTTGGTGAATATTTTCGTGCGGTTAATATGGAAAAGACCATGATGTTCTTTATATTAATGCTGATTATTGCTGTTGCTGTTTTTAATTTAGTGTGTACCTTAGTAATGGTTGTTAATGATAAAGAAGCTGATATTGCAATTCTTCGAACATTAGGCGCCACCCCTAAAATGATCATGACTATTTTTATTGTACAAGGCGCTATTGTCGGAGTGATAGGAACACTATTGGGAGTTATTTTTGGTGTATTGCTGGCCCACAATGTAACTGATGTAGTGAATTGGATTGAACATACCTTCCATGTGCAATTTATTTCATCCAATATTTATTTTGTAAATTATCTTCCATCTGAAATTGAATGGCCAGATGTATGGAAAATTAGTATAGCTTCATTAAGTTTAAGCTTAATAGCTACTTTATATCCTGCATGGCAAGCATCACGCACTGAACCAGTGGAGGCTCTACGCTATGAATAAATATGTATTAGAGTGCCACCAGTTATCAAAATCATATCTGGATGGTACTGCAAAAATTCAAGTATTAAATAAGATTGATTTATATGTTAAGCCAGCGGAGTTAATTGCTATTGTAGGTAACTCAGGTTCTGGAAAAAGTACTCTGCTTCATTTATTAGGCGGTTTAGATAGACCTACGGCAGGCCAAGTTATTATTAATAATACTCCCTTAAATACCTTAAGAGAAAATGAAAAGTGTCGCTTGCGCAATCAGACATTGGGTTTTGTCTATCAATTTCATCATTTATTACCCGAATTTACCGCATTAGAAAATGTATCTATGCCTTTACTTATTAACAATACGTTACCTTCTTTAGCGGAAGAAAAAGCAGCGCATTTATTAGAGCAAGTTGGATTAAAGGCACGTATACAACATAGAATAGGCGAACTCTCTGGAGGAGAGCGTCAACGCGTTGCTATTGCGCGTGCATTAGTCACTGAACCCTTATGTGTGTTAGCAGATGAACCAACCGGTAATTTAGATCCACGTAATGCAGAAAAAGTATTGAATTTATTTCTTGAATTACAAAAATCCCATAAGACCAGTGTCATTATAGTGACACATGATGCGGGTATTGCAGCACAAGCAGAACGTATTTATACATTGGCAGATGGACAGTTAAGTTAATGAAGTTTAACACACAACATCTATTTGCGACAGAACCGCTAGTTTTACACTATTGACGAACTTGTAGAAAAACGCGTGTGCCGATGTCGATAGTGAATATTTTCTTGTTTTTCACTTCGATTTAACCAAAATGCACAGGGCAAAAAATCTCCTGCAAACGCTTTACTAAAGTGCGTTCCTATTAGTAAATCCAATTTTTTCATTGCAAATGCTTTTGCATTAGCATTCAGTATATAGGAAGATTCAATTCTTTTTGCTGATTGCAAACATGTCAATTCTATGTATCTTCTTTGATGAGATTCCTTTACCTTTAAACCAAGCTTTTTATCGTTATAAATATCATATACTTGAGATTGTAAATCGCCGAGTACTTTACTTTCTATTTCCGTATAAACAGGTCTTCCACCATCCCAAGGAATTTTTTGATTATACTCTTCTAATGCTTCGATTAATTTTTCTATTGAATCTTCCCTGAAAAAAAGTAAGTATAGTGTATGATTCCTAAAGTCTTTTCTTTGTAACAGTGTTTTTCCTAAAGGTCTTGTTAAAGCGAATTCTATCAACAGTATTTGCAACATAAATATGACAACTTCTTTCTCTTCTTTAGTAGAGATATTTTTTCCTTTCACATGAGATAAAAATGCTTCTGATAATATTTTACATGCCTTTGCATCTTCACTTATCATTTGTTCTGATAGGTTTTTTTCTTCCTGCTCTTTTTTATTTTTTTCCTGTCTTGAATGATCAGGTATTTTAAAGAAACGTTTCGCAAAATTTCCATTTTTTGAGTCTTTTATTCCAGTTTTCTGTTCTTTTGTTTCATTTTGTTGTTCTTTTATTTTCTGTTGTGGTTCTATTGCCCGTTGTTGTGTTGTTACTTTCTTTTGCTTTTGAACCGCTGGCTTAATTATAATTAATTTTTTTTTCATCCATTTCTTTTTTTGCTTTTTTTATTTTAGCTACATAATGGAGATTGCATTTTTCTTCTTTTATTTCTTTTAATTTGATCGACCTATCATCTCTGACTTATATTCACCTTCTGGAGAAATTTTTGCTCGAATTTGATCACGTACTTTTTCAATTATTTCTCTAGTGTTTGGCATATATTCTCGTTTATTTGTTAATTATATGAATGATTGTAGAATAAAATAATTGTTGAAGTCTATACTTGAATCTCTACCCAATCTTTCCACTACATTTTCAATGTTGGCGCTATGATTTTTAAGTAGTATTTGTTAGATATATTTGATATCATATATTTCTAGAATTATTTATCATTAAGTTTTTCATACGCCAATCATCTCAACATTTTCCGCACAAAAAAATCAAAGATAGCGTCGTCAATTATAACTGTAAACAATTATATAAGTTTAAAGGAATAGAATATGTTTTATAACGCACTGACATTTCTATCTGGAATAATGTTATTACAAAATTTTTCAAATCTTCCTTCCATTAAATGGGGGTATATTTTATTTTTTGTTCCTTTACTCGGGCTTTACAAACCTATTTCTCCTTACATCAAGCTACCTGTCATTTTTATATTAGGCTTTGCATGGTGCATTTTGTATGCGCATTGGCAATCATCCTGGGTTTTACCCGCTAATTTAGAGGGAAAAACAATAAAAATAAGAGGTTTTATTGCGGATATTCCTACTGTGAGTGAGCATCGAACGACTTTTTTATTTTCACTTGATAAAATAGAATCCGAGAATAATATAATACCTGCAAAAGCTTTTTTACATCTGTCGTGGCAAGATGCAAAACAAAAATTAATAGTAGGTGATCAATGGGAATTTAGTGTGCGCCTAAAAAGAATTCATGGCACACGTAATCCGGGAGGTTTTGATTATGAAGCATGGAGTTTACAAGAAGGTATTCGCGCAAATGGGTATGTTTATCATGATGAAAGTAAATTGCTTAATAGCGAGTGGTACCATTATCCATTAACGCGTATCCGTCAAAGGATATACGATAAAATTAGTAAAATAATTCCACCGAGTAATACGTCTCCTTGGATTGCGGCACTTGCTTTAGGTATTCGAAATGATGTAACAACAAACAGTTGGACTATCTTACGCAATACTGGGACAAATCATTTGATGGCGATTGCAGGATTACATATTGGTTTTATGTGCTCTTTTATTTATGCTTTGGTCAATAGACTATGGCGTAGAATGCCAGCACTTTGCTTACGGCTACCCGCACAACATGCGGGTGGTTTAGCAGCCGTTTTTATTGCTGTGATGTATAGTACTTTAGCGGGTTTTTCATTACCTACACAAAGAGCTTGTTTAATGGTAATCATCTTCTTTTTGATATCATTACTACGCCGGCAAATCACTATTTGGCAAGTATGGAGTTTAGTACTTATTTCGGTGCTTATTTTTAATCCTTTAAATATTTTAACTCAAAGTTTTTGGTTATCTTTTTCGGCTGTTGCTTTCATTATTTATGGTGTGAGTGGTCGTCTCGCACCAACGGGATTGTGGTGGAAATTTGGGAGGATTCAATGGGTTCTTACATTAGGATTAATTCCATTTAATCTTTGGTTTTTTCAAGAATGTTCCTGTGTAAGTATCATGGCAAATGCGATTGCTATTCCTTGGGTGGGTTTTATCATTATTCCATTGATTTTTTTAGGGTGTTTCGTTTTATTATTTTCTGCAAAATATGGTGAATCAATATTCTTATTTTCAGATAAATTATTAGCTGTTTTATGGAAATTTTTAACTTATTTATCACATTTTTCTTGGTCGGTTTGGTATCATACTATTCCTAATTTGTATATGATGCTGTTAGCTTGCATAAGTATGATTATGCTTCTAATACCGTCTGGTCTTGCAGGAAGATGGTTTGGTTTATTAGGGCTAATTATAGTTATATTATATCAACCATTGAAGCCTGCATTTGGTGAAGCATGGTTAACATTATTAGATGTGGGGCAGGGATTATCTGCTGTTATTCAAACACAAAATCATATTACTATTTTTGATACGGGCCCACGCTTAAGCGATGATTTTGATATGGGAGAAAATGTTGTACTTCCATTTTTACATACACTGGAAACAAAAAAAATTGATATGATGATTATTAGCCATGGTGATAATGATCATAGTGGTGGTGCAAAAGCAATCATTGAAAATATTCCTGTGCTGGACATAAAAACAAGTAAGCCTGCATTATTTCCAGGAGCTAGTTATTGTTTGCAACATCAAAGTTGGGAGTGGGATGGTGTTCATTTTACTTTTTTATATCCCACAATAGAAAAACTTGGTCTAAACAATGATAGTTCTTGCGTATTGAAAGTAACGACTTCACATTATTCTATTTTGTTACCGGGTGATATTGAAAAAATGGCAGAAAAATATTTAGTATCAGAATTAAAAAATGAATTATCTGCAGATATTCTGATAGCACCTCATCATGGCAGTAAAACATCTGCAGTACCAGCGTTTATTCAATCTGTACATCCTAGATATATATTATTTCCAGTGGGTTACCGTAATCGATATCATTTCCCCCATTCTATTGTATTAACTCAATATAAAAAATTAGGGACAGAAATGTATGATTCAGTAAAGTCAGGTGCTATATTTTTAAAACTAACAAATGATGTTGATTTAGTGCCTATTTTATATAGGCCAGAGCATCGATTCTATTGGAGTTTTAAATGATTGACTTCCACAACTGGTATTGATGAACGATTGTTACATAAACGCCTCATAGCTGTGTGTCTCAAAGTAGCATTATTAATGCCATTTAACGTCTCATAACAGCATTACCTATGCCATTTTACGCCTCAAATTGGAAATAAAGATGCCATTTTGCGCCCCAAATTGGAAATAAAGATGCCATTTTGCGCCTCAAATTGGAAATAAAGATGCCATTTTGCTTGACTCGTTTCTTGACTGATGCCAAAATGAGTTTATCTACTAAGAGTTAGGAAAATATGACAGAGGATTTCCTAGAGAGATGGCTTCCGGTTCCCAGCCAAAGCTTTTTTTTATTCGGACCACGTGGAACTGGAAAATCAACTCTGTTACAAATACGATACCCTCAGGCACTGCGATTAGACTTCTTAAATCCCGCGATTGAGCGCACCTACAGTAGCCGTCCTGAACGCTTATACGATCTTTTGAAAACGGCGGATAAACGTCAACCCATAGTCATTGATGAAGTGCAGAAAGTGCCGAGCATTTTAACCATTGTCCATGACAAAATAGTCTCTAATTCACAATGGCAATTTATTTTAACGGGATCTAATGCCCGTAAATTAAAACGCAATGACGCAGATTTGTTAGCAGGTCGCGCATTAAAATCAGTATTACATCCTTTTATGGCATCAGAATTAAAATCACAGTTTGATTTTTTGCAAGCGTTACAATACGGAATGTTACCGCTTCTTTTGACTTCTACTGATCCAATGGCAACATTACAAACCTACGTTGGCCTATATTTAAAAGAAGAAATACAGATGGAAGGTTTGGTGCGTAGCTTAGATAATTTTTCTCGTTTCTTAGAGGTTATTTCTTTTTCTCATTGCGCCCAATTAAATGTTACTAATATCGCCAGAGAGTGTGAGGTTAAACGTAAAACTGTTGAAAATTATATTGGTATTTTAGAAGATTTATTATTGGCGTATCAATTACCCGTATTTACCCGTAAAGCAAAACGCGAGCTTGTACATCATCCGAAATTCTATTTATTTGATACCGGTGTGTTTCGTGCTTTACGGCCAACAGGCCCTTTAGACCGTTCTTCTGAAATAGAAGGCGCGGCTTTGGAGGGGTTGGTAGCACAGCATTTATGTGCCTGGAGAGATTACACAACAAGTCGGCATCAATTATATTATTGGCGTACTCGCTCGGGAGTCGAAGTAGATTTTGTCATATATGGGCCATTAGGTTTATGGGCATTAGAAGTAAAAAATACAGCCCGCATTAATTCATCAGATTTAAGGTCTTTACGCAGTTTTTTGGAAGATTATCCAGCTGCTACTGCTATTATACTTTATCGAGGCACTGAAACGCTTCAACAAAATAATATATTGATAATACCTTGTGAAAGATTTTTACGAGAATTAAAGCCAAATGATGCTTTGACAGATATCAAATAAATCAATTTTTATAATTGGAAACGACCAGCTATGATTGTATGAACCCTGCCATCTTTAACTAAGCTGCGTTTTGAGCCAGAATGACGCATGAGCAGTATTAAAATCGTCTTACCATTTCTTTAGAGTTTCGAGGTGAAAAAGTTTAAAGGTTGCCGCTCAGTGGACGCTGCAACATATTTATACTTCGCTATCGCGATCTATTAGTAAGTTTTTGCAACTGTAAATAAGGCGTTATTTCTCTAGAAAGTTTAGTCATTAATAATAAAGCAGAAGAAGGAGATGCGGCATACAATTCTGTTTGTTTATTATTATTTACCATTTCTAGAACAAGCTTTCTATCATCAATCATGTTTTTTAATGCAGATATATCAGGAAGCTGTGAATTTTTTTGAGAGATTTTTATTAAATGATTAAATTGCCCTAAAAAAAGCTTTAATTGAGAAATCTCGAATAGAGTATTATTTTTATCATCTTTTATCGTATTATTTAATTCCTTATCTATAGATAACAAAAATGCTTTTAATGATTGTGAATCAATTTCTTTTGCATTTTTTTCAGATATTTTATCCGACCATTTTTTTGATAGTGATTTATATAAATCGGGATACTGTATTTTAATGATGTCCAAGGGTGTAACATTGCTTTTATTTTTTTTGAGTAAAAGTTCTTCTATCTTGGGCAATAAAAGCAGTTCATTTAAAATTTTCTTATTTTTGCTTTCAAGAGCATAGTGGAGAATATTTGAAGAATTAACATCTAAGAGAGTATAATCCGCCCTTTTTTGAAGTAACAGTTTCATAGAGTCTAAGTGGCCTTGTTTTGCTGCATGCATGACAGCAGTTGCTCCGTTCGATGACTGCGTATCAAAATCATCTAAATAGCCAGGGATCCAGTTTAGATTAAGTGGAATGTGATGTTTATCTGATACTTCAAACAATTGTTGAAGAATAATATGACTAGGTGGTATTTGATATATCATTTGGTTTTCTTTGGAGCAAATCATTCCTGCAGCAATATACATAGTTTTTTGTAAGCTAATTGAAATAAATAGATTTTCCACATCTTTCAAATCCTCTTCAAGTTCTTGATTTAAAGAATCAATTGTTCCATAAGATTGAAAGACAGGGAAATGAGCTTCATTCAAAAACTTATCCATAAACCAAGTGGGTAGAGAACGTGCTAAGTTATAGCTCAACTGAGAACTATTTATTATAAAATTTTTCTCATCATTAAAGTATGTCATCATGCGCCACAATGGGTTTAATATAAAAATTTTCCAATTCATTGTTGAACGTCCGACATAAACTTGATTTTTAACAGAGAGTCCTAATCTTAAGGTGTTTTCAGGAATATTTTTTAGTTCAGGGTCATATTTTCTTTGTATTTTTTCACCATTGGTATGCGCGACTCCTGGTATTTCTTGGTCAACTTCTGCTACTTCATTGTTAAATTTTATTTTCATTGCTAAAAGCTGAGCGGCCGAAAAGGCTTTATTATTTTCATGAGCATTTTTTAGGGGTAGTGTATATGTGGGGGTATAGCAGGCTAGTAACGTTTTGCTTTCCTCTAAAATATATACGTTGATAACATAACGATATTCATTTTTTTTATCTCGTGCTTTGAGTTCTTGTGAGCGTTTACTGACAATAATTTTATAATCTTTCAGATCTTTATATTTTTCTACTATAGAATAAAGGGTTTTGGGGAGTTCTATGAAATTATCGGTTTTAGAGTCGATTTCTTTTTTATCAAGGTCTGCGTCAGTATCGATTTTATAATTGACATCTTTGTTATCATTGTGTGATGCAGCCATAATGTATTCTCCAGGTGATCTATTTTTAAAATAAATGATATTTAACCTAAACCAACATGATTAGGCATTAATCACCTACCAACCATGAAACACCATTTCAGCAGAGTGTTTCACGGTAAATTCGGCAGTTAGAATGGCGTAAAATGAAAAAATGCTGCGAATCTAAGGCGATTTTTTGAATTTTTTCCTCACCGTACGGGTGAGTACGGCGTCGGAAAAAAATTCAAAAAATCGCCTTACCTTCTTTGCTTTTTTTCATTTTACGCCATTCTAACTGCCGAATTTAGGTTTAATGATTAAATGCGAATTTAAATAAATAATTTAATTTTTAATATTTTGAAAACTCCGCAGATTTTTAAATCTGGAGAGCTGTTAATTTAAAATGCATTATATGAAAATATTTAGCACAATTCAATATATATCGTTCTTTTTTTGAGTAAATTTAGATTTGCGACGGGGTAGGTCAAAAAATAAACAGCCATGTCAGATATGTTTTCACTAATGATTTTTAAGTTTTTTAGCTTCCGCTGAGCGCCAATTTTGACAAGATTTTTGGCTCTATGCAGTTTTGAATGGGTAATTCTAATGGTTAAATAAATGAGCTTATAAATCAAACGAATTTACCGTGAAACACCCTGCTGAAATGGATGGGTGTTTCATGATTGGCGGGTGATTAATGCCTAATCATGTTGGTTTAGGATAATACATATGTAAACATATTCTTAATGGTCTATTTCTTTGAAATGGGTTCATACTCACTTCATAAAGCTAGTTTTATTAATAATCCGCATTTCCTGGAGTGCGGGGAAATGGAATCACATCTCTGACATTGCGTAATCCAGAAATATAACTGACCAAGCGCTCTAAGCCTAACCCAAATCCCGCATGAGGCACAGAACCGTAACGGCGTAAATCACGATACCAATTGTATTGTTCAGGATTAAGGCTTGATTCTCGCATGCGGTTGTCTAAGATATCTAAGCGATCTTCCCGTTGACTACCACCTATTATTTCTCCTATCCCGGGAGCTAGTACATCCATTGCAGCGACAGTTTTTCCATCATCATTTAAGCGCATATAAAAACTTTTAATATTTTTTGGGTAATTCATTAAAATCACAGGACGACCCACATGTTTTTCTGCTAAATAGCGTTCGTGTTCCGATTGTAAATCAACGCCCCACGAGATAGGGAATTCAAATGCGTGTCCGGATTTTTCTAAAATATGAATAGCATCGGTATATTCCATTATTTCAAACGAAGAAGTGATAAGATGTTCTAATCGTTTTAAACATTGATCGTCAACGCGTTGCGTGAAAAATTGTAAATCATCACTGCGTTCAGTCATAACAGCCGTAAAAATATACTTTAGTAATGCTTCTGCAAGTTGGGCAATATCATTTAAATTAGCAAAAGCAAGTTCTGGTTCAACCATCCAAAATTCTGCTAAGTGACGGCTGGTATTTGAGTTTTCTGCACGGAATGTGGGGCCAAAGGTATATACTTTAGATAAGGCTAAACAATAACTTTCTACATTTAATTGGCCTGATACAGTTAAAAATGTTTCTTTACCAAAAAAATCTTTGCTGAAATCGATATTACCTAATGAATCTTTCGGTAAATTAGCATAATTCAATGTACTCACGCGAAATAATTCGCCAGCGCCTTCGCAATCGCTTGCTGTAATGATGGGTGTATGTATCCAGTAATAACCATTTTCATGAAAAAAGCGATGTATAGCTTGTGAGACGCAATGGCGGATTCGCGTAATAGCGCCAATCGTGTTAGTGCGTGGGCGTAAATGAGCGACTTCTCTTAAATATTCTAATGTATGGTGTTTTGGTTGAATAGGATAGGTATCAGGATTTTCTACCCAACCCACTACTTCAATGTGATTGGCTTGAATTTCGTAAGATTGGCCTTTGCCTGTAGAACCGACTAACAAACCTTTGACGATAACAGAACAGCTGGAGGTAATTTTTAAAATGTCTGTTTGATAATTATTCAGTGTGTTGGGTGCTACAATTTGAATAGAATCAAAGCACGATCCGTCATTCACTTGGATAAAAGAAATGCCTGCTTTTGAGTCGCGGCGGGTTTTTACCCAGCCTTTTACTATCACTTCAGAGTTAACGGGAATGTTGCCCGAAAGTAATGTTGCAACGGAATATGAAGTAGTCATTTTTTGATCCTAATCAGTGCTATACCCATAGCGTCTGGATTTTAGGTGTTACAGCGTCCACTGAGCGGCGACTTTTAAACTTTTTTACTTCGAAAAAGACTTGAAATAGTTGGCTATTCCGGTGTCTTTTTCGAAGTAAAAAAGTTTAAATCTCTTGCTCATTGAACGCTGCGACACCTAAAACCCAGGCGCTACGGGTATAATATAATAAAATTTTACGAATTTAGGATTATAATAATCTCATGGATGAATGTCACGCAGGTATCCATGATTATTCTAAACAAACTAATAGGCGTATTCAAATAGAAGCTATCGGATTAATCAGAAGAAAATATAAATGCGTATATTTTTTTGAGTTATTTATTTTATTTGGAATATCAATCAATTTGTCTCCATTAGTATGAAGCCGCATTGTTAATTTCTCACCTGCTGCAAGCTTAATATTCAATGATAATTGAATGTTTGGTTGCTGAAATACATATCGATGGTGATAACCCTGACTAGTCGATATATCAATGTAAATATCCTGTGTTGCATTCGGCCTAAATATTTTCGTGGTAAATTTTGCTGAATAACTCTTGTTACTATAATTGACCATAGATATTTGCGAATCAGCACTATCACTCCACATAAGCACGGGATTTTTTTGTGTCGGATCGGGTTCCCAAAAATGCTCATAAACAGGATGTAAAATAAAATATTTATTATATGATTCATTTTCTTTTTCTGTAATAGGCCTTAAATTCCATTTTTTAGAATCAAGATCCAGCGAACAAACGCCAGAATCTATTTTATTAAGCTTTAAATATTGATATACACGTTGTTTATAGGTATCAAATGGATAAGCAGAAAAATCCCATGTAGGAGGGTTAAATGTTGAATAACCATTCACTGTTCGTACGCCATATTTTTCAGCCAAAAACATTGCATCAACATTATGATCATATACATTCAGAAACACAGTATCTTTCGTATAATGTAAATGTTTTGGTAAAACAAAAAACACTTTACAGTCGGATGGAATCGGCGAAAAACTCTGATATAAATTTATTTTATCTTGTCGATTTATTCCAGCATCTACATTATTAATGTTGCTAATCAATGTTAGTACCATCAGAAATACAGACAGAGCTTTGGTTGCTTTATTCTTAGAGCCGATACGGGAGAAAAAATCCAGCAATAACAAAACCATCGGGAAATTTAAAAAAATGGCAAAGCGAGATACGACTCTCATTCCCTTTGCTCCAGGGATAGTCCAGTAAACTATTTTCCATAATGGAAAAGTACCAATCCGAAACATTAAGAACATTGCAACAATAAAAGCAATGGAAAGAACGACATTTCTTTTGTTTTTTATATTAAAAATAATCGCTGTAATGACCAATATTAAGCTTAAATATGAAAATCCGACCATCAATTCATATTCATTATTAATAGAGACAGAGCTTAAAATCTTAGTATAAATGCCGCCAAATAATACATTTTCATGACCTACATTCAGTAATGTCGTAAGACTTATTGCATACTTTGTTGCTATCGCTAACGATTGACCGCCCGTTTCACTTAGCTTAGGAAGGTAAACAACCAAAAAGGGCAAGATAAAAATGATGAATAAACAACCGGTAACAACGATTGGCAGCCACCTGATATCATTTTTTATAGCGGCACGATGATAGATGACCCAAATAATCAAAAAAATAATCGTAAAAAATCCAGCAAACCATGCCATATAATATGCGGTGAATAACCATAACCCATAAGAAAAAGCGACAATAGCTCCATAATAAATCGCTCTAAATGTTAAATTTTCTTTTAATGCCTGGAAAAATTTTAATAAAAATAAACAAACAAATGGGGCAAAAAATAACGAAACTAACTGAATATGAGTAACGTGTATCTGTAAGTTATTAGAAAATAAAAAAATTAAAGCAGCCATCACGCTTAAAAAATAATTGTATTTTAAATAGCGAGCCAGCGCATAAAAGCTTAAATATCCTATTAAAGATAACGAGAGCAACAGACCTTCGCTTGAGAGAAATGGATCAAAATTCATTAAGCGGAAAAAAGAATAAATAATGCCATATAAAAAATAACTGTCGTTGTAGCCTAACGTGTCTGAGTATGGGGCAAAATACGCGACCGTATTCCAATGCTCTGTTCCAGAAAAAACGTGATACCAGTGCTCAAAAATATTGATGGCGATAATGGGGTCATAGCCCTCAGCTGAAATAAGACTAAAGTGAGAGAGAACACTCGATCTAAACAAAACAAGAGTTGCAATCAAACCAATTATTACAACGAATAACTTTCTAATCATGTCGCTCACTTTGTAGCATTTTTATCTCGAAATTAATATTCTGATATCGACGAACACTACTTAAAATAAGGCCAATTGCATAAGAAAGCATTGCAACAATGATCAAGCCGACCGATAAGAGAGCCATTGGAAACTGGGCTACATATTTTGTTTGTATATAATTTGCAATAGGAAATGCGCCAGCAATTAAGCCTAATATTAATAAAAACGTTCCGATGAGACTAAAAAACTGCAATGGTTTATAATTGCGAAATAAATTTAATATGGTCATAATAACTTTTAAGCCGTCACGATACGTATTTAACTTAGAAAAACTCCCCGTCGGCCGGTCTGTATAAGTAATCGGTACTTCTAGAACGTTAAATCTATACTCCAGGCAAAAAATACTCATTTCTGTTTCTAATTCAAAACCTTCACATAAAATAGGATAATTTTTTACAAATCGACGACTAAATCCCCGGTAACCTGTCATGATATCGGTAAGGGCAGCCTTAAAAATATAATTAATCATTTTTTTTACCATGGAATTACCTAATCCATGTAATGCCCGTTTATTTTCTTCCGCATATTGACCCGTTGAAATTCTATCACCAATGACCATATCTATATCATCGTTAAGAATAGGATGAATAAATTTTTCAATGTCTTTTGACCAATAAGTTGAATCAGCGTCGACCATGATAAAAACATCAGCATCAACCGCGCGAAAAGCTACTCTCATCGCGTTTGCTTTACCTTGTCGTTTAACAAAGATAATTTCGCCATTCATTTGGTTTTGCTCTATCGTATCTTTAGCGATTTGCAAGGTATTGTCTGTTGAATTATTATCAATTACTACTATTTTATAATCATATTGGTTTTTATGTTGATACGACCAAAAATCTAAAATCACTTCTTTGATAGTCTTTGCTTCGTTATATGCCGGAATGATAACTGCTATTTTTTTCATGACTATTTACCTTTTCGGCAGAAAATCTAATTTATCAGACTCTTTTGTTGGATGTAATTTGAACATGCTGATTTTCACGAGCGTATTCTAACACTTTGATTGGCCAAATCAATGTGCTTATGGGTTGACGAATTGGCTCCATATTAATAGCGTTCTAAGGTTATTTTAAGATTTATTTGATAATAATACACATGCTTTATTCAAAAGATGATAAAAACCAGATAATAATGATAATATCAAAAGAGGATAGTTAAATGTTCAACCAGCAAATACCTCCACTTGAAATCAACACAGGAGAGCTTGATCTAAATATTGACCCCACACAACACCTATCGCAAGATATCAAAGCAGAGAATGAGATAAAGGAAGATCTTCGACATCTCGTGCCAGAACATAAAATTTCTCTTGATCAAGTATTACAATATGCCATGGAAGCAAAAGCCTATGCCCAAAGTCAAATTAAAAAGGGAAGTACATGGTTGCAAAATAATAGTCTATCAGATGAATATTTTGATTTTTTAAAAAAAGGAATCGGAGAGTATAGTGGAGGAGTTAGAGACGAAATGAGAGAACAGTTCTGTCAAGATATACTCGAAGAAGATAGAATCGTAGCTTATTATGAAAGTACTATTTGTGTTAGTTCAAAATATTCTCTGGGTAATTGTGAGGAAATGGCTTTTCAGGCGCTGGATTACATACTAAACAATGTACACTTTAATATAAATGCCGAGGTTTATTGGCTTGGGAATGGCGACCATGCTTTTTTAGTTATAAATAGAGATCAATGTAGCAATCCCCGTGACCCTAAAACATGGGGAGCTGCAGCAGTTTTTTGCGATCCATGGGCGGATAAAGTGTTCAATGCTAAGGAATATCTTCTTAATGTAAAAAATTTTTATCGATATGGAAATATCAATGCTATTAATGGCTTTAATCCATCCAAACATTTTTTTGAGCAAAAAGATAGATTTAGTGTGCATTATCTTCGCTCTAAAAGAAGCGCCTCCAACTTGAAAGCTTCCTTTTTTGAGAAATCAAAACATTTAATAAATATGCTAAATCACTTTAAAGCTAAGATAAGCAAAGAAGAAAAAAGGCTTAAAGAAAAATATGATCATAATGCTGAAAAGATATTGATTATTTCGTATCAAATCAAATTGATAAATCAATCATTTATTAATATAAATAAAATTACTAATAAATTTATCCATAAGGAATACAAAAACGATTATCGGTTTGCGAAATCACAGCTAATGGAAGGGCTTGAATTATTAAATAAGGAAGCTGTTTTTGCAATGAAGTTCTCCAAAAGAGACCAATCAATCTTATTCGAACATAAGGGAGAAAACATCAAAACAGAAATAATGAAATTTTTTGGTATTAAATCAAAAACCTATTCTCATCTAAAAGATTTTACTAGCAAGATAGATAGCGTTGCTGCAAAATTATTTTAGTGGCTATTAAGGGCCACTTATTTTAAGTTGCTACTTATTTGTGAGCAGACTGATTAGAAGGTAAACGTTCACGATCCTAATAAATAAAAATATTTAAAAAAAGTTGCATTATTAAAATAATAGTATTATTGTGTATTCCGTAAATCTTAAATCCACCTCTACAATTTTTCCCCCAGCAATGCTAAATCATTTTAAATAACAATTGCTTATTTTTAAGATAAAAGTTATTAGAATTGCTTTAAAAATAAATCACATCTAAACATATTCCATTCTCTCCTTTTTTTACAACAAAACTAATTTACGTTATTTCAAAAATATTCCAAAAATAAGGAAATGAAAAAATGTTCTCAAAAGAACCCGATTTACCATTGGCTACATCTTATTGCTTATGCTCAGCCATGAGCTATGAAAAAATGTTAAATAAACAAAAACAAAATCCCTTAATATTTACAGAATTTATTGATCAATACACAGATTGTAATAGAGGATGTGGTTCATGCATTGAAAATCTTTACACATATTTATCTGAAAACAAGTTACTTATTGAATAAAGGAACAACCATGATATATCCGAGATTATTCAAAAAATTTGAATCAGTGCGATGGAATCTTGAAAATGATATTCCATGGCATCAGTTTAATCAAAAAAAAATATCAGAAAGACAATTATATAGCATTAAAATGAATGCTATTCTTGAATGGTCAGCGATGCCTACTGCAGAAATGTTTTTACGAGACTACTCTCATGATGTGGATTTTTCTGCATTTATGTCTATTTGGTTTTTCGAAGAACAAAAGCACAGCTTAGCTTTGTTAGAATATCTCAGACGTTTTGCTCCCCATTATTTACCTACCGAGAAAGAATTAGCCGCTGTTCGATTTTCTTTTGATTCGGCTCCTCCACTAGAAAGTTTAGCATTACATTTCTGTGGTGAAATTCGTTTAAACCAGTGGTATCGTTGCGCACGAGAGTGGCATACAGAACCTGTCATTCAACAAATTTATACTTTTTTATCGAATGATGAAGCGAGACATTCACGCGCTTATTTTGAATATATGAAGCGTGCTTTATTACTATATAATCAAGAAGCAAGATTGGCATTTGCAAAAATTGGTGTGCTGATGACAAATTCTCGCGTCAATAAAGCAATGCATCCGACCAATTTACATGTGAATAAAGCATTATTTCCAAATGATACGGTGAATGGAAAATTACCTGATCCTAAATGGCTAGAAAATTGGTTAAATAATGAAATTCATTTTGATGATAAATGGGAAACAAAAGTCAGTGTTGCAATATTAAGTAGTTTATCTCATTTATTTGATATTTCTTGTCATTCATCACATCAGCTTAGAGAGTATCGAAAATCTCTTTTATTTGATCAACAATCATTAGTAGGAGCGGTATAAATGGCCACACAACACGAGGTACAATATCATTATGATGTCAGTAATGATTTTTTTAAATTATTTTTAGATGATAAATACAGAGTATATAGCTGTGGGGTTTGGAAAAATGCAACGAATATTGAACAAGCACAAGAAAATAAATTAAGGCGTATAGCTAATTTTGCCCATATAAAAAAAGGCGATCATGTTTTAGATATCGGATGCGGTTGGGGAGGCATGCTGGAATATTGTGTTAATACGCGGGAAGTATCAAGTGCAACGGGAATAACGCTTAGTCAAGCTCAATATCAATATCTTGTCCAAAAAAATATTCCTTCTGTTTTCCTAAAGTTATGTTCTTGGCTGGAATTAAATAATGAAAAACGACGATTTGATGCCATTGTTTCTGTTGGTGCCATGGAGCATTTTGCTTCCTTGCAAGAGAAAAAAAATGGAAGACATATAGATGTTTATGAAAATTTTTTTCACAGCTGTGCAAATTTGTCAAACAGTAGTGCTTATCTTGGTTTACAAACAATTATTACGTTAAAAAAACCAGAAACGTTGCAAAGCATGAGAGATGCGCACTATTTATTAAAATACGTTTTTCCTGGGTCAGTACTACCCGATATGAGTAGTCTACAATTGGCGATGAATAAATGGTATGAACCTGAAGATCTAAGAACAATTGGGTTTGATTATGCTCGTACTTTGCAAGAATGGAAAATACGTTTAAATCAAAATAAAGACAAAATCCTTAAACAATATGGAGAAACTTTATTTACGCATTATAATCACTATTTTGATGCAGCAATACGCAGTTTTGAGAAGGGTTATATTTCACTATTACAAATGTCATTAAGAAAAAAAATTAATTAATAAGGAAAGCTTTCAATGAGTATTGAAAAAAGAATAAAATCAGTCATTGCATCGCAATTAAATGTTCCGATTGAAAAGGTCACGACGAATGCAGCATTAGTAAATGATTTAGGAGCAGATTCTTTAGATACGGTAGAAATCATTATGGCAATGGAAGATGAGTTTAATATTTCATTTACAGATGGCGCTATTAAAATAAAAAACGTTCAAGAAATAATTGAGTATATCACTCCGTTATTAAAAAAAACGACATAAACAAAATACTCTAGGAAATAAAATATGAATAAAGAAATCGTAAAATCAAATAGTAATCCTTTTATGACAAAGAAAAGATTTAATATGTGGATGAAACTTAGATTAAGTGGCTTAGTCTATAGTTTTAAAATCTGTGAACGTATTGCTCCACTTTTTGCTGAACGGATGGCTTTACGTCTTTTTCTTAATCCACCGCGTCATACAATTCCCGAATGGCAAAAATCGTATTTAAAAAATGCAAAAAAGTCTAATTTACACGTAGGGAATAATGTAATAAAAATGTATCAATGGGGAAGTGGCCCTGCTGTTTTATTAGTGCATGGGTGGGGTGGCCGTGGTAGTCAGTTGAGTGCTTTTATTTCTCCATTAATTAATGCTGGATATAGCGTATTGACATTCGATGGGCCAGCACATGGTGATTCTTCCGGAAAAAAGTGTGATATGTTTGATTTTGCTTCCGTCATTAATGCTATTTCTAATCATTTCTCTATTCATTCTATTGTTTCACATTCATTTGGTTCTGCATGCACCTTGCTTGCGTTATCGCAATCTCAAATAAATATTTCTAAATTAATTTTAATTGGCTGTCCGTACAGCGCTATTTGGATAGCTGAAGCATTCGGAAAAGCACTTTCTATCTCTGATAAAACCATCTCAGCTATGCGTAAAAAACTAGAAAATCAATACGAAAATAAATGGACATGGGAAGACTTATCTCTTACTAAATTGATTAGTCAAGTAGATCAACCTATATTATTAGTTCATGACCTTGATGATTTAGAAATTCCTTATCAACAAGTCTTAGAATTGCAAAAATCAAACCCTCGTTGCCAACTTTTTACCAGTATGGGACAAGGCCATCGTCGTATTTTACGTTCAGAAAATGCGATAAATAAAATTGTTTCTTTTATTAACTATTAAAAAAGGAACATCGATGACTTTATCAAATATTCAAAACTCAGAAAATATAAATGTTATGAAGTTACGATTTTTTCTAGTGCATATAGTCAGTCTAGGAATTTTCTTTATAGATTTTGATTCTTCATTAATTATTTTAACAGCGATTACTTTTTTTATAAGAATTTTTGGACTTGAAGCGGGTTATCATAGGTATTTCGCGCATAAAAGTTTTAAAACGAGTCGTGTTTTTCAATTTATTTTAGCCATTTTGGGAGCAGCAGGTGGATTTAGAGGACCTTTATGGTGGGTATCTTATCATAGAGATCATCATAGATTTGCGGATACTGAACTAGATATTCATTCTCCTAGTAAAAAATCTTTTTGGTATGCGCATTGGGGTTGGTTTTTTAATAAAAATATATTACATACTGATTTAGAAAAAGTAAAAGCATTGACAAAATTCCCTGAGTTAGTAATTTTAAATAAATATCATTATCTGTTAGCGCCATTACAAATAATCATTTTATATTATTTAGGTAACGCTCATCTTATTGGAGCCCATGTCAATGGAGTACAATGTGTCATCTATGGGTTTTTTTTGAGTACCTTTTTTGTTTTGCATACTATTTTTTTCATTAACTCAGTTGCTCATTTGCCAGGTTTTGGAGGATACAGACGTTTTCATACGCGAGATATGACGAGAAATAACCCTTGGTTTTCTATCTTATCGATGGGGGGATCTTGGCATAATAACCATCATCGTTATGCTTCTACGGCTAAAGCTGGATTTTATTGGTGGGAAATTGATTTAACTTATTACATTATTAAGTTATTTTCTTTTTTCTCTATAGTCTGGGATGTGCGAACTGTTCCTAAGAAAATTCTTGAAGAAGGGTTAATTATTAAAGGCCATTAGCATAATACTATACAAATTATTTAATGCTAGTGATAAAATGAAAGAAAAGATATTCTTTACAAGGAGGTTATAATGAAATTTATAGTAAATATTATCGGTATTGTTTTAATTATCGTTGGCATTTTGCTTTTGTTTTATCAGGGATATACCTATACAAAACATGAAAAAGTAGCACAGTTAGGTAATATTCAAGTAACAGCCGATACAGAAAAAACTGTTTATTTTTCTCCTATTTGGGGAGGATTATCATTAGCAGCTGGAATTATACTAGTTGTTGTAGCGATAAGAACTAAACCTTAATAAGATTTTATTGGAGTTAACCCAAAGTGCTTAAATGTTGTAACGTAAAATGCCAATGGATAAATTTCTTAATAATTTTTATTATGAGTTATTTTCTATCATGTAAAGTGTCTGCTTATACTGTTCCTTTTAATAATATTATATTAAACCCAAATGCTGTTATTTCAGCAGGATATGCTTTTGGAGGTTATTCTATTATTTTTTGTTATACGCCCGATTTAGCCACAACTGGTATTATTACTTGGCCTTATAAAGGCATTACTTATTCGGGTAATTTACCCATGTCTTTAACTAATAATTCTAATGCTACAGGTCAGTTAGCTGACTCTCAAGGGACTATTTCCATTCGAAATACGCTAAGTTCAGCCATTATTTTAAGTTGCGATTTTGCGTTTTGACTTAATATTTGGTCAATAATATCTGATCCGGCTTGACAGCCGGAACTAATCACATTATGCTGGCAACCCTTTGATTTAATTAATGACTAACATTGCGAATGTGGCGGAACTGGTAGACGCGCTGGATTTAGGTTCCAGTAGGGTAACCTGTGAGAGTTCGAGTCTCTCCATTCGCACCAACTATATTCCAATATTAAAGCAGGATATTTAGTTTCATTATTAAGCATTTTTTACTATAATATGAGCATTGTCAGGCAGAGATTCTCCCTTTGGAGAGTTCTCTGCTTTTATTTAGGAATTTGTTTTTATTGAGGGTTTTATGCAAGTATCTGTTGAAGCACCTAGCAAATTAGAGCGACGTATTACAATAGTGGTTCCCAGTGAAACGTTTGAACGCGCATACGACAAGCGCATTAATACGCTCTCAAAGACTGTTACATTAAATGGCTTTCGAACTGGCAAAGTTCCACTAAAGCATGTCAAAGAACGATATGGCGATAATGCTCGCCAGGAAGTACTCACTGAAGTTATTCAATCTTCATTAACAGCCGCTATTAGCCAAGAAAAATTAAATCCAGTAGAAGTACCTAAAGTAACTCCTACCTCTATTTTGCCCGGAAAACCTTTAGAATTCGTTGCCACTTTTGAAGTCATGCCGGAAGTGGAAGAATTTAACTTTCATATGACCTCCATAGAAAAACAGACTGCGATGATTATTGATAGTGATATTGATAATGTTTTATCTCATTTAAGAACACAAAATACGACATGGCATAAAGTAGAGCGTGCTGCACAAGATAAGGATCAAGTTATTTTAGATTTCCGAGGCAGTATAAATGGAAATGCTTTTGAGGGTGGTGAAGCGCATGGTTATCCTATTGTGATTGGCAGTAAATCCATGATTCCCGGCTTTGAAGAAGGATTAGTAGGGATTAAAGCAGGCGAAGAAAGAATAATCTCGGTGACTTTTCCTGATAATTATTTCGCGAAAGATTTTGCTGGCAAAGCAGCAGAATTCACTATTAATGCAATAACAATATCTGAGCCCATCATTCCTGAATTAAATGATACTTTTGTTAAAAAACTCGGTGTAAAAAGCGGAAACTTAGATGATCTTCGCACTGAGATACGCAAAAATTTAGAACGTGAATTGGAAAGAGTCGTTAAGTCTAAGTTAAAAAAACAAATTTTTGACCATTTAATAGAAAATAATTCTTTAGATATTCCAAACTCTCTTATTACTCGCGAAGCCAAGCGCATCCATGATCAGCTTCATCCTCATCATGCAGGGAAAGAACACAGCCATACTGAAGCAGAAATGAGTCAATTTGATGAAGCAGCTAAACGTAATATTCTATTAGGCCTGTTTGTTGCTTATATCATTAAAACAAAAAATATTACTCTTGATAAAGCACGTTTAGAAACATACATTACCCAGCTTTCTTCTGTGTATCAAAATCCTGCTGATATTGCTAAATGGTATAGAAGCAATAAACAAGCTAGAGCTGAGGTAGAAATGCAAGTATTAGAAGAGCAAGTAACAGAAAAACTACTTGAAAATATACAAATAACAGAAAAAGTATTGACTTATAGTGAGCTTATTAAAAATAAATCATAAATGAATCTATTTTTCGTCATTTGTTGAACGATGTTTTTATCAATAGGTGTTTTTTTTGATTGAGAGCATTAGTTTTCTAAAGATGAAATGAAAATGATTGAATTTCTAAAAAGGAAATATCTAACAATGAATACGAATGAATTAAATATCATTACGAATAATCTTGTACCCATGGTCGTTGAACAGACGGCAAGAGGTGAGCGTGCTTTTGACATTTTTTCGCGCTTATTGAAAGATCGTATCGTCTTTATTAATGGCCCCATAGACGATGTTGTTTCTAATCTAGTAATAGCTCAACTGCTATTTTTAGAATCAGAAAATCCTGATAAAGATATTTCTCTTTATATCAATTCGCCAGGAGGAGTTGTTACGGCAGGATTAGCTATTTACGATACGATGCAATTCATCAAACCGGATGTTAGTACGATGTGTCTTGGACAAGCAGCTAGTATGGGTTCATTTTTATTAGCGAGCGGAGCACCTGGCAAGCGTTTTTGTTTGCCTCATGCACGTGTCATGATTCATCAACCACTAGGCGGTTTTCAGGGACAAGCATCAGATATTTCTATTCATGCAGAAGAAATCTTAAAGATTCGAAAAAAATTAAATCAGATTCTAGCTAAGCATACAGGGCAATCCGAAGAAGCGATTGCTAAAGATACCGACAGAGATAATTTCATGAGTGCAGAACGAGCCCTTGAATACGGAATAGTTGATAAAATTCCAGAATATCGAAAAATAAGTCTTTTAGATAAAAATAAATCAAAAGATAAAGAGTAAGTGACTTGATTTTTTAAAATTTGACACCATGCTGTAGATAATGACATGTAAGAGGTTAAATATTATGAGTACTAATGGGGGTAATAAAGTGCTGCATTGTTCATTTTGTGGCAAAAGCCAACACGAAGTACGCAAACTCATTGCTGGCCCATCAGCATACGTCTGCGATGAATGTATTTCATTATGCAATGAAATTATTCAAGAGGGTGTAAAGGATGATGTTGCTGCTAGTAGTGATGTCTCAAAGTTACCCACACCACAAGAAATTTGCAAAATATTAGATGAATATGTTGTAGGTCAATCCTATGCAAAGAAAACGTTAGCTGTCGCCGTATATAATCATTATAAACGATTGAAAAATAAAACAAAAAACGATGTTGAGCTAAATAAAAGCAATATCTTGTTAATTGGTCCCACCGGAAGTGGAAAAACCTTGTTGGCAGAAACCTTAGCTCGATTGTTGAATGTGCCCTTCGTTATTGCTGATGCAACTACCTTAACAGAAGCGGGTTATGTTGGCGAAGATGTGGAAAATATCATACAAAAATTATTACAAAAGTGTGATTATGATATCGCGAAAGCCCAAACAGGAATCGTTTATATTGATGAAATTGATAAAATTTCACGTAAATCAGAAAATCCTTCCATTACTCGTGATGTATCAGGCGAGGGCGTTCAGCAAGCTCTGTTGAAATTAATCGAAGGGACAATAGCATCTGTACCACCTCAAGGAGGGCGTAAACATCCTCAACAAGAATTCATTCAGGTCGATACAAAAAATGTACTTTTTATCTGTGGCGGTGCTTTTGCTGGACTTGAAAAGGTGATTCGTGACCGTTCAGAAAAATCAGGAATCGGTTTCTCTGCAGAGATTCGCAGTAAAGTGGATTCAAAGTCCATGGATGATTTGCTACGGGAAGTAGAACCGAGTGATCTTATTAAATATGGTTTAATCCCTGAGTTAATAGGACGTTTGCCTGTTGTTTCTACTTTGGAAGAATTAGACGAGAAAGCATTGTTTAATATTTTGACAGAGCCTAAGAATTCTTTAGTAAAACAATTCCGCAAGATTTTTGAAATGGAAGGTGCTGAACTTGAATTTCGTGATTCTGCATTACAAAATATCGCCGCACGCTGTGTGGAGAAAAAGACAGGTGCGCGCGGTTTACGCTCTATTTTAGAAAAAGCCATGTTAGACACCATGTACGAACTTCCTTCATTGAAAAATGTCGTAAAAGTGATCGTAGATGAATCAGCTATAACAGGTGATTCAAAGCCAATCATTGTATATCAAAATAATGAACAAGCTCTTGCTGCTACAGAATGAGCAATAACTCACGTATAATATAAGTATAAGAGAGCGGCTATTCGCTAATACCCAATTTCTTAAGGAATCAAATATGACGACAAATACACCAGATCAAGCAATACCAGGTGTTCCAGTTTTACCTCTTCGAGATGTCGTGGTTTACCCCTATATGGTTGTTCCGCTTTTTGTAGGCCGTGAACGATCTATTAAAGCACTTGAAGCTGCTATGGCAGCGGATAAACAAATTTTGGTTGCAACACAAAAAAGTGCTGCTGATGATCAGCCTACGGAAGAAGGTATTTATACAGTCGGTACACTTGCCACTGTACTTCAATTATTAAAACTACCTGATGGTACAGTGAAAGTTTTGATTGAAGGTGTTAAAAGAGCTAAGACAATACATTTTATCCCTAATGAGGCTTTTTTCCTTGCGGATATAGAACTAATACAAGATACAAATGCAACATCACGAGAAGGCGAAATCTTAATCCGCTCATTAAAATCTCAATTCGAGCAATATGTTAAGTTAAATAGAAAAATTCCTACAGAAATTTTAGCTTCTGTTCTTTCGATTGAAGATGGAAGTCGGCTAGCAGATACGATTGCCGCTCATTTATCTTTAAAATTAGATGAAAAACAAAAAATACTTGAAATTTCAGATTTAGCCAAACGACTTGAAAAACTGGTTGTCATTATGGAATCTGAAATTGATCTTCTCCAAATCGACAAAAAAATTCGTGGCCGTGTTAAACGACAAATGGAAAAAAAACAACGCGAATATTATTTAAATGAACAAATGCAAGCGATTCAAGATGAGCTTGCGCAAAAGGATTCACCTAATGAATTTGAATCCCTAGCAAAAAAAATAGAAAAAGCGGGAATGACAGAAGAAGCAAAGGAAAAATGCCAAGCAGAATTGAATAAATTAAAAATGATGTCGCCTATGTCTGCTGAAGCGACCGTATCACGTAATTATCTTGATTGGATGCTTTCATTGCCTTGGAAAGAACATTCCAATTTACAAATGACATTAGCCGAAGCTGAAGCCATACTTGAGGCTGAACACTTTGGCTTAAAAGAAGTAAAAGAACGCATTATTGAATATTTAGCTGTTCAAAAACGTGTTAAAAAATTAAAAGGTCCTATTTTATGTTTAGTAGGCCCTCCAGGTGTCGGTAAAACATCATTAGGCCAATCCATTGCCAATGCGACAGGGCGTAAGTTTATTCGTATGTCGCTTGGCGGAATTCGCGATGAAGCAGAAATAAGAGGCCATCGCAGAACGTACATAGGAGCGATGCCTGGTAAAATCATTCAAAAGATTTCTAAAACAGACGTATGTAATCCATTTTTCTTGTTAGATGAAATTGATAAAATGTCCACAGATTTTCGTGGTGATCCTGCATCCGCCTTGCTAGAAGTACTTGACCCTGAACAAAATCATGCTTTTAATGATCACTACTTAGAAGTAGATTATGATTTATCAGATGTCATGTTTGTTGCAACCGCGAATACGTTAGATATTCCTCCTGCATTGCGTGACCGCATGGAAATCATTCGTATACCTGGTTATACAGAAGACGAAAAAATTAATATTGCTCTTCGCCACCTAATTCCAAAACAAATACTCGCTAATGGATTAAAAGCATCTGAAATTGAATTATCATCCGATGTTGTGCAAACGATTGTTCGCCATTATACGCGCGAAGCAGGTGTTCGTAATTTAGAGAGAGAACTCTCTAAGATTTTCCGTAAAGTGGTTAAAGAAATTTTATTAAATGAAAAAGCAGCAGCCAAGAAAAATAAAAAATCAGAATTAAAGAAAAAGAAAATGATTCATGTTAAAGATTTAGAACATTATTTAGGTGTAAAACGCTATCGCTACGATGTTGCTGAGGAAAAGGATCAAATAGGTCAAGTCAAAGGATTAGCATGGACTGAGGTAGGCGGTGAATTACTTAACATTGAAGCCGTTACTGTCCCTGGTAAAGGTAAAATTACCCATACTGGTCAGTTAGGCGCTGTCATGCAAGAATCTATTCAGGCCGCTTTAACCGTCGTTCGTTCTCGAGCACCATTATTAGGTATTCCTAAACATTTCTTTGAAAAACATGATATTCACGTGCATGTTCCTGAAGGTGCAACACCTAAAGATGGTCCAAGTGCTGGTATTAGTATGTGCACCGCATTAGTTTCTGTCATGACACATATTCCTGTACGTGCTGATTATGCAATGACAGGCGAAATTACCCTAAGAGGCGAAGTCTTGCCCGTAGGAGGTATCAAAGAAAAGTTATTAGCAGCTCATCGCGGTGGAATAAAAAGAGTTATTATTCCTGCCGAAAATGTAAAAGATTTAAAAGAGATTGCTGATAATATTAAAAGCGACTTAGATATCAAACCTGTGCGTTGGATAGACGAAGTATTATCTTATGCTTTAAATGGGTATCCTGAACGTTTACCTGTTAAGAATAAAAAATTAAAAGCCATTGTTTCTACCCCAAATAAGAAATTACGTAAAGGTGGAGAGAGAGTGCGAGCTCATTAATCAATATTTCTTAAAGGTCATAGACCTCACCCTTTAGGGCGAAAGGAGGGCCGCCGTTCCAACTCTCCCATTTGCCCGGCAATTATCACACATATAATCCTTATGTGATCTGATGAGTGGGACATGCGTACGTTGCTTGGAACGGCGGTTAGTGCTTATGGCTATCGCGTTCAAATTTCCTGGAATTTCTGGCTTCGACCGTCGTTCCGACCATTTACTCAGTCGTTGTCACATACAATTCTGTATATCCTATTGTTCAGGATTACATCATAATAGCGTTGGTCAGAACGACGGTCGAAGCCGAATTTCTTAATTTTTTTTATTTATTATCCTAGAAATTCTCTACACTTGTTTCAAAAATATGCCATTTTCTCCAGAAAATTTGAATGCGATTGCCAAGAGTCGAGGCTCCCCTATTAGCGATTCATTATTATTTTAGTAAGATTTTTACTGGTGAGCTGGTTTTATCATAAATGTAAAGAGCAAAAAATAAAAATATTTCTAATACATTGCTTGACATAGGTTTCCCTCAATTGGTATAAATCACATCTCAAATTAATCACTGTCTCACAGATATTTTTGACATGGATATGAGGCTGGGGAAAAGGTAGAAGATATTATGAATAGAGCAGAGCTTGTTGAACAAATTGCAGCAAAAGCAGATGTAACTAAAGCGGATGCAGAGCGTGCACTGAGCGCAATGTTAGAAGCTGTTGCTACATCTTTACAGAATGAAGATCCTGTTGTTATTGTTAACTTTGGTACGTTTACAGTAAAAAAACGTAAAGAGCGTAAAGGCCGTAATCCTCAAACAGGAGAAGAAATTAAGATTAAAGCTTCTAAAGTTGTTGGATTTAAAGCGGGAAAAGCATTAAAAGAAGCTGTTAAAGAAGATTCAAAAGAAGCATAAATTGAATCAACTGTTTAATGCTTAAATATAAGTAAAAGTGTAAGTGGAGAGTAAAAGTCTCCTTTTTGTAAATGCTTAAATGTAAGTAAAGATGAAAGGAGAGAGTAAAAGTCTCTTTTTTTATAAATACTTGAAATAAGTAAAAATGAAAGAACAGAGTAAAAGTCTGTTTTTTCGGGTGCTTAGCTCAGCTGGGAGAGCATCGCCCTTACAAGGCGAGGGTCGGGGGTTCGAACCCCTCAGCACCCACCAAGTTTGAGGAGTGGTAGTTCAGTTGGTTAGAATACCGGCCTGTCACGCCGGGGGTCGCGGGTTCGAGTCCCGTCCACTCCGCCATATAGTAGAGAGGTGTATCTTAGATGATGCGATTTGAGATACGCCTTTTTTAATAGACGTTAGTAAAGAGTACTTGCGTTATGCTCCAGAGCATTCGTGATAAAACACATGGTTGGATAGCAGGGATTATTATCTCCATATTGATTCTCTCTTTTGGAATGTGGGGGATTCATAGTTATTTAGTTGGAGGTTCAACCAGTGATGTTGTCGCTAAAGTAAATGGCGTTGAAATTATACAAACCCAACTTTCTGCCGCAACTGAACGTTTACGCAGACAATTAGAGCTGCAAAAAAGAAATGATTTATTAGCTACAGCAGGTTCAAATCTGAGGGAAAATGCTTTGCAAGCCCTGATTAATTTGCAAGTGTTAAAACAATCTTCTTTAAACCAAGATTATCGTATTTCGCAAATGCAAGTAGAAGAATATCTAGAAAATATCCCTGATTTTAAGGTAAATGGCCAATTTTCTGTATCCCGTTTTCAAGAAATGCTTAATGCCACTTTATTTACTACTAATGATTTTCTAGATCTTATTCGTTCTACATTACTGATAGATCAACCCCGTTTAGGTATTATATTCTCATCATTTTCATTACCTAATGAAGTTAACGATTCCATAGCCTTAATTAATCAGCAACGTGATATTACATATATTTTATTGCCTTTTAAATCGCTATCAAAATCACCTGTTACTTTATCGCAAAATACGATTCAAGCTTACTATAATCAGCACATAAAGGATTTCCAAAAACCAGAAACAGTGAGTGTGGAATATATTCTGCTTTCCACCAAAGATTTAGTTAATAAAATACATCCCAATGATGCAGAACTATTAAAATATTATAATGAAACACCCGAATCATTTAATTTACCTGCCCAATGGAAGTTTATTAGCATATTGATTCCTATTGAAAAAAATGCATCGCCCGAAACCTACAAGGCTGCAGAAGCTAAATCTAATGAGATGTATAAAGAAGCTCAACAAGGCAAGGATCTAACGGCAATAGCACATTCTTTATCAATAGATAATACCCATTCCAACCATTTTATTACTCTAAACAATGCCCCTGGCGAAATACAAAATGCTCTATTGGATGCTACCAAACCGGGAACATTGATTAAGCCCATCCAGGTTCATAATGGTTTCATGATTATAAAAGTAATTGATTATAAAAAACCTGAAGTACAACCCTATGATAAAGTGAAAGAACAAGTCAAAAGTGCTGTCATCCTTCAGCGGTCTCAAGAACAATTAGCTGCTGCCAAAGAAAAATTGACTAATATTTCATATGAACATCCTTCTTCTTTAAAGCCTGCCGCAGATGCTTTGGGATTAACTATTCAAACGACAGGTTTGTTTTCAAAAGATAAAGGAAATGATGATTTTTCTAATAATCCCAAAATTCGTGAAGCCGCCTTTAGCAGCGATGTTTTAAATGCATTAAATAATAGTGATGTGATTCCTATCACTAATGATACTGTTGTTGTTTTGCGCATTAAATCGCATTCGCCCTCAACATCTTCTCCTTTAAGCGAAGTGCAACAACAAATTACCGAAAAATTAAAAACAATAGAAATGGAGAATAGAACGTCTCAATTGGCCAATAAAATAATTTCCAAATTAAAAGCAGGCACAACGCCAGAAAGTATTGCAAAAGAATATAATATAACATGGGTTAACCCAGGATTAGTCACTCGCCATTCCACTAAAGTAGATCCTGCTATTTTAGATCAAGCATTCGACCTGCCAAAAGTAGAAAAATCCTATGGAATTGCTAAAATAACAAATGGATATGCCATTGTAAGCTTGAAATCTATTCAAGATGGAACACTGAACCATTCAGAAGATTATGATATTTTTTCTGAGCAAATTCAAAACACTCAAGGGTTACTAGAATATCAGCTTTATAAGCAGAGTTTAATAAAAAAAGCTAATATAATCATTGAACAATAATTATCATCCATTAATATTTTGCTTGAATATTAATTATTTCAACCGAATGTGATTTTTTATGATACACTCAATATATCACGGGCAAAGTCTATTCGGAGAGCTCTGATGACAACATCAAGATCTGAAATTCAAATTGAGGCTGACTTAAGAGCTATTTTGTTACCAAAATTAGAAGAAACAAATCAGGATTCGTTAGTTAATGAAATAAAAAGTAATTCCTCTTTTTTAATAGCTTCTTATCTTAACGATGTGCGATATGATGAGCTATTTATGAAGTTTTATATATCATTGAATAATGAAGAAAAAATAATTTTTTTTGATAAGATGATTTCTCTTTGTGTTAAAGAGAAAAATACCAATTTACTTATGTTATTCAAAAAGTTAGAACTTAATAGCTCCTCTTCAATATTTCAGGATTGTATAGGTAGATTATCTTCTTCATCAAAATTGCAATTAGAACAACTACTAGCGATTGAAAAAATTGAATCTGAAACTTTAAAAGCTGTAGTTCAAGAATTTATTATTTTTGGAGCCTTAACAAAAGATGGAGCTTTACTTTCCCTTGCACAAACAGAAAATCGTAAACAAGCTGAAAATCCTAATGAAACTCCATTTTTCTTACATCAACCTACTATATTAAATCCAAATGAATTCAAAACATATCTTGAAATTATAAAAAATAGTAGTTTGAGACCTTTAAGAAAAGATTTTACCTTTGCTGCAGCTCATTGGCTAACCGGAACTATCCAGATTGATAAAGATGAAAATGTTAGTATTTTATTCGTTGATTCAGCGGGAAAAAATTTAAAAAGCAATACAGAATATTTTAAACAAATTAAAGATATTTTTCCGACAGCTAAAATTTACCATAATTTTGCTAGAAGACAAATAATGCCTGTCGGCTGCGGTATGTTTGCATTAGAAGATTTAAGAAAATTAAATAAAATAGATCAATATCTAGGTAAAAATTTATTTTCATACTTATCTGAACAAAAAACATCGGGAGAAGTCATTTCTCTTGATTCAGGACAAGAAGTTACTGTTAATCTGTGTCAACTTCCGTTAGCGCTTGAACGTATAATGCAATCAAGATCACTTTATGAAACAGTCATTCCAGGACGTAGTGAAGAAGAAAAAAAACTTCCTATTAATAAAAAAGGATTAACTGCTGAAGATAGTCTAAAAATAGATTTTAAAGAAAGAGAAGTAACGAAAGATAATAAAACTGAAATGAAATATCAAAATTTACGCATTTATCAGGTATTAGAAAAGCTATTTAATTACAATGTAGATTTTGTGCTAAAAAATGATGAAGAATTTATTTTAAAAAAAATGAATAGCTTTTCATTAAAAGGTTTTAAGAAAAATTTCGTAGAAAATAAGCAAAGTTTTTTAGAAAATAAACAAAATAAACCTGATTTGTTATCGAACAGTTTATATAAAACCTCTTCTACTCCTGAAAGGAGAGATGAGAGCAATTCGCTTTCTCAGACTTCTACTACCCCAACTATTCGATCAAAAGGTGGTTCATAGCTTAGTATATAATTATTATTAGTTATGTTATAACTTACATATCCTGAAACAGTGATATTTTGTCCACCAGTATCACTTGCTGGTTTTAATGATTTAATTGAGCGAAGATTAGCAGAAGTCCGCGCACAGCGCGTTATATTTAATTAGCAAATCGTATTAAATGGGATAGCCGCAGTTTTCTCATTTGCAACAGCCACTTTTGGTCGAGAAATATCTCTTCCACCATATGTGATAGATATAGAGTTTTGGGAGTTAATAGAACTACTATGAAAGCCGTTTAGAACGGCAGAATGTATTTGGTTAACGTCAATATTAGCAAAAGAGTTCGCGCTAAAAAGTAAAACGCCTAACACTATCAATACTTTTTTCATCGTGATTTCCCCTTTTTTAACAATAAACGCTTAAGCCACTACAAAATATGATTTTGTCTGTATTAAAATTAACCCCATTATACTAAAAAAATGAAAAAGCTCCAAATGATTTTTAGTAACTCAGTTTTTTGGTAAGCATTCACAGGCGAATTGGGGGATACATATGCAATCACTCACCAAGTCTGGCAACCCTACGCCAGGCAAAGATGTTGAAATGGTTTTCATAGTACATTTTGTTATTTTGTTTGCGGGTAAGAAGGTGCTAAATATTAATAATTTTTCAAGAAACCACACTTTCCCCAGCCCCCACCAAATCCACCTGCTCAATTTGCTCAAACCTCGAACTTATTTTTTTGGCAGACGTATTCACTTCCATCACATCCGTATGCGCTTGTTCAATATGCCGAGTTAAATGATCCATCCTTTTTTGAAACCGTTCAAAATCACCCGCTAACAAATGCAAATGTTTTTGAATAATATGCATTTGAGTTCGCGTAGCAGCATCTTTTAATACCGCACGTGCCGTATTTAATATCGCCATCATAGTCGTTGGTGAAACCATCCACACGCGTGCCCGATGCGCTGCATCTACCAAATCTTGATAATGCGAATGAATTTCTGCAAAAACCGCTTCCGCAGGAATAAACATCACAGCTCCATCTGCCGTTTCCCCCGGAAGAATATATTTGTCTGAAATATCTTGAATATGTTTCCGCATAACAATTTTAAATTGCTGCTCAGCATACTTTTTATCTGTTTCACTCGTCGTCGAATCAATTAATACACGAAAATTTTCCAACGGAAATTTAGCATCAATCGCAATATTTCCCGTTGGTTCAGGCAATAATAACAAGCAATCTGGCCTTTTTCCGTTACTAAGAGTGGCTTGAAAAGAATAATGTTGTTCCGGAATGACATTACGAATAAGAGCGGATAATTGAACTTCACCAAAGGTACCACGTGATCGCTTATCACTTAAAATTTCTTTTAAATTAACAACATTATCAGACAATGCGCTTATTTGTTTTTGTGCAGCATCAATTAAGGCCAAACGTTTAATGACGTCACCAAATGTTTCTGTGGTCTTTTCAAATCCTTTACTTAAACGTTGTTCGACGTGAGAATGAATTTCTTTTAAACGTGATTCAGTTGTTGTTGTCAATTGATCAATACGTTTACCCAATTCAGTTGCATAGTCTGCAAGCGATTCTTTCACATTTAACCGTGTTTCTTGGATACCTTGTTGTAAACTATCTTGAATCAATTTTAAGGCAAACAATAATATGCCAATAATGGAAATTAAAACGATGACAGAAAGTAAGGTTGTTAACATGAGTTACTCTTCTTGATCTTCAAAATCGTCAGGAGATATATTATTTTCAGAGGAATCTGGCGCAAGAGGAATTTTATATTTTTCATCTGCCCATTCACCTAAATCAATTAATTTACATCGTTCAGAACAAAAAGGGCGTGACGTATTCTCTGGAGACCAGATTATTATTTTTTTGCATTGTGGACATGCTATTTCAAGTTTTTTCATTTACGATCGCCTAAAGTAAAGATAAAGAATTTGAACATAGCGCACTTTACGCGAGCTAGTCCTAATCTTCGCTCAATTGAATTCTTAAAAATGAAAATTCCTATAGCTCTTCAAATAATTATCTGAAGAGCTATATACTCAAGCCAACTAAATACGAACTAATTAAGAGTTACAATGCGAAATCCAAAAATCAAGATGCTGTAAATACTGCGTAGGTCTACCTAAAATAATAGGTTCAAAAAAACGTACACTTAAAAAATGTCTACCAATACTTATTTCAGGATACGCAGCCACATTATGTGGCAAAAATACACGTACCATGCGTAAATTAATTTGTGGATCCAATAACTCTTGATAGAAACCATGTTCTGCTGTTTTACGTATCGATTTAGAACCTTCGCGTACTAGCTGTAAAATTAAATCCGATGCGGAACGAATAGTACTAAATTCCGTAATCCAGGATTTCAATGTATTTAACCGTTCTTCATCAGGTTGATTAAGCCAATAGTGATAGATAGGGATATCAAAGCTACAACCCCCACCTGGACTTGCAAGATGTAAACGTAAATTATTTAATAACTCAATTTCACGTAATCCTTGTCCGATTTTTTTACTGCTATCGATAAAACATCGTGTTAAATCTTCTAATTGTTTTAATAGAGCTTGTAATTTTTCTTGGTCAATTTCAGGAGTATTCATAAGACGTAAAAGCAAAGACATTTGATGCGTCAATTCTTTGGCAAGTTTTGCTTTTAAGTCAGGTCGGTCAAGTAATTGAAGCATGTTAATAATGGCTGCAATAATATTCCGTGTTCCTAACGCACTCGTATCTTTAATTTGATGATCCATTTGAAAAAAAAGTTGCTCAATACGCAAACAGGCACGAGTGAGCTCATTTAATGGTTGTTCGTATATGATGGTGTTTTCAATCATGATTTATGCTATAACGAATTGATTAATTTTGAGATTATAACACGACTTTTTTAGAAGTGCTTCTATTTGTTTCATTTTTAACGGTGTGCTATTTTATGATGAGCTTCGATTATATTTCATTTTGAGGAAACAAGCCTCCAATTCAGACAATAAAGCTAACTCATTGTTTTATATTTATTTTTAGATAGGCGAAAAATAAATCAAAAATCATTAACTCACTGAAAATATTGAATAAAACCAAAATGATTGTCTGAATTGCAGGAAACAAGCACCAGTTGCCCAGAAATAAATGTTACTTAAGTGCATAATATAAACAGCACCTGTGAAACAAGCATATATGCTTTTAATTTCACCAATTTAATGATACAATTACAAGAATTTCCCGTATATTTCAATCGTTTATTGTTCTGGGGTTAAAACCATGTTTGCTCATTACGTTAGCAACCGCCGTATTGTTGCCGTGCTTATTATGGCGTTTTCTTCTGGTCTTCCTCTCGCATTAACGGGGTCTACTTTACAAGCTTGGTATACCAACGCAGGTGTGGATATATTAACTATTGGGACGTTAAGTTTGGTGGGAATACCATACACATTCAAATTTTTATGGGCACCTTTATTAGATCGTTTTATACCTCCTTTTTTGGGGAGGCGACGTGGATGGCTGATTGTTACACAGTTGGCGTTGTGTTTATCATTGTTGGTATTAACATTTTATAATCCTTTTACTCAATCTAAAATGATGGGGGTTATCGCGTTAATCATTGCTTTTTTATCTGCATCGCAAGATATTGCCTACGATGCATATCGAACAGATGTTTTATTACCGGCAGAACGTGGGTTAGGAGCTGCCGCTTTAGCCTTTGGCTATCGTATGGCAATGCTTGTTTCAGGTGGATTAGCATTAGTTTTGGCCGATCATATTGGATGGAAGTTAACTTATCAATTCATGGCAGGACTCATGTTTCTTTTTAGTATTGCGACATTATTTATCCCTGAAATAAAAAATGACGTCAGTGTTCCTTTCTCTTTTATTGCAGCCATTGTCGAACCTTTTAAAAATGCATGGAACAAAGATCGTATTATTCTTATTTTATTATTTGTCGTTCTTTACAAGATAGGGGATGCATTGGCATTATCTTTGATGAGTAATTTTTTATTACGTGAATTAGCTTTTTCATTAACACAAATTGGCCTAACATTTAAGACGGTGGGATTACTGGCGACGTTGGTAGGTGCTTTCTTAGGCGGTATTATTTTAACTCGTATTAGTCTATTTCAAGCATTATTATGGTTTGGACTATTGCAAGCTTTTTCTAATTTAATGTTCATGCTCCTAGCACTTGTAGGAAAAAATGAAATATTAATGGTATCTTCCATTTTTATTGAACAATGTTGTAGTGGCATGAGTACCGCGGCATTTGTTGCTTTTCTTATGTCCTTATGCGATACACGATATACTGCTACGCAATATGCTTTATTTTCAGCATTAGCGGCGATAGGACGTGTATTTTTAGGGCCCATGGCTGCAGTGATCGTTGAACATATCGGCTGGGCCCATTTTTTTGGATGGACGACAGTGGCTTGTTTTCCAGGATTAATCATATTGTTGTTATTACGTAACAGGGTGAGAGAACATGTTGAAGCAATGGCTTAATATAAAAATTTTTATCATTATACTGTTTTTTCTAAGTAGTATTGCATTCGCTGAAGAAGCAATACAAAAAAATGATTTCTACCTGGATAAAACAGAAGTCGTATTGCAACAAATTGATTTGTTAAAAAATCGTATTTTACAAGCTAACCATGAATACAATGATTTATTACATAAACAAGATAATTCTGCCAACTTGCCCTTAGATCGTGTTAACAAACAATGGTTACATTGGCTCAAATTAAATATTTCAGCTGCAAAATCAAATTTAGATAGCATAGATATAGAATTATCTGAAGCACAACAAATGACCTCCACGTTAGAAAAAGACACGAATGAATTATCAAATGAAATTAATGCCCTTAATATATTTGGCACAAAAATTTATAAAAATGGAGTGCCAAACTTATCGAATTTGCGTGCTCAATTAGTCTTTCAAAAAAATTTATTGCGCCTTGAAAAAGAACGTTTGGAAAGATTAAATGATTTACAGTCCATCGCAGATAAAATTTTGCAAGTTTATAATGTCAATTATTCTCACGTTGAAAATTTATTAAAATCACAGACCATGTTGCAGCTTAAAGAGCGACAGGCAAAAAATGAAATTGATTTTCAACAGCAGCAAGAAATGTGGCTGCAAAAATTAAATGGTCTAACATCACAATTAAATCATTTTTCACAATCGTCAACGACAAAAGATAAGAACACTTACATTAAATTAGAAAATGAAATTTTTTATGCCAATGAAAATATTAATTTTCTTTATTTGCAAATGCTTATCGTGCGTTATCATGAGCAAATTCAACAATTAAAGTTATCCAGTTCAAGAGGAACATCTATCATTTTGTTAAATAAAGTGAATGATCAATTACAAGCTTTATCAAAACAATTTTCCCGTGTTGAGAATTTATTAACAGAAAGAATGACCATTTTAGACGATAGAAAAACATTTTTATTACAAGAGAAATTAACGGATGAACATTATTTAAATGAAGTCTCTGAATTAAATGATCAATATAAATCTGCCATAGAAAATGTCACGCAATTAAATACAGATCTCACTGCATTTCGTATGTCTCTCGATAAGGCCATGCAAGAAGAATTATCATCACGCCAAGGTCTATTAGGATTTGGCGTGAAAGCATGGCGGGATTTGGGCAATGAAATGTTGCTTGTTCCTACACTGACTTATGAGGTAGGTAAAAGTTTGATAGAAATGACAATAAAATCCTTATATAACGCATCCATCAGTTGGTGGTGCTTATTAAGTATTTTAGAATTATTTTGGGTGTCTGTATTTTATTTTCTTAGTCGTTATTTAGTGAATATTCTAAGAGATATGCCTGATCATGCTCGTGGTCATATAAATGTTATTTGGCTAATGGCAACATTATCACAACGTAACCTGATCGATGTAGCTATTATTGGTAATATTGTCGGATTTTTTGTTTTATGCGGTGTATTAAGTCAATATTATCGTATTTTATTGGATATCGGCTTGGTTTGGTTGTTATTCAAAAGTTTAATTATCATGGCGAAGCTGTGTTTTGTTGAAACGATGCATGATCGTAGTAATGATGAGGTGCAGATTTATCACCGTTTGAAAGGAACATTTCTATTTGGTGGTGTTATCACGATGACCATGGTGTGTATTAATCAATTGCCCGTGATTTATGAATTAAAAGATTTGTTTTACCGCTTATTTTTATTATTTTTAGCGATGGTCTCTATTTTTTTACTGAAATCACGAAATGTTTTATCGGGATTGGTTCTGCCGCATATTGAGGCTCAACGGACTTATTTTAAAAAAAGTGTGCATTTACTAAGTGTTCTTATTCCATTAGCTTTATTAATTAATTCTTTTATTGGTTTTTTCGGATTTATTAATTTTGTACTAACCATTTCTTGGTATGAAAGCCTGTTTTTTGTGGTGTTGCTGGGCTATTTAATGATTAAGGGACTTTTAGGTGATTTAGTCGATTATATTTCTAATATATTAATCACCCGTACTAAAAATGGCTGGCTATGGACGGAAGCATTACTAAAGCCTATTGATAAAATAGTACGTATTTTTTTATTTCTTACTGCGGGAGTCATATTATTTTTCTTATATGGCTGGGATCAACAATCACCTGTCGTTGAGCGGTTATCAAAGCTATTATACTATCCTTTAGCGAATGTGCTGGGTACCACTATCACTTTAATTAGTGTTATAGAATTAATTATTATTACTTCCTTTTTATGTTGGGCGGCCCGCTGGATTCGTGAATTTGTCTATCGAATAATGTCATCGCGCACGAATGATCTAGGTATTCGTACGAGTATTGCAATTTTGAGCCAGTATACGTTAATTGTGTGTGGTGTTTTAATCGGTTTGCGTTTATTAGGAATTGATATAAAAGCATTAACCTTTATTGCGAGTGCATTCGCATTAGGTGTGGGTTTGGGGTTGCGTGATATTGCAAATAATTTTGTATGTGGCTTTTTATTATTATTTGAACGGCCCTTACGTGTAGGTGATACGGTCTCTATTGGTGATTTTGAAGGTGATGTCGTACATATCGGTGGAAGAGCTGTGACTATTCGTACATTTGATCATATGGAAGTGTTGATTCCTAATGCAGAAATTTTTAGTAAAATCTTTACGAACTGGACGGGACATGATCATATTATTCGAACCGTTGCTATCATTAAAATAAATCGCCATGATGATCCTCAGTCAGTACAATCTTTGATTTACAAAGTATTACAAGATCATAAAAAAGTATTAAAAGAACCCGAGCCTGAGGTATTTTTAAACGAATTAGCGGAAGGTTTAATTGAATTTGAAGTGCGCTATTATATCAATTTAAGCCAGGTTAAATCCAGAACCGCCGTGCGCTCTGAAGTGTTAATCGCTATTTGGGAAGTCTTTGAAAAATCAGGTATAAAACCGCCTTATCCACATCATGAAGTATTAGTCAATCATAATGCTCTCATAGAGCCAAAGTTACTTAATTATCAGTTATGAAAAAGTAATTATTTGGTTTTGACAAAGCTCAGCTCTAAAAATATAGAATAAATCAGCGATTCCGCTAAGTCTTGCGGCTCTACCGGAATTGTCGGGATGACTGATCATTTTTGTGCTCCAAACATGTCATTTATGGCACTAAAAGTTACATTTTGTAGATTATTTGATACAAAATAATCAGTCATTCCGGCAGTTCCGGTAGAGCCAGTCTTGCAGCCCACGCCAGCCAAGGACTTTGAAAAATAGTTTTCGTAGTATATTTTATTCACAGGCCACGTCCGACCTGGGTTCTGGAGCCAAATGATCAAAATTTACCGGGAGCGACTGAGAATAAATATTATTTTTGGCTAAAAAAAGATCATTTTTGTTGCTTTTTTTGCTATTTATTAATACAATATCAAATTATTTGCTCAATATTTCTTTTATAAGATAATATAATACGCTTAACGAGGGTAATGATGAAATCACATAAACAGCCTGATGCGGCTATTATTTCTTATACAGAAAATCCGCGCAGAATAAATACACATTCAAGCAATTGTTATAATTTTTCTCACCCGATTGCTGCTTTTAAAATGAAGGGTGCTCATTTTAATAATAAGGATTTATTTAGTAACATAGCGTTTAGCATGATAAATAAACAAACTATTTGCATCAATTGGATGAAAAATCATCATATTTTTACACTCCCATTCCATGACAATAATTGGAATCCATTCCAGCAGGTATCTCATACACATCATACTATTAAAAAACGGAGAAAAACCGGCACTGCTTATCTGATAACTTATGCCCCTAGAGATTATAATGATTCTGGACATACGACTTGTTATACTGTAGACCCAGAGGGGGGCAAAGCCATTTCTTTAAGTGTATATCCCAGCAGTTATTACAATCAGCATAAATTATCTGCTCTAAAATTTCCTGTAGCATGTTTTAATAGTAAGGGTCCATTAAGTGATATTAAATTTGAAGGAAGAGCGCCTGATTCTATTTGTAAGATTGATAATGTTGATTTTGAAGCCATGGAAAAACAACATACCGATTTTGTCGAATCTATGAAAACTAAGCATACTCTTTTTTCACTAAATTATAATAGTTGGAATCCATTACATTACGGGTATCGTGTGCTACATATGCATCGTAATCTTGAACAACATAAAGCAAAAAGTTTTGATTTTGGCCCAATTCATTATCCATGGCCTGATGATATATTGACTGCGACTAAAAAACCTGAAAATAACCCTGTTCGGTTTGTTAATTGTACTCATTCCGTTCAAAAACACCTTGAAGCTGGTGGAGTTATAATAAAAGAATCTAATGACAAGTTTTTGGGTTTTTTCTCTACTAGCAAATGGCCCATATCGCTTCACGAGGGACTAAAAAATCAGGGGGAAGAAATGATAAATAAAACAAAAGAACTTCCATTAGTACTTCAAGAGGCTGTAGAAAAAGGGAAGATACTTTCTGAGAAGGTGGAAAAGGCAGAAGGACAGAAAGACAAAACTAACTATAATGCTTGGTAGCTAAAAAAGTTTTGATTTAATTTCGCGCCAGCGACCAATTAAGCGAACGAAAACTGGACTAGAGTCTATTTACAATGTAAACAGACCTTGATCTTAGAGCCTGTTTAAAATCTCCTAGAGTGAGTCAGAATGTGTTGATTTTCGAGCACCGCAGCGCAATTTACATGCGAGTAAATGAGCAGTGGAGCGTAAAATCAGCGAATTCTGACTCGCTCTAGGAGATTTTAAACAGGGTCTTACGGCTTACTGCGTCCGACATTAAATGCCGATACATTGGACTGTCTTTTAAGTTCATCCGAAAAAGCAGATGGCTTCCATAATAATGGTGATTTTGATAAAGAAGTCATGCCGCCTACTTTAAGTAAATGAGCTGACAAAGTCGCGCAGTCGTATACCTCACTAGATGTTGTTTTTATATGCGAATATAATTGATAAAAAATAGTTCTTTCTTCTACACCAGATGTAATACGTTTAGCTTCTTTCTCCATTGCTGAAGTGTCAAGACCATGGATTCTCCATATTTTATCTGGTTCGACTTCTTGATCATTACGCTTACGAATAAGAGTCTCGCTACCATTTTCAAGCTGAAGTTCAAATTTATATGATTCTGCTTTAATATCGTCTGACAATTTAGTTGACAATTTTGCAGGAAGAGGAAAATAGGTAAGAGGAAAGATTGCCGGAATTTTAGCTGGCCATATACTAACGTATGGCGCATTAGTACCAAATTGTATTGAGGCATGACCTACATTATGGGCATCCCCTGACCATATGTAGACTAGGGCATCCCCTGATTGAAGAGTTGAATGCGAGTTTGACGTTTTGGATATATCTGATGAAATTGTATCAGTTTTTTTGCTATCAGTATTTGAATGAACACGTTTTTTTGAAAAAAAACTGAACATTTTATTTTTTCCTGAGAATTGTTGGCTTCGGCCATTGTTCCGACCATTTGCTCAGTCGTTGTCACATACAATCCTGTGAATCCTATTGTTTGGGATTACATCATGATAGCATTGGCCGGAACGACGGTCGAAGCCGAATTGTTAAATAAAGACTGTTCCATATGATATTCTAATTATAATTTTTGATCAATTGTTTAATATCTTCTAATATTTTTTCCAAAGGTAATGACTAAGGCAAATGTTAATATTTGTAGATATTCTTCTTTATTGAATAGGAAAAGCCTTTAATCGTTTTTCCTTTATGTTGGTGTTTTTAACAATTCCTTATCTTGAAAAGTAACCACTGTTCCAGTGACAGTTTTATCTGCATCTGCAATATTAATCACAGCATCCCCGCCCATTTTTGCAGCAATTGAAGACATCGCATCATGAATGCTAGCGGTTTGCCGTTTAATACCGCTATCATTATATTTCGAAATGGTCTCAGTCCCGAGAATTTTATAAGAAGAATGTCCAATTTGTTGGCCTTCTGTATACATCGCAATGGTAAATGGGCTTTTTTCCAGTGGTTTAATGGTTGGAATATGATTACTTGCTAAAGGACTGTTACTTGCTTTTTGAGTGTAGTGCGTTTGGTGTGTTGATGCGCAACTTGATAAACAGAAACCTATGAGAATTAAAATAAGCAGGTATAATGATTTCATGACAATGTCCTTTTGAAAACGGATGATGTTTTTTCCATGCAACTAGAGTTTGTTGACAATTTGTTAAATGGGAATGCTTCTAATTGTTGATTAAGAGAATCATGCTCTGCTATTTTTGCTAAATATGCGAGCAGAAAACGTAAGACAATCAATAATTTTCAGCGACCAGAATAGAATTGCCAGCATCTCGCATTTTATCGCATGCAGAGAAGACAATACAAGGGAGATATTTTGAGTGTAACCGTTCAGGATTCCAGAGCCTGTTCTTTGAATAGGCTCTAATTGGCAAAGCTAGCCTTTTTGCGTAGTAAAACGATAGCTGTGAACGTTATTTTTTAATAAACAAGGTAAAGCACATGGTTAATTTTCTCGACATAGCGCAACAGGATTTACTAGAACCAGCGGGTTTAACAGAAGACCAATTACAACATGTTTTAGGTAATGTTTTAGGGAATAGTATTGACAATGCAGATTTGTATTTTCAATCGACTTATTCAGAATCCTGGGTACTAGAAGATGGAATAATAAAAGGTGGAAGTTATAACATTGATCGTGGTGTGGGTGTGCGGGCAATGAGTGGAGAAAAAACAGGATTTGCTTACTCTGATGATATTATTATGCCTGCCTTAGAACAAGCTGCGAAAGCTGCGCGTAGTATTAGCCGGCAAGGTGGTGAACATGCTATGCAGGCGTATAAAAAAGAAGAAGGACATCAATTATATTTGCCGGTTAATCCTTTGAATTCTCTCAATGAAAATGACAAAGTCGCTTTGTTACAACGCATTGATGCATACACTAGAAAACAAGATCCTCGCGTTATTCAAGTATCGGTTAGCTTAGCGGCTGAATATGAAACCATATTAATTATGGCAAGTGACGGGCATTTAGCAGCAGATGTTCGTCCATTAGTGCGTTTAAATGTAAGCGTAGTAGTAGAACAAAATGGCCAACGTGAACAAGGTTATGCGGGTGGTGGAGGACGATTTGATTATCGCTATTTTTTACAAGATGATCTTGCATTGAGTTATGGACGAGAGGCCGTAAGGCAAGCGCTCGTGAATTTAAGTGCGGTGGAAGCACCCGCCGGAACATTACCTGTAGTACTAGGCCCTGGTTGGCCAGGCGTTTTATTACATGAAGCAGTAGGACACGGTCTAGAAGGTGATTTTAATCGTAAGGGGACATCTGTTTTTAGTGGCCGTATGGGCGAAAGAGTGGCTTCATCACTTTGCACAGTTGTTGATGATGGTACGTTGGCAAATCGTCGTGGCTCATTGAATATTGATGATGAAGGTACACCAACACAATGTACTGTACTCATTGAAAATGGAATATTACGAAATTATATGCAAGATAAACGCAATGCACGGTTAATGGGTGCTAAATCAACTGGAAATGGCCGACGCGAATCGTATGCACAAGTTCCTATGCCTCGTATGACCAACACCTATATGCTAGCCGGACAATCCACTCCTGAAGAAATTATTGCTTCTGTACCCAAAGGATTGTATGCCGTTAATTTTGGTGGTGGGCAAGTTGATATTACTTCGGGAAAATTTGTATTTTCAGCCAGTGAAGCTTATTTAATTGAAAATGGCAAAATAACAAAACCTGTTAAAGGTGCTACTTTGATTGGTAATGGATTAGAGGTTTTGAATAAAGTCTCCATGGTGGGAAATGATTTGCAATTAGATTCTGGTATTGGTATTTGCGGTAAAGATGGGCAAAGTGTGCCGGTGGGAGTGGGGCAGCCTACACTGCGAGTGGATGCTTTAACGGTGGGTGGGACTGCTAAAGGTTAAGCATAAGCATAAATAATAGGTTAATTGGTAATGCATAGAAAAAAAGAATTTTTAGGCTCTTTGGGAATTCCCATGGTTAGCGCACAAAAAACACAACACAATGCAGGAAATATTGTTATAAATCATAATATTATAGAATATCAACCAATTGAGGCTTCAGGAAAACCACAGGAATTCCTAAAGAACCAATTTTTATCAGATAATTACTTTAGTTTTATTGAGTTAGCACAAATGAGTGGTAATGGAGAACTAAAAAATATTCTATTGTTTCTTCCCATAGGCGATTTAATTACAATAAAAAAAATTTCAAAGTATCTGCATTATATTATTTCCCGTGATATGTTCTTCATTGTACAAGACCATCCATCTGCATTCTGGAATTCTCTATTTAGACAAGTCATGTTATATGTCTTGCCAAAAATACAAAATCCCGATGTACATGCTGTCACAGGATTTTTTGGGGTACGTCCGGAATTTTTCAATTATTTTCTTGATACGGGGGAATGCCTGGATTACCCTGTCAACCATTTTTTTACCCTACAAACCAATGTTTCTTCAAATGAAAGAATAAACTTATTAATCAACACATTTAACTTGCGATTAATGGGTGCTGAGTTATTAGATTCATTGAAAGTCAAACGGATTCAAAAAACATATTAGCTACTATCCGAAATAAACCATATGAAATTGGAGATCAGGTACCTAACGCGAGCTGCCTGAATGCTTTTCTTGAAATGATACGTGGTATTCGATGGTATCATCCCTTTATACATCCTTTGCTTGTTGAAAAAATTAGGAAACGGGATATTAAAACCATGAAGAAAGTAGTAAAAGGACTAGTATTATTATGCGTAGCTTCTCTTGTAAGCTGCTTGTACTTTAATTCTTGGTTATTTAGAGGATGTCTCCTCTTTACTGCTCTTTCTTCTTTTGGGAGCATACTCTTTATAGAAAAATTAACATCTCTCTATCTTCGCTTTAGAGATAAATCAAAGGATACAGTCATTGTAAAAACAATGCTAGATGACGTGATACGTTTGGTTCAACTAACTGGGCTTGAACCAATGGATGAAAAAATAATTGATCAGTTGCGCTTAAAAGCAGAGGAATCAGCAGTAAAAAAAGAAGAAGAAATATCAATGCTCAAAATAACAATTAACGACATGAAAGTTTCAGATACAACACCATTATTATCACGAAAGGGAATGTTTGGTCATCAAAATAGGTATGTATCTTATCAAGCGATGGATGAGCGAGGATGTATAGAAGAAGAGATAATTTCCCCAAGAAGAACAGGACGTTTTTCGTGTTCTAGTTGTTTAATTTTATAAATTAAG
>Ga0207083_1007_pt1 | contig 53235 bp, 26 predicted proteins | sample Alteio_BWMinHeat_57_FD_153516 | JGI IMG/M metagenome (GOLD analysis project Ga0207083, IMG submission 153516) | Enriched cells from forest soil in Barre Woods Harvard Forest LTER site, Petersham, Massachusetts, United States -... | ecosystem: Environmental > Terrestrial > Soil > Temperate forest >... | reverse complement strand
TTCCCACCCCACGGGCAATGCCAACGTCAGGGCAGCCCTGGTCGGACTGTGGGAAGCGGGCTTGTTGAGCGAGTTTCACACCGCCATCGCGACGTATCCCGGGACGGCGTGGAATTTTTTGGGGAACACGAATGTCGGGCGGGAGTTCAAGCGGCGGGCATTTGACCAACGCTTGCAATCGGTCACGGTTGAGCATCCGCTGCGCGAACTGGGACGCATGCAGGACAGAAAGGCCGCCAAACGACTCCGAAAATCGCCGAATTCTTTCGAAGGAGTTTATACGTATGAAGATGGCGCGTTTGAAACATTGCAGGCGGCAAGGGAAACGAACCGCCGGCGCATTTACGATTTGCCGATAGCCTATTGGAAGACGCTCCGCACATTGCTGGCGCAGGAAGCCGAGCGGCTGCCGCGATGGAAGGCCACGCTGGGTGGCGGAACGAGTGATTCGGAGGCAAAGCTGGACCGCAAAACAAAGGAATTGGAGCTGGCGGAAATAGTCATCTGCCCAAGCCAGTTTGTGGCCAGTTCGATTCCGGAGGCGGCGTGGACTCAAAAAAAAATCGTCGTTGTGCCTTTTGGTTCGCCTTCTGCGGCCCTTGCAGAAAAGAACGGTTCAAGTTCCAATGGCCGCACAAAATTGCGGGTTTTGTTTGCCGGTTCCATGGGGCAGCGCAAAGGTCTCGGGGATTTGTTTGCGGCCATGCGCTTGCTCAATCGCAGCGATGTGGAGTTGGTGGTCATGGGTTCGCCACAGGCGCCGATGGATTTTTACCGCGAGGAGTTCGGCGGATTTATTCACGAACCAAATCGCCCTCATGCCGACGTTTTGAAATTGATGCGCAGTTGCGATGTGCTGTGCCTGCCTTCGATTGTTGAAGGACGCGCCCTCGTCATGCAGGAAGCCATGAGCCAGGGCCTGCCGCTGATTATCACGCCAAACACGGGCGGCGAAGATTTGATCGTGGAAGGCAGCACCGGATTCCTGGTGCCCATCCGGCGGTCGGATCTGATTGCTGAAAAAATCGCGTGGTTTGCCGACAATCGTTGGAAATTGCCGGAAATGGCCAAAGCCGCTCAAGCGAAAGCCGCCCAGTTCACTTGGGATGGATATGGCAAAACGATCGCAGATACCATTCGTAAGTCTGTGTGTTCTTGAATGATGCGTTTATGACAGCGGGTAACATGACGGCTGTTCCAGCGAATCTCGTCGCGATGCCGGCAGTGCCACGCGAGCTGGCCGGGGAGCAGACGCGTCTGATTCGAAGTCTCATCTGGCTCTACCTGGTCCTTTGGCTGATTGAAGGCGGGTTGCGGCGCTGGTTCCTGCCGGGTTTGGCTTCGCCCTTATTGCTCATTCGTGATCCCGTGGTCATTGCCATCTACGCCCTGGCAGTTTCCAAGAATTTGTTTCCGGTGAACGGTTTTGTGGTTTGGGGCGCGCTGCTCGCGGCCCTGTCGTTGGTAAACGCATTATTGCTGGGGCACGGGAACCTGTTTGTGGCCCTGTATGGCGTGCGCTGTGATTTTCTGCATGTTCCGCTCATCTTTATCATGGGAAAAGTTTTGCGGCCAAATGACTTCATCCGGGTCGCCAAGGTCGCCGTATGGGTGGCGGTTCCCTATACCTTGCTGTTGGTGGCGCAGTTTTATAAACCGCAGGACGCCTGGGTGAACCGTGGCGTGGGTGGCAGTTTGGACGGCGCTGGTTTTGACGGTGCCATGGATCGTTTCCGCCCACCCGGTACGTTCAGTTTTATCACCGGTCCCGCTTTGTTGTATCCCATGTTAACCGCGTGCTGGTTCGCCCTCATGCTGGCGCGGAAACTGCCCGTCTGGATGATGGCTGCTTCCGGCGCGGCCATCCTGATTGCAATTCCCATTTCCATCAGCCGAACGCTGTTTCTCAGTGTGGCGATCGTGGCTGCGGCTGGCGTTGGTGCGATATTCGCCGGCGGCCGTTTTTCCGTAAAGCTTGCCCTGCAACTCGCGGCGGTGGTCGTCATCCTTTACCTGCTGGCAGGGCAATCCTTGGTTTTTAAAGACGGGATGGAGGCATTTCTGGCGCGTTGGGAAGGCTCAACGGACGACCAGGGCGGATTCAAGGTGGCCATCGTTGATCGTTTGCTCAGTGATTTGTTTGGCTCTTTCGCTGGCATCAAGGGCTTCGGGCAAGGGACCGGCTTCTCAACGAATGTCGGGCAACAATTGGTGACACAGCACGTCGGTTTTGGCGGCGCAGAATCCGAATGGGGCCGTCTGCTCTACGACAATGGCTTCGTTTTGGGCAGCCTGTTGATTGGGTATCGCATAATTCTCGCCGTTTCGCTTGCTCTTGGGTCCTTTCGCGCATGGCGCGGTCGTTCTCCATTGGCCCTCGTCTTCGCCGCCGCCTGTTTTTTCCCAATTCTCAATGGACAATGGGGACAAGCCACGACCCTCGGCGCGGCCATGATTGGCGCGGGGCTGGCCTTGGCCGCATCAAAGTATCGCGTCAACGAGAAGAAGAATCCGCAAACGCGCTAAACCAAAGTGTCAGCCGATCATTACATCCTCATTGGCAACTATCCGCCGGATGGCCAGGAAAGCATGATGCGCTTTGCCGACCTTTTGGCGGACGGGCTACGAAGCCGTGGAAAGACCGTGGAAGTGGTGACACCCCCGCGACGGCTGCTCGGAAAAGGCTCCCATCCGTATCGGGGCATTGGGAAATGGCTGGGCTACGCCGATAAATGGATTTTATTTCCGATGGCTCTCCGCCGGTTGGTGCGGAAAAAGCGCCGCGAATTGGGTGACACCGTTCGTTATCACATTTGCGATCATTCAAACGCCCCCTACCTGGCGCAGCTCCCGAAAGACTGTGCGGCCATAACCTGCCACGACGTACTTGCCATCCGCGGGGCGTTGGGCTATCCGGACGCGTATTGTTCGGCCTCACGGACGGGCGTATTTCTTCAACGCTGGATTTTGAAGCATTTGGCCCGGGCCCAACGCGTCGCCTGCGTTTCACACCTTACTCTCCGGCATCTTTGCGAAATTACCAGAAACGATCGTCCCAAGCCGGGTTGGGTGGTGGTCCACAATGCATTCAATGCGGATTTCAAAAAGATTGAGAGGCCCGAGGCGGTCCAAATCTTGAAACAACAAAATGTCACGCTGCCGCAGCCATTCCTGCTGCATGTTGGTTCCAATCTTCCGCGAAAAAATCGCCGCCTGCTTCTGGAGATGAGCCGGCAGAACGGCCAGTCCTGGCCTGGACACATCTGTTTTGCGGGTGAGCCGATGGACAAATCGCTTGCCGACGAAGCCTGGGTCATGGGAATGCAGGATCGAATCCACTCGGTCGCAAAGCCCGACCACAAAACTTTATGCGCCTTGTACAGTCTGGCTCACGCGTTTGTGTTTCCATCGTTTTCAGAGGGCTTCGGGTGGCCGATGATTGAGGCTCAAGCCTGTGGTGCGCCGGTGATCGCCAGCAACCTTGAACCGCTCACCGAAGTCAGCGGTGGCGCGGCGCTTCACGCCGATCCGCATGACCCGGCCGCATTCGCCGCCGCCTTGCGTTCATTGAGTGAGGTGGCCATCAGACAACCCTTGGTCCAACACGGCCTGGAGAATACGGCCCGTTTTGGCGTGGCTCCAATGATTGAGAAATACCTGGAGCTTCATGAATTGGACAGCGCAGCTTTGACGCGCGCCGCCAGCTAAAACAATGTTGTTAAAGCTCATCATTTTCCTGTTTCCCTGGAAATTGAAGCGGTGGTTCCTGGTTCGTATCTTCGGATTTGATATTGACCGTTCCGCGCGAATTGGCCTCGCTTGGATATACCCCAAACACCTGCGGATGGGCAAAGAGGCGCGCATCGACCATTTTACAGTCGCCATCCATCTCGACTCCATCGAACTGGGAGATTTTGCGACCATCGGCCGAAGCAACTGGATCACCGGTCATCCCGGCGGCTCGAAAAAACATTTTGTCCACCAAACGGACCGTCGGCCGCAATTGCTGGTCGGGGAACATTCGGCGATCACGAAGCGGCATTATTTGGATTGCACCAACGAAATCAGGGTTGGGCGGTTCGTTACAATTGCGGGCCATCGGTCGGAAATTTTGACCCATTCGATTGATGTTCTTGCCGGACGACAGGATTCGAAACCCATCGAGATAGGCGACTATTGTTTTATCGGCACCCGTTGCATTGTGCTCGGCGGAGCGCGGCTGCCATCTCAAAGCGTCCTTGCGGCGGGTGCGGTTTTGACCAGGGCTTTTGAGGCGTCATTCTCGCTCTATGGCGGCGTGCCGGCACGCTTGTTGAAAGCGATTCCCAAGGAGGCCCAATATTTTCACCGGACAGCGGGATTTGTAAGATGAAAATCCTTCACGTCATCACCACCATGGATCCGCGTAGCGGCGGGACCTGTCAGGTAATCCGCGATCTGACGCCATGCCTGCACGAAAACGGCAATTCGGTTGAAATAGTTTGTCTCGACGATCCCAAAGCGGAATACCTGTCCAGTGAAAGCCTCTGCATCCATGCCTTGGGAAAAAGCCGCGGATCCTGGGCTTATCATCCGGCGCTGCGTCCTTGGATCAAAGAAAACCTGCGACGCTTTGACGTGATAATTCTGAATGGATTGTGGCATTACGCGGGTTACACGCTGTCACAAGTCGCCCAAAGGCCGGATATGCCGCCGTATTATATTTTTCCTCACGGCATGTTGGATCCCTGGTTTCAACGCACCCCTGGTCGGCGTTTGAAAGCCTTGCGAAATACTATTTACTGGCGGTTTGTTGAACAACACGTCATCCGCAATGCAGAAGCGATTTTATTCACTTGCGCCGAGGAAATGCGTCTGGCGCGGGAGACTTTTCGGCCCTATCAACCCAAACAACAAATCAATGTTTCGTATGGCGTCTCGGAGCCGCCTCTATTTCATCAGGGAATGGAAGAGGCTTTTGAAAATAGATATCCGTGTCTGAAACATAAACCATATTTGCTTTTCCTGGGACGCATTCATCCAAAAAAAGGGGTGGACCTGTTGATCAAAGGATATGCCGCCCTTTGCCGTACTTCTCAAAACATCACCAAACAGTTTTGGCCAAATTTGGTCATCGCTGGGCCGGGTTTGGATACGCCTTACGGAAAACAAATGCAGGAGCTGGCCGCGCAAATCTGTCCGCCCGAATCAGTCTTCTGGCCAGGCATGCTGTCGGGCGATGCAAAATGGGGTGCGGTTTATCTATGCGAGGCTTTTATCTTGTTGAGCCATCAGGAAAATTTCGGCCTGGCCGTGGTCGAATCCCTCGCGTGCGAGAAGCCGGTCTTGATCTCAAACCAGGTCAATATCTGGCGCGAAATTGAGGAAGACCGCGCGGGCTTGGTGGGAGATGATACGTTGGAGGGGGCCGGGGAAATTTTGCGCCGGTGGGTTGGGATCTCACCCGGGGAAAAGGCGGCCATGAGACATGCCGCCAGGTCCAGTTACGAAAATCGTTTTTGCATCGGCTTTGCAGCCCGACGGTTGTTGACGGCCGTCGAACAGCCGCCTGCCTTTGAGCGCCTATGAAAGTTCCTGTCTCCATTCTCATGCCCATTAAGAATGAAGCCGCCAATCTGCCCCGAAGCCTGGCTTCGGTCGCGTGGGCGGACGAAATTTTTGTGGTTGATTCGCAAAGTGTGGATGGCTCGCAGACGATTGCCGCGGCGCATGGTGCGCAGGTTGTGCAGTTCCAGTTCAACGGCACCTGGCCCAAGAAAAAGAATTGGGCCCTGGAGCAACTGCCGTTCAAGCACGATTGGGTGTTCATTTTAGATGCCGATGAAGTGATGCCGCCCGAGGCGGAGGAAGAATTTCGGCGCATTGTATCTGACCCAAAACATTCGCAGGATGGCTATTGGATCAACCGGCGGTTCATGTTCATGGGCAAGTGGCTCAAGCACGCGTATTATCCGAACTGGAACCTGCGGCTTTTCAAGCATCGCCTCGGCCGTCATGAGAAACTAACGGACGTCGCCACGGCCAGCGGCGATAATGAGGTTCACGAACATGTCGTGGTCGAAGGACAAACCGGGCGCCTGCAATGCGAAATGGACCATTACGCGTTTCCTTCAGTGGATGTATTTATCGAGAAACACAACCGCTACTCAAATTGGGAGGCGCGCGTCGCTTTGGACCGGTTTCTCAGGAACAGCGGCCAGTCGCTGCAAAAAAAGGAGGTTGGCACGCTGCGACGGTTGAAAAAGCTTTCACAACATCTGCCTTTCCGTCCGGTGTTGCGGTTCATGTACGTCTATCTCTGGCAGCTCGGATTTCTGGATGGGAAGGAAGGCTACCATTTCGCGCGGCTCCACGCGCTCTATGAATATCTGTGTGTCGTGAAAACGATTGAACTTAAGAAAATAAACTCTTCCCAATGTTCCCTGGCAGCACAGCAAAAACCAATATGAATATTCAACCAAGCTACCAGCCGTTGTTCCAGCGCATATTAGGAATACGTTTTTTCATCGGCAGCGCTGAGGCGGCGGTGCAAATCGGATTACAGGGAGGACTGGTGGTGGTGCCGGCCGCACCGGCGCTCGTAGAGTTGCAAACCAATAAATATTATCGCGAAGCGGTTTTCAATGCAGATTTGGCCATCACGGACAGCGGCTTGATGGTTCTGCTGTGGCAACTTCTATCCGGCAAAAGGATTCCGCGCGTCTCGGGGTTAAAATATCTCAAGCTGTTGCATGAAACGAAGGCGTTGCAGCCACGAGGGTCCGTTTTATGGGTCATGCCCAACGCGACAGCCCGGGACCAAAATTTGGCCTGGCTGCGTTCACAAGGTTACGATTTCAATGAAGACGATTGTTATCTAGCGCCACATTATGCAGGCGGGCGGATTGTGGACGATTCGCTGGCGGATATCGTGGCCCGGCAAAAACCACGGCACATCGTCGTCTGTCTAGGCGGCGGCACCCAGGAACGAGTGGGCTTGATGCTGAAAGAGGCCTGCGACTTCAAGCCAAGCATTCATTGCATTGGGGCGGCCATTGGTTTTCTGACGGGCAGCCAGGTCCGGATTCCGGCATGGGCTGACAAATTTTTTCTAGGCTGGCTGTTTCGGTGCCTGTCCGAGCCAGGAAAATTTGTCCCCCGTTATTGGAAAGCCTGCAAGCTGGTGCCCATGATGATCCATTACCGGGAGAACGCGCCAAAACTTGTGAGTTCGGCAGTCTAAGGCAACGTGACTTGTAAAATTCCATGGGACTATTAAGCGCACATTCGGCTGACAGCGACGATCCGCTGCTGCGCCCGGCTTTTGGCTGGCAGTCGCGAGTCCGGCGGCTGACGTGGCTATTGGTTTGGATGCTTCTATTTCGTCCCACGCCGCCGCCACTTCACCGCTGGCGATGCGCCTTGCTCCGGCTGTTCGGCGCGAAACTGGGGGCGATTAATTTCATTTATCCGGACGCCCGTATCTGGGCTCCGTGGCTGCTCGAAACGGGAACGGTCGTGACCATTGGCCGCGGCGCCGAAATTTATAATCCGGGCGGCGTATCGCTGGGCGACCGCACCATCATCTCCCAAGATGCCTATATTTGCGGGGCGACCCACGATTATCAATCACCTGAATTTACCTATATAAAAAAATTCATCCGCATCGAAAGCCAGGTGTGGATTTGCGCGCGCGCCATCGTGCTGCCCGGTGTGCATTGCAAGACCGGCAGCGTTTTAGGCGCAGGCTCGGTTGCCACCCGGAATCTCGACGCGTGGACCGTCTATGTCGGCAATCCAGCCAGAGCGGTACGGCAACGGAATCCGTTGGATGCATCTGGCCAGAAATTCGTTGGGCCTACGGAATAAATTTTCACACTCATGAAGGTTGATGTCTCAAACGCGGAACAAACAACCTACGACCTTTGTATCATAGGCACGGGTCCGGCTGGCATCACGCTGGCTTTGGAATACCAAAAGCTCCGGCCTCAACATCGCATTCTGCTGGTCGAATACGGCGTGGACGGGCGCAGGTCTCATAATAACCTGGATGATTCCATAAAAATTGCGGAGCCGAAGAATCATCATCTGCCTTATGAATGTACCAACAAGGGATTGGGCGGAAGCTCCGCCACGTGGGGCGGCCGTTGCGTAATGTATGACGCGGTGGACTTCATGCCGCGCGACATATTCGAAGGCCAATGCACCTGGGACTTGGATCTGTTTCATGACTCCCGCCGGTACGCCAAGGAGGCGGCCGAATACTTTGAGTGCGGCGAGGACGAGTTCGATTTGAATGAAATCCCGGCCCTGGCGGGTTCTCGTATAGCTGACGGCTTCCAAAGTGGCGAGGTGACCGATTCGGTCATCGAAAGATGGAGCATGCCCACCCGCTTTGGCGAACGCTATGGTCCGAAAATCAACGCCTCTGCAAACATCCAATTGCTGGCCGGTTGGGAAGCCTGTTCACTCAATTCATCATGTGAAACCGGATCTGTTTCTGAAATAACCATTCGAGATTTTTCACGGGAACGGCACGCGAAGGTAAAAGCCCGCAATTTCGTCATCGCCGCTGGAGCGCAGGAAACGACCCGGCTGTTGCTAAAAAACCCAATGGCGTTTGCGAAGCGCGGCGGCCCGCCAGCGTCGCTTGGGAAATACTACCAGGGCCATGTGTCGGGAAAAATCGCAAGCGTGCGTTTCTACGGTGATCCGGCAAAAACTGATTTTGGTTTTCACCGCACTTCCGCTGGTGTCTATCTGCGCCGCCGATTGCAGTTGTCCACGGACGCAATAGTGGAGAACAACCTGTTAAACACGGCGCTTTGGCTGGACAATCCGTTGTATGTGGACCCGGAACATGGGAACGGCGCCATGTCGTTCATGTATCTCGCCATGATTACCCCGGTGCTGGGCAAACGGCTGGCGCCGCCGGCGGTTGCGCGGTCAATCACCAAAGGCAAGATTGCTGGCATTCCCCGCCATCTAAAAAATGTCCTGAGAGATTTGCCGAAATCCCTGACCACGCCGGCATTAATCTTTTACTCCCGATATTGCATCAAGCGAAAACTTCCGGGTGTGTTTCTGTACAGCCCGCGGAATATTTATGCGCTCCATTTTCACGCCGAACAGGTTCCGGTGCCGGAGAACCGCATGGAGCTGGCGGAGGACGGGGACACGTTGAATATTTACTACCAATACACCGATCAGGATGTGGATTCAATCATCCGCACACACGAGTTGCTGGATAAATGGCTGCGGAAATGCGGCTGCGGTGAGTTGATTTATTGGTTCCCAAAAAATGAACTGCCGGCGGCGATCCGCGATATGTCCATTGACGGCATTCATCAGGTCGGCACAACCCGCATTGCTGCAACCGCAGACGATGGCGTGGTTGATAAAAATCTAAAAGTTTGGGGCACGCCCAATCTCTATGTGTGCAGCAGCTCGGTCTTTCCAACGTCGGGCCAGGCCAATCCAACATTTCTCCTGGGGGCCTTTGCGGTGCGACTGGCGCACCATCTGGCAGCTATTCCCGCAATTAAGGCCACACCCAAGCGGTTGGAAGTCTTTTCTAATTTCACCTAAAAATCGTTCGTTATGAGTGAATGCTTGATTTTAGGAGGAAGCGGATATGTCGGTTATAACTGGGCGAAGCGTCTCGCCGCAACGAGGCGTTTTAAACGCATCGTTTTGGCTGATGTCCGCGAACCGGCCGAACCTTTGGAAGCCGGCTGTGAATTCGTCAAATGCGATGTCCGCCAGATGATTCAACTGGGGAATGTGAAACCCGAATGGCTCTTCAATTTCGCTGCCGTGCATCGCGAGCCGGGGCACGCGCGCGAGGAGTATTTTGACACCAACCTTGCCGGCGCGAAAAATGCCTGTGCCTTCGCGGAACAGTCCGGATGCAAAAATATTTTTTTCACGAGCAGCATCGCCGTTTATGGTTCGCTTGCCCGGCCAACCTCTGAAACCACACTGCCATACCCTTCCAGCCCCTACGGGATTAGTAAGTTGTGCGCCGAGTTGATTCACAAAAGCTGGCGGCGTTGCGCCGCGGACCGGCGGCTCCTCATCTGTCGGCCCGGCGTCATTTATGGACCCGGCGATCCAGGCAATATCATGCGCATGATTCGGGCGGTGCGGAAGGGATATTTTGTGTTCCCGGGAAGCAAACATCTGCGCAAGAGTTATGGGTACATTGAAGGACTGTTGGACAGCTTTGAATTTATGATGGGCCGGGAAGAGGGCGAATTAACGTACAATTATGTGGAGCAAGAAACCGAACCATTGGGGAAACTCGTTCAAATTGTCCAAACGCACTTTAGTACCAAAATCCCGACTTTCACCGCCCCCTTGCCAGTCCTTGCGGTGATCGCTGCGATGGCGCAAGTGCTGACCGCGGGACGCAGTCCGTTGCACCCCGTGCGTGTGCGCAAAACTGCGTTGTCCACTCACGTTCTTCCTCAGTCGTTGACCGAAATGGGCTTTCGATTTCGATATGATTTTGCTTCTTCTCTAGCTGATTGGGCCGCCAAGGCCCCGGGCGACTTCTCATAGGCCTGCCCCAACGCTTCAGGGCGGCGAGATGTGGAAATTAGTCGGTGGCGCCAAGGGTGCGCTGTTTGTTTTCAAGGCGGGGTTTGCTCCGTTGGTGTAGATCTCGTTAACTTCCAGTGCGGACAACTCACGGTTGTACATTCGCACGTCCTTTTGATTCCCATAAAATTGCCCGGCATAACTGCCTCCAGGAGAAACTTGGGCCCCGACAGTAAGCGGAATGTCGTTTCCGGCATAGGGCGCGGAAAAAGTTCCGTAAGTTTGGTCCGCATTATCTACCCGGGCTCCATCCAGATAAACCGAGATGGCACTGCTCGTCTTCCCGCCTGACCAGGTGAATGCCACAAAATGCCATCCCGTCGTGAGAACGGCGGAAGTGGTCCTGCCAATAAAATTTACGTCCCGGTTCTGAACCACCCGCGCCGTAAGTCCCATGTTCATCGTAAAAAATTGAAAATAGGACTGGTTCACCACCCCGTTGTTGTTTTCATAACAGGCCGCCACGGTATAGTTGCCTGCCGGATCAGCCATGTTGATCCACGCGGTAACAGTCAGTCCGGATTGTGGCCACCGGCGGGACGGACTGTAAGCAAAGGTCGGCGCTGATCCATTCCAATTGACCGCTCCAGAAACGAAGGCGGGCGAATTGACCAGCGTAAGATTGTTACTTGCCCAAGCATCTTTCCCATCTGACACCAGCGGATAGCGCGATACCAGACCGTTGGTGATATCACCATAAACTGGAGCCGAAATCAAGTTGGTGCTGCGATTGGTGATGACTTGTGATAGCGCAATCGAGGTGCTGCCGATATAGGAACCGTTCCCTCCATAAACTGCCGTGATCAAATGCGGGGAATCACTCGCCGAAAGGGCAGTACCGGTAACTGCCGCCAGCCCGGCGCTGTTCAAAATTCCTGTTCCCAGGCTGGCATTTCCATCGTAGAAGCTCACGCTGCCAGACGGCATCCCGCCGCTTCCGGATACTACGGCAGTAAAGGTTATTTGATCACCCTCCGGGGCCGGGTTTTCCGACGAATCTATTGTCGTGCTGCTGGAATTGGTGACGGATACCGTGGCTGCGATGCCAGAGGCAACAGCGGCATCGTCGAAAAAAAGCGCCTGCACATTCGCTTCGGCTCCACCAGTGGCGTCCGCCCACAATGTGACGTTTCCCCTGAACAAGAATTGAAACACATGTGAATAGCCGGGATATTCATTCACCGTAAAGATTGCCGATGTATTGTTGGTTGAGGTCAACCTCATGGTGAAATGCCGGGGATTGTTGAAGCGGGACGGACTAATGACCGTAAGGTAATGGAAATTGGTGTCGGCAACTGAAATGGCGATCGAGCCAATCGGATTGGCGCTTAATCCATAGTTTTGTCCCAAGGCCGTGTCCAACCGATAGCGCCTTTCCAGATAGTCCACATCGCTCCATCCCGCCCCAGGGGTGATCGTGAAATTTGAGTCAAGATTCACGACATGTGCTCCAAACCCTCCCCAGTCATAGAGGACATAACCTTTTGTGCCCACGGTTTCATTCTCCAAGTTGCCGTAACCATAGTCGTCCAGTTCCCGTAAACTCAGCACACCTGTAAAGTGTTCCACCCCGATATAACTGGGTTGGCCCGATGCCCTCGCGGTTGAGCTCACCTCCACCACCGGCGTCTGCTGTCCACCTTCCGACATGGAACCCGCGCACACCACGGGCTGGCTCGTATCAAAAGGCGTTACTAAGGTTTCTTCGGATGGCATTCCTTCCAATCCGGCTACAGTTGCTGTGAGCGCGAAATAGTAAATTTGCCCGTTGGTCAACCCCGACGCCACAAAGCTGAGGTTTGTGCTGGTGCCTGCGTAAAGAGTATAGGGCCCGCCATTGATGAATGAACAGTGGATATTGTACGCCGTCGCACCCGGCACAGGCAGCCACGAAAGTTCCGCCACTTGATTCCCGGGTTTGCCGACGACTCCCGTTGGAAAGTTGTAAGCTGGATTGGTCAGTGTGATTGTGCTCCCAATTGCCCCGCTGCCAATTTGCTCGCGGATGTTTCGGGCATTCGCCAGGTGCCAGCGTTGCAATCCATGGGCGCTTTCATCGTTCACCCAAAGATAATAGTCTCCATTGGTCGTCTTCGCGAAGCTGGGAGAAAATCCATTTCCTGCGTAGCCTGGCAGCGCGCCTTCGTAAGCCTGGTGACCCAGCGTCGCTTCTCCAAATTGGCCAACAAACAGGCCGTCATCGTAGAAGTGCATGTTCTGTGCGGCCTGTCCCTGGCCCCGGAAAAATTCGCCGTTGTAGCCATAGACCACCTGGCGATCAATGGCTTGGGCCGTGTTTCCTCCGTATTGCACCCCCTGGTCAATTTCGTAAGTTCCCCGTCCATTTAAATCTCCAGCCGGGCTTGCTTTCCAAAGCCAGTTGGTGCCGCCCACCTTGACGCCGCCGAGATGCCATCCATTGTTCAGCGATTGATCAAATGAAATGAGAATGTTGTTGGCGCTGACCGATGAAATATTATTCATACCGCTGCCCGGGCGCGGAACGGGATCGGTGCTGGCGTTGGAAGCCGAGGCAAGCAAGGCGGGTGGATTCCATATCGGATTACCAACCGCATCGAAACCACTAAGGGTTGATTGATACCAATTGGCCGTACCGACCATGGTATATTTTGCAGAACCATCAGGCCCGAGTGTGATCCATGACGATTCGTTGATGCCAAATGGAAACACGCTGGTGAAGCGAAGCTGGTTGGTCTCCAATTCGCACAGTTCTTGTTTTGGAAGGACGTTGACACAGTTGTTATCTACCAAGGCATAAGTTCGGCCATTGGTAAAAGTCGTAATTTGTCTTATGCCTTCGTTCCACGAAATATGACAATGGTCCGCATTTGCCTTCCAATTGTTGACCAACGTCCATGCCTGTGGCAGCGGTCTGGTATAATCCACGCTAAACTCCAGAAATCCGTCAACGACACGGGAAGGATTGTTTTGGTCCACGCAAGCAACATACAAATGTGGCTGGTACATGATTTGTTCAAGATAATTGAGCGCGGTCGAGAAATGCAGGCAACGGTAGTTGGCCCCATCCCCGACCCAAAAAGAACCATCTGGCGCGAAACACAGAAATGTCCCGTCATTTTCCCCATTGTAAAACCAGAACTTGTTCGTCGCAACCGCCGCCCCGTTTGTTGCGTATCCTCCTGGCAACCCGTAGCTCCAAAGCGCATTCCCAGAGCGGTCATATGCTTTTAGTTGCTGGCTGCTGCCACCATCGGCGACGAGAATCAAATTGGGGTTCGTCGGGTTCACGGCCACGGCAAGAGGGTCATTGAATCCAGAAATACTCACAGCAGCCATTGGATTGGAAAATAAATTGGTATAGCATGCCACGTTGTTCCCCGAGATGACCCAGAGGCTCCCGTCAGGAGAAAAACTCAACCCTCCCGGCGAAGCGACTATGAAATTGGTAATTATAGCGCCCGATTGTTTTTGCAGCAGATAGACACAATTGTCCGGCGTCACCGCCACCGCCAGCAGGCCGCCAGTTTGTTGCACAGCCAATCCGCTGATGCCTGGTTGTTTTCCAACGTAGATGCCGGGAAAAGGCGTGTTTGAACCATTTGTGATGATTGTGCCGTTGCTAAAATGGGCGATGCTGGTGTCATCCACCTTAAAGGCCACAACGCAGCCCGGGGCACGTCCAGCGAGATTGTTCGGCGCATAAGTCAGGGGACAGCAGAAATACACCCAATTGCCGTCGGTAACTGTCCAGTTCCAGCTTGGGTCGTAAATGTTGGCCGTATCGCCATCCGGACCCCACTTCGATTTGACCCGCTGTGGATCGGTTGTGAAGAACTTGCAGAAATCATACTTGCCCTCGTTATAGCCCGACACATAGAAAGCATTGGTTCCCGCGATCGCCATATCGCAAATAGGATAAAATGCCATGTGAACAGTTGGGCCGGACAACTCCGCGGAAGTGTTTCCAATGGTCCCGTCCCACACATATCTCGTATTATGTTGGAGAAGCTTGAAAGTATAATTGCCGGGAGGCACTGCATTGCGGCTGTCATCCAATCCATCCCACGCTGCGGTGTAGGTTCCCGAAGAATAATAGCGCACCTTGCTCCATAAGGTCCGAACCAGGCTGCCATCAGGTGCGTAAACCCCTGCGCTGGTGGTGCAGGGTTCATCCAGCGAAAACGAAAACGTGGTGCTTTGCGCCTGCACCGTGGCAGCCACAAACAATAGCCACAAACATGTGATCCAAAGGGCCCATTGAGGCATGTAAATCTTGGCTGGCATCATAATACGCAATCGATTTCGGGTTCATACGCCATCTGGTGTATGAACAATTCTTTCCTTCAATTCTTGGGAAAAGACCAATCCAAATCGCTCAACCTGCTCCTTGTTTCAAACGAACTCGCAAAATCTGCGAGACTGCGAAGAGTATGGCACAAGCCGGGCATGGTTTTCAATATAAATCAGCCTTCAAGCTCGGCTTCTGGCTTCACAAAAAGTCATTCCGCAGCCGACGCGAGGCGACCCGGAGAATTGTCGTGTCGAAGAAATTTTGAGCCTCCCGACGCCGTCTGCAAAACACCCCGCTGTTCCCACTGATAATACTGCTGACGGCTGATGCCCAGCGTCTGCGCTGCCGCCTTGGCGGTCATCTGGCCGGAGCGGACTTTGAAGATCACTTCCGCCCGTTGTCTGGCTTTGGCATTCATCTACGCTCAGCCAAAGCGTTCTGTCCCATGACGACCAGGAAAGAAAACGTTCACCGGCAAGCAATAACGCACCTTGGACCCCATCGGTAGGACCGTTGAGTTCACACAGGCATTGGCCGTTTTGCCCATTCCATAGCCGCAGTGTCTTGTCCCTCGACCACGAAAGAATCCGCCCATCGGCCAGTAGCAAGGCGACCTCGATCCAATCGGAATGTCCGGTCAGCACGCGCAGGCATTTCCTGTTTTGCGCGTCCCACAATCGCAACGTCTCGTCTAGCGACCGGGATAAAATCCGCCCACTGGCCAGAGCCATCGCACCCTGAACCGACGCGGAATGTCCCCTGAGAACACGCAGGCGTTTTGCGCGGTCAGGTTGATGGCTAACAAAATGGCTAACAAAGTAGAGTGAAAGGATAGTCAGAAATAGTGGCGGGATAGTGGTTGACTAGCCAAGAAAAATGGGCAAAATTGACTTCTAAATCGATTTATTTTGGTTCGATTCCGACCCTCGCCTCCAATATTGATTTAATACAAAAAATCAATGCATTGGTGAGATTCTTGTGCTTCAAAGAAACGCCAGTGCTAAAGCCCAGTGCTAAAATGTCCATCCTTTCAGCTATGTTGGACCCTGCCACAGATGGGGATATTGGCTAGTCAGACAACAACCGGCGCGCAAACTGAACCACAACCCAATTTTAGTCGATAATTCCGGCACATTTGTCATCCATGATGAACTTGATGGTGCCAGTGCCCTTCTTTCCGTTTGTGTTTTTGTTCTTGAGAACAGGCCCTTCCGAATTCTGCAGCAGCTTTGTATTTCTGAAATCCGCTGTTCCCATGGCGTCTTGAACTAAAATGCCGTGAGTGCCAGATTTGGCAACGACGACGTTTTCGAATGTGACATTCATCTCGCGCACGACTGGTTTAAAGGTCTCGCTTTTAAGCATGATGCCGCAGAAGGTGGAGTCGTTGATGGAGATGTTTGAAAAAGTCACGTCGCTGATTGGGCCATCATCGGCCATGACCCACAAGGCACCAAACTGTTGACCGGACCAGAATGAGCCGCCACAACGCTCGATAAGAACATTATCCACCAGTGTCCTTCCGGTGAAGGGTCTTGGTTTAAAGGTTGATGATATGTTTACACCAGCATAGGTAAGCGTGTCGCGTGCGATGCAGTTTTTGATCGTGTTGTCCTTGCCTCCATAGATTGCAAAACAATTGGCGCGCCATGGCAGCTCAACGGTGCAATTCTGGATGATATTATTAGCGCAGCCGGGATAATCTATACCATCGGCTGGACCATCCATTTCAGGCGCCGACCAGATGGCAATTCCATCGTCGCCAGAACTCCTGACGGTGGTATTTATAATCGTGCTGTTTTTGGTTCCATTGCAGAGATTGATGCCGTCCGCGCCAAGATTTCTCAACCTGCAACCATCAATCGTGAGATGATCGGAAATACCGGAACTGCCGCCAACCCAAAAACCGCAGGTCATATGTTCGATCCAGATATTTTTCATAATGGTGCCGGAACCGTAACAATTGACGAACGGTTTGCCGCCTACCCCCCGGTTGTTGCTGCTGCCAAACATGGCAAAGTCGGAAAAATGAGCCGCCAAACCGTTCATGTTAAACCCGGGAGTGCCCCAATCTGCCGGCCTCCCCCGCTCATCATAGAGAACCGTGTACCACATTCCTGCACCTTGAATTTCAATTACTGAAGCGCTTTTGTGGAGCATTGCCATGGATTCCATTTTGTACCGGCCAGGAGGAAAATAAAACCCCTTCCTGCCTTTATACCGGGGATCCCAGCCGAAAGCTTGCAGCAGCGAGTCAATTTTTGAACCAAAATTCTCCGGCGTAATTCCTTCGTCCGCAATGTTAACAAAGTCTGCCGGACACGGAATTGGCGGAGCCACCATTTCCAGCTCGATAAAGTCTATGCCGTAATAGCTTGCGGTGTCGGTGGCATCTTTTCTCAACATAACCTTGTCACCCTTCTTGAGCGTAAAATTGAACAACTTATGCGATTCATCATAGATGTGACGCGGAGAGCCAAGACTGGGTTTGTTCTGGGGGTCGTCTTCTGGACCATAAAGCCACGCATATTTTGAAGTCAATTCAAGGGTGTCTCGTTTTGTGCCGTTGACGTAAATGCTGATGGTGGCGTCCAGCCCCGAGCCATCGGCGCTATCGGGGATACAATAACGAATCACGATGCTGTTGGCGTCGGCGGTGACACCCCACTCAACGCCATCGCCCGGCATGGTCAATTTCACCGCTTCCCGGCCTGAAGCTTCACCGCCCAAATCACCAATAATTCGGTTTGGGCCGGCAACTGCCGCTGTTCCGGACAGGGAACCTTCTTCGGCCTCATATCTGATATAAGGAACATGCGCGCCGAGTTGGGAAATCGAGAGTGGCGGCAGTTCCTTTATGGACTGAAATTGAACCGGGGAATTAGATGAGATCGTTGCGCCCCCTTTTTCATCCGATGCAGAATTGGCGGCGCCCAATTGATTTAAGCCCGCAAACAATAAAATGGGCCATATAAAATGTCTGCTGAACTTGGCATCAAGCCCGGTTCGAATATAAATCATAAAAAGGATGCTTCGGGATAAATTGGTTTTGACATGTAATTATATTCTTTTGGGGCGGCTTAAACAGCCCGCCCACGTTCAACAGCACGTTTCAAAATCCACCCTCATCATCAAGCGATCACTCTGACCCTCTTGATTCATGTGATTGCGCAGGCGCAGCAAAGTGATTTTCAGAGCGGCAGGCCATTTGTCACATAAAGTTTGGACGGCTCAAACGGCCCGAAGTGGTGAATAGTTCGCCGGCGTGGTGCCGACCACGCGACCTGGCGTTACTCCGGTGCGCTGCTCCATTCCACGCCATCGCGATCGGGGCTGCTGATGGGATCGCCTGCGTTATGCCCGCCACCGGAAGCAGAGGGGCAATAATCCGTGGGATTGAATTTTGCATAGAACTGCCCATAGGTCAGATCGCTTGGCTTTACAGAGGCGGCATGAGCATCCACATAGAGAATGTTCGACCGTTTGTTATGTTTTAATCCTGCGGTTTGCAAACGGTAGTTAAAAGAATTATTGGCGGTGTTGTCCACCGGATGAGTAGCGCCAGGGCCGGACAATCCCGCCCAAACAGTATCCAGAACAGGAGCCGCGCCATGCAACCCGTCAGCGGGGTCGTTACTGCCGCTACAATCAGCAACGCACACCGTGTCCGAGGGTCTGGGGGTCATGGTTAGCTTAAAGGGTTTGCTGTTAAGCATGTTTCCATTTACATCCGTTTGGAAGAAGACGCCACATTCATTGAATCCATAGGAAATGAAGCCTGTAATTTTTGGATCATTTACCGTTTGAACTCCAGTTGAAGTTTTATAAGAAGCTCCCCGCTTTCGCTTGGGGCATACCCAGGTCATGGGATTTGGAATGTAATTTACCATCATGGCAGCCGGATTATTTGGACGGCCGTCTGTGGCAAGCCAGTCATTTCCACACGGAATGCCCAGGCTGTTGTTTACGGCTGTGCCAAGATACCAATAATATTGAAGCGTGCCACCTACAACATGACTGGGACATGGAAAATTCTGATTACTATCATCCGCATACATCGCGATGCCGAGGCCGATCTGTTTGACGTTGTTCAAGCAGCCTATGGTCAGCGCCCTGTCCTTGGCCCTGCTCAAAGCCGGCAGCAGCATGGCCGCCAGAATTGCAATAATCGCAATGACGACCAGCAACTCAATCAAGGTGAATCCTGATTGTGAGGGTTTGGCAATTAAGTCGTTCCGGAGAAGACGCAGGGACCGGCCTGACAACTTATGCGAGTCAACTTGAATGATTGTCTTACAGTTCATAATAATGTCTATTTTTTTACTGAAAACTCAATGTCCGGACTTTGGCATGACAAAAGCCGGTGCCTGCACATAGCAGGGTTGATTTCAAATAATTAACAACAGTTTCACGCATTTCGAAAGTCGCATGAAGTGGCGACAGGGCAAGACAAGCGGGACGTTGTCCCTTAAAAGCGCATCGCCAGACCCGTCCAAACCGGAACCGGCCGCCATGAAAAATGGGCCGGTCACAAATCCGAACCAACGGCCAGAAGCGGGCTGCCGGCATTCCCCAACCGGCTCCGATTGTCTGCGGCGATTTCAACTCGTGCTTGTAGCAGACGCGGTCCGGCGATGCACATGTCGCCACTTCATGCGACTACCGTTTGATATTACTTCGGAATATTGTATCTGAAATCCACGGCGACCAGATGCACCCCGGCGTTAATAAAAGAACTGCAACTACAAGTTGCCGGTTGGGATTTTATGTCAAACGTCCATTGAGACCGGCTGTGTGCAAAAAAAATACCTTACTCAAATTTCCCCTCAAACCACCCTGTCCCGTACGGCTCCCTGCAATAAAAACTCCAGCAAAATAAACAAATGAAAACGAACCAAGTTCTTACGTTCTTAACTGTCCTGTCCGCCTTGGTGTTCAGTCCGGTTGGCAATGCGGCAACCATCACGGCCGCCGGCAGCGGCAATTGGACCTCCACCACGCCCAATGCACCCTGGCCAGGGGGAGTAGCGCCACTGCCAACCGATAATGTTACGGTCAATACTCCCAACAATGTCACGGTGAATACAAATGTGACCATTGATTATATTACCGGCAGCGGCACCGTAACCATGGCAACGAATTCCACTCTCATCATAACTGGCACCACCGGGGGGACCGGGCTTACAGTCGCAACTTTGAATGCCACGGCCACGAACAACACCGTCATCTATTCAGGCAACACCTATTTTACCAAGTACACCACTTACTACAATTTGACGTGGAGCGGCTATGGCGGGCCGTTTGCCAACTCGCCGCTGACGGTGCTCCATGATTGGACAATGAACGGTTCAAATGGCGGACAATCCGGCGGCGGCGGCGGGACGATCGTCGGCCACGATCTGTCGGTTGGCGCGGGCTGTAGTTGGGACATTTCATGCGAGCCGATTATCGTGTCCAATAATACCGTTATCGGCGGCAGGTTGAAAATCGGATGCGGCAGCGGGAGCATTGCCAGTTTTAAGAGTGTGACCGTCAATTCGGGGGGAACTTTCGATTTGGGCGACACCATCCGGGCCACCATCAGCCAAAATTTGACGAATAACGGAACCGTAACGGGCACAGCCCATGCCAGCATCCATTTTACCGGCACGGGTCAAATCACCGGCAGCAGCACGCTCACGCCTCCCACGGTTTCGTTTGAAGGAACAACCACCATCGGAGACGCGTTGAGCCTTCAATATACCCCGGATTTTCTCGCAACAATTGTCTTTGACCTTGCCAACCCCCAAACCGTCACCTGCGCTGGAACGCTCTATTTTGGCCACACATTAACGGTCATCAACACCGGTGGCGCGCTGACGACCGGCAGCAGCTATCAGCTTTTTAGCGCTCCGAGTTATAATGATCCCTTCACATTTGCGACCATTAACTTGCCGGCTCTTTCCCCGGGACTCAGTTGGGTCACCAATTTGACCACGACGGGAACGATCTCCATCACCGGCACAGGCGGCGGGGGCGTACCCGTCATCAGCCTGCTCAACAGTGGCGGCAGCCTGACATTGACGTGGGACAACGCTACTTTCCCGGGCTACACGGTTCAGGCCCAAACGAACAGTGCCAGCGTGGGGATTAGCAACAACTGGATCGACACCGGCAGCGGCACGCCGTATACTGTCCCGATTAACCCGGCCAATCCATCGGTATTCTATCGTTTGGTTCATCCTTGACATATTTGATGGCAGGAGTGCCCGCACAAGCGGGCGCTCCTGCACTTTTTTACTCCGCAATAAAAACAACCCGTCGCAACGTCAGCAAACCCAGCCCAGACCTCAACATTAAAGATGAAAATTAAGACCCCCGGGATTTTCCTGTTAGCCATTGGCGCAACCACTTTGATTGGCGTTTCCACCAGCCAGGCGGTGACCAAAACATTCTCCGCTGTGAGTGCTGCCACATGGAACGCGGCCGGCAATTGGACGCCCTCGGGAATCCCGGGATCCGGCGACGATGTCATCATTCCTTCAGGCAAAGCCGTCAGTGGACTGGGCGCTGCGCAATCGTGCGCCAGTCTGTCGGTGGGCGGTTCGATTACAAATGATAATCAAAATTTCACCGTTTCTGGAGCCACGATTGTGAGCAATGCGGCCACCCTTACAATCAGTTCCAGCACCGGCACCAAGGCCTACGGAGATATTATTGTTCAGAGTGGCGGTATTTTCAACGGAATTGCCAATGGCAACCTTGGCACCATTTCTGGAAGCATCACCAACGATGGGTTTTGGAACACCTACTCCGGCGGCCAAAGCACGATATTCACCCTCTCCGGCACAAGCAAGATAATCGCGGGTGCGGGGGTTTATTCAAACCAGAGCGTAAATATCACTGGAACCTATACCACTCTGCCCGGTGTCGTATTCATTACCGGAGCGAACAACACCGGTTCGTCGCATTTGCAGGGTTCCGGCGGTTTGGTGAACCAAGGGGTGATTTATTATCATAGCTCACCCGGTGGCGCCCAGGCGCCTGAGATTACGACCTTGGACTGCACCACCGTTGGCAATACTTTTATCTGGACGAATGTGAATACTACAATCACCCCCAAGGCCACGCCTTACTATAATCTTATTTTGGGAAATCTTGGCAGTTCCGGCGTAAACTTGAATGGCGTTGGTCTGGCCATTTCAAACAACTTTACCCTCGTTGGTGTGGGCAATATTTCTTCCTGGCCGGCCAACAACACCATTGGCGGCACATTTACTTATTCAACTTCATCCGGCTCGGTGAGCACCTTTCCCACCGCGTTTTCGATTGGCGGATTCAATCAAACTTCCGGTGCCTTGGCGCTTGCCGCCAACAGCATTCTCACGGTGACCGGCACGGGCGCGGGCACTTGGACGAGAACCGGCGGCCCACTGACCATAAACCCGTCGAGCACGGTGAAGTTCACTGGCGCGGCGCCTGGTTTCAGCGGGGGGTTTGCAAATGTCATCATTGACAGCACCGCCACCAACGCCTCTGTCACCGCTCCTTTCGGGGTCACGAATGCCCTGACCATTAACAGCGGAGGTTCGTTGGATGTGACGGCGTTGACGACTTACACGCTTTCTGTCACGCAATCAGTCGTTAGCTCCGGCACCATCGTCGGCAGCATAAACGCCACGGTCAATTCCAAGGCCAAATTATATGCTGGAACAGACGGCGGCTACGGCACCAACACAATTACCGGCAACCTCACCTTGAGCGCCACCAACAGCATCAATCTTGACGTTAATGCCACAGCCGCGGCGGCCAATGACCTCCTGGTGGTGGGCGGCACTTTGGCATTGAGCAGCAGCAACCTGTTCAATCTCAAAGCGCCAAGTGCGGGAGCTTCCATTGACACCGCCAATGATTACACGCTCGTCACGGCGGGCAGCATCTCCGGCACGCCGGTGTTAAACTGGGTGACCGGATTCGTTCCGGCAAGTTCCACAAACTATACTCTGGTGGTCAGCGGTGGTGCGATCAAGCTTCACTATGCGGCCATTGTGCCGACAGGTTCACCAACCCTTACGGTTTCAAACAACGCAGGCACTTTGACATTGTCTTGGGACAGCACGACTTTCCCCGGTTATAGTGTTCAGGCTCAAACGAACAGCGCTGCCGCTGGACTGGGCACCAATTGGAGTGGCACCGGCAGCGGCACGGTCAGTCCGTTCATTCTCACACGAGACCCGGCCAATCCGGCGGTGTTCTTCCGCCTGGCTCATCCTTGACCGGTTAAGTTTGCGGCGCATGGGTATCAATAAAATGAAAACAAACCAAATAATTACCGCTTTGATCGTTCTGAGTTTAGTCCTATGCGCCTGCGCCACACGAGCGGATACCTTCACTGCGAATCCAGGCGGCGGCAATTGGCATTCCGCCTCGACCTGGACTAACAATGCCGTGCCATCTGCGAGTGATGACGCCGTCATTACTACGGCGGTCAATGTGGATTCAACTATTTCAATCCACAGTCTGACCATCAATGGCGGCGGCGGCACTTTCTTTGTCGCCAGCCCTCTGAACGCCAGCGGGGACATGACCGTAAACGGGCCGGCCACCGTGCAACAAGGCGCGAACGTCACCATCGGCGGTAATCTGAACATCTCCAGCGGCGCAACGTATGACCCGTCTTGCAGCGATGTTTCGGTGACGGGCGACACGTCGGTCAGCGGCATCCTGAAAGACGGTTGCGGCCTCAACAGTCATCTGGCGGATGCCTTGGGTGGCAATGTGACCGTCAATTCCGGCGGCGTGTGGCAGTTGTCCGACGTGACCGAATGGTCGGTTGCCGGAAATGTGGTCAACAATGGCAGCATCACGGTCACCAGCGGCGGAATAACGTTCATTGGCAGCGGCAAGACCATCAGCGGGAATTCTTTTCCGATTCCGAAAATGGTCGTCAACGGCACGCTTCAGAACAGCATGGCGCTGACTGTCGCCACGGCGCTTTCCGGTTCGGGAACATTGGCCGTCGGCGCAAACACCACGCTCACGCTCGGTGGATCCGTAACCGTGGGAACGCTGGACGCCTCCGCCAGTCCCAACACCGTCACTTATAGCGGCGCGGCGCAAACGGTCAAGTCCGCCTCCTACAACCAGCTCATCTTGAGCGGGAGCAATGTCAAAACATTTTCCGGCAGTTCCACGGTAAGCAGCAACCTGACCGTTTCCTCACCCGTCCGTGCGGCCATCAACACGACCGTGACGGTTACGGGCACCACCACTGTGAACTCCGGCGCGACATTATCCGGCACGGGAACGCTGAATGGCGCAACCGTCGTCAACGGCATCCTTGCTCCCGGCCCCGGCATCGCAACCTTCACCTTGGGCGCCAGTCCAACTCTCAATGGAACGACGGTGATGAAAATCAACCGGACCAACTCGCCTAATGCCGACCTGTTGTCTATCAGCGGCAACCCGCTGGCTTACAGCGGCATATTGACGGTCACTAATATCGGTCCGGCGCTCGTGGCCGGCAACACCTTCCAACTTTTCAGCGCATCAGGTTATTCCGGTGCGTTTGGCACGGTGACCCTTCCCACGCTGGCGGCCAACCTCGCTTGGACCAACACCCTCGCATCAAACGGCGCCATCTCGGTCGTCAGCACTCTGCCTCCCGGCGCGCCGCGCATCTCTCTTTCTCCCGCCGGAACCAATCTGGTTCTGTCTTGGGACAGCACGAATTTTCCGGGTTATAGTGTTCAGGCTCAAACGAATAGCGCTGCCGCGGGGCTTGGCACCAATTGGAGTGGCACTGGCAGCGGCACTGTCAGTCCGTTCATTGTCACAAATAACCCGGCCAATCCGGCGGTGTTTTTCCGCCTGGCCCATCCTTGAGTTCCAAGTGTCACAAGCCCTCTGTCGCCACTTCATGTGACTGAACATCTTTCGCCAAAAGTGATATATTGCATTGAATAACACCCTGTCGGCAGCAGATGTCATGCATTTATAAACATATTCTGGCATTTCGCACCGGGTGCCAGACGGGGTGAGAGTGACCTGACTGCCTCGGCGTGAATGGAACGCAGCGGTGATGTCGGTCGGCGAAATATTTATCAGATAAAACCTAAACAGCATATTGTCCTCCAAAATCTTATGAAGACCACCCAAGCCAAGGTTAAACACATTTTCCCGCTTCTTGCCGTGGCGATCGCGCTGCTGGAAGTGACGAATGTCCAGGCAACAGTTTATACGGCAATTGCCAGTGCCAACTGGAACGTCACCAGTACCTGGAGCCCGACTGGTATTCCGACAAATGGCGACTCGGCAATAATTCCATCGGGGAAAACAGTCACCATTGCCACGGCGGGAAATTATTGCACCAACTCCGGGCAATCCATTTCAGTGAGCGGAACGCTGAAGTATGGCGCCAGCAGTACGGTGTTGGGGGACATTGCAATTAACAGCGGCGGAACCCTTGATACCACCATAAACGGCACGGCTTGGACGTTTTCCGGAAACGTCACCAACAACGGCTCAATGACGTTCAGCGGAGGGGGCAGCACCATTACAGCGACCTATACGGGCGGATCAAGCACTTCGCCCAAATTTCTGTCGGGAAACATCACGAACAGCGCGGCGTCTATCAGCGGCGTCTATGTCAATCTTGGTCTTTTCCTGACTGGTCAAGCCGGCAATCAAGTTACCGGCATATCAGGCGCCGGCACATTGACCAATTTGGGCACGATCAGTTATGGCGGTAATGCTACTCCCTCCATAACTAAACTCGATTGCGCCACCCCGGGAAATCTCTTCTTTTACCGGGGTGGATCGGGAAATGCAGCGGCGGTGTACGGTACCCCCTATTACAATTTTACATTGGATTCAGCGTTGCAAGGCAGTTTCCCGACATTTAATGCCGGCGCGACGTTTCTCGGCATGTTCACGAATAATTTCGGCGGCAATGGCGCGACTTTGCCGGCCAATTTCACGGTGGGCGCCTTTACCATGGGCTCGTCGCGCGCCAACAATGACAATATTGCTGCGAACGCCACGATGTGGCTTAACGGTGCTGGTGGTTGGATTTATAACGCCAACAAATTGACGTTTAATTCGGGTTGCACGGTTTATTTCACAAACGGCGCATCCGGTCCGATTGGCGGGTCGGTGATAACGCCTTTTGTCAATTTAGTAATTGGCTCCAATGCCGTGGTGACTCTGACCAATTTTTCAACCGTCAGCGGAACATTGGCCATCACCAACGGAGGCACATTCAACGCTGTGTCAAACATAACCGGGACCGGCGCATTTACCCTGCGCTCTGGAGGCACCTTGGGCGTCGGGTCAACGGCTGGCATTGTCAGCAATGCCACGCTGGGCAGCGTCCAACTCACCGGGGCCAGGACTTATGAAGCCGGCGCGAACTACGCTTATATCGGCACGGCGGCCCAGGTCACCGGCAATGCCCTGACCAACACCATCAATACCTTGACCGTCAGCAACAGCGCAGGGGTCGCGCTCAGCGGTGGAATAACAGTCACGAATAAACTGATCGTCAGTGCTGGAACTTTGTCTCTCTCCAACTTTTCCTTGACGCTGGGTGCCAGCGCCTCCGTGTTCAACAGCGGCACCATTCAGGGCAGCCTTACCGCGGGCGCCAGCGGCAAAGTCTATGCGGGAACGGACGGTGGCTACGGCACGAATATCGTTTCCACCAACCTGACCATGACTTCCGGCAGCACGCTTAACTTCGATTTGGGCACAGTGGCGACAGGCTCGAATGATTTGTTGATTGTCAGCAATACACTCGCTTTAAACAGCACCGTCATTAACCTCAAAGCGCCCAGTCCGGGAGCAACCATAGACCAGGCTTCTGATTATACGTTGATAACAGCCGGCAACATCACCGGCACCCCGACCATAAATTGGGTCACCGCCCCCGCCAATTCGGCCAATTACGCGCTGATTGTCGGTGCAACCTCCGTCAAACTTCACTACGGTGCCGCAGTGGCCGTTGGCACGCTCACCTTTACCCAACAACCGACGAGCACGGGAGCCGGCTCGACCATCACGCCGGCGGTGACAGTTTTGGTCAAGGATGGCAGTGGTGCCATTCTGACCAATGTGACTGTCGTCCTCTCGGTATCGAACAATGCCGCGACATTGAACGGCACAGTGTCGCAAGTGTCGGACGCCACCGGCACGGCGACTTTTAATAATCTCAGCATCAATTCGCTTGGCACTTATTATCTGGCCGCCACCGCCGGGACTCCTCCCACCAACTTCTACAGCGCGGCCTTTACCATCAGCGCCGGCACGGCGGCGAAGCTGGGCATTGTCACAAATGCGCCCGGCACGGCCTTGGCAGGCGTCGCGTTCACAAATTCGCCGACGGTGCAGGTATTGGATGCCTTTGGTAATGTGGTGTCGAACTCAACCGCATCCATCACCGTCACCAACGCGGCGGGCACTGGCGTGGTGCAAGGCACAACCACCGTCAGTGCCGACGGCGTCAGTGGTCTGGCAGTGTTCACTGGACTGTCATTGACCAATTCGGGCAACGTCACCCTGACATTTACCGCCAATGGTTTGACTTCGACCAACTCGACTGCCATCACGGTAAGCCCGGGCACACCGACGAGTTTGAGCTTTTTGACGTTGCCTTCCACCACGGCCGCGGCCGGCACGCCCTTGGCTGCGCAACCGGTGCTGGCGGTCAAAGACGTTTATGGCAATACCGTGACCACTTCAACTGCCCCGATTGATGTGAGCGCCAGCGTGGGCAATATTACCGGACCGCGCCCGACCAATGCCGTCAGCGGTGTGGCTACCTTCACCGGCCTCTATTTGACCAATATCAATAACGGAAACCCCATCACGTTGAACTTTACTTCCAGCGGATTGACGGGCACCAATTCAACCGTGACGGTGGCCGGAGGTTCGGCGGTGGCATTGGCCTGGACGACCCAGCCCGGCGGGGCGGTTTATGGCGCTGCCTTTGGCACGCAACCGGTGCTCAAGACGGTTGACCTGTATGGCAATCCAACAACCAATGGTTTGTCGGCGGCTAAAACAGTGACGGTATCGCATACGTCTGGCGGCGGCGCGCTGGTGGGCACCACCAGTTATAATATCGGCACTTCTGGCAGCAATGGTGTGATCACGTTCACCGATTTACAAATCAATGCAGCCGGCACCAACAACCAATTGACCGCTTTTACCGGCAACGGTCAGGCGCCCACCAATTATGCCGGTTTGAACTTATGGCTGGATGCGAGTGACGTCAGCAGCACAATGTTGAACGGTACGTCCGTGACAAATTGGACAGATAAAAGCGGCACCGGTCATAGCGCCACCAATTCCGCGGGCACGGCGCCAATCATCGCCACCAACTCGACGCTGGCTGCCGCCGGCGCCAGTGCCGGACGCGTGGTGCGATTTAACGGCTCGACCACTATTTTGGGTGTAACGGGAAACCTCACCTTCCTGGCCGGAAAGCCCTACACCATCATCGCCATGGAAGTGGCAAATAATAACGGCGGCACCGCCAGCTATTATATCGGCACCGATCCCACCGGCACTGACAATGCGCTGCAAATCGGATATCGCAATTCGGGCGATTTCACCCTGGCGCAATATGGTGACGATTTTGATTACACCACCACCTTCACCTACCCCCAGGCGCGCATGTGGACCTGCAAGGCGAACAACGGTGGCGCGGGCGGCCGCGTCATATATCTTAACGGCACATCGGTTGCGACCAGCGGCAACACGGCGGCATTGAATACGCCAACGGGCGGTTATATCGGCGCGAGTTTTGGCAAAGCAGAACACTACAATGGCGATCTGGCTGAAATCATTGTTTACACCAATGCCTTGACCGACGCTCAACGGACGAACGTTGAAACTTATCTCCTTAACAAATGGACCACAGGGTTGCCCGGCGTGGCCACGGCCAGTTTCACCGTGTCACCGGCTACCGTGACCATTGCCTCCGGTGTTACCGCGACTGACAAGCTTTATGATGGCAATACGAACGCGACCTTGACCATTGGCACGGTGGTGTTTTCAGGCGTTCTGCCCGCCGATACCAACAATGTGGCGCTGAATTCATCCAGCTATACCGCTTACTTTGCCAACGCGGGTCCGGGCAATAACATTCCGGTGACGGTCAGCGGACTGGCACTGTCCGGCAGCGCGGCCACGAATTATTCGTTAACGCAGCCGACCAATCTCACCGCCAATATCACAGTGCCGATTACTTATAGCGGCTATACGATTACCGATGGTGGAAATGGAAATGCGCAGGCGGGTGTCGCCGATCAGTTGACGATTACCGCCGTGAACAGTGACGGCAGCACGCAGAGCGGGGTGAGTGGCAATATATTGCTGGCCTTCAGCGGATTGTCGAACGGTTCGGATGGCACTTCACCCACCATTACGGACAAATTTGGGACGGCGCAAACTTTGGGAGCCACAAATACATTGATCAGCTTTACCAATGGCTTGTCCCTGGTCGGTGGCAGTCTGGTGCCGCACAAGAATGAAACGGCAATATTGCAAGTCACAGACGCCGCCGGCCACAGCAGCACCAGCACTGGCGGGACGAACCTGAACCTGGTGGTTTCAGTTGGCACGAACAGCGCGTATCGAATCACAACGACGAATGCAGCGCCCGTGGTTGGCACCGGTGACACGTTGACGCTCACCATGGTTGACAAATATCAAAACGTGAACAACGGCTTTGCCAGCACCCCAAGCATCACTTTTGGTGGATTGGCCAACGGGCCGGATGGTTCACAACCCACGGTCAACGGCACCGCCTTCGGAACGGGAACACCCATTGCCTTTAGCGGCGGTTCGGCCTCGGCCACATTGGTCGCACACAAGCAGGAAAGTAACAAGTTGCTCACGGCTACCGATGGCACGCTGACTGCGGCAACAACCGGCGGCACGGCGCCAACGTTGTCACCCAGCGCGGGAACGGCGATACAATTGGGAATTTCAACCCAGCCGTCGTCATCGGCTGCGGCCGGGGTGGCATTTGCTCAACAACCGGTTCTGGCGGTGCTTGACCAATACGGCAATCTGACATCTTCGAACGCGCAGGTGACTGCCACGGCCAGTGTGGGCACTTTACAGGGACCAACTGTCACTAATGCAGTCAGCGGAACGGTGACCTATAGTGGTTTGAGCCTCACCAACTCTGGCACCAATACATTAGTCTTCTCATCTCCTGGCCTGGCTTCGACCAATTCGACGGTCATCACTGTGAGTGGAGGGGCAGTCACCGGCCTGGCTTGGACGACGCAGCCCGGTTCGGCCGTTCATGGCATGCTCTTTGGCGCGCAGCCAGCACTTCAGACCGTGGATCAATTCGGCAACTTTTCGACCAACGGCTTGACTGCGACCGCCAACGTGACAATTAGTTTGAGCGGTTCGGGAATTCTATCAGGCATGACCAGCACGAATATTGGCACCTCGGGTGCCAACGGGCGGGCGATGTTTACTAACTTAAAAATCAATGGCGCGGGTTCGGGCAAACAATTGATCGCCACATCCGCGGGATACGGCACACCGGTTTCAGGCATGGCCGTCTGGCTGGATGCAAACAGCTCTTCGTCGGTGACGGTGAGCACCGGCGAAGTCACGGCCTGGAACGATCTCAGCGGCAATGGCCGGAATTTCGCCACCACGCTGGCCAATGGTGGCCATATCTATTACACCAACAATAACCCGGCCTTCAGCGGTCGCAAGACCGTCACCTTTGCCGGAAATTATTTGAAGAACACCAGCTACACCAATACCGGGCCCAACATTTCCGTCTTCGTTGTATTTAGAACGACAGTGAACAGCACGGCTAACGGTACATATAATCGTCCATTCGGCTTGTGGGCAGGAACGGCTGGCCGGGCCGACTATCAAAGCACGGGCAGCTTTAATTATGACATCGGCCCGAACGCCAATGCCGTCCGCATAGCCCGCAACGAGCAGGACTGCGGCGGCGGCGCTGATTTGACGGCCTTGAACGGTGTCAATCTTTCCTCCAGCTATTACAACGCCGAGTTCATCGCCACCGGCTCTGCCAACACGCTTTATGCGAATGGTGGTAACACACAGACCGACGGCAACTGTGTGGGCAATTTCTCGGTCGCCGCCGCGGCTGTCGGCGGTGGTCTCTCTGGTTCGGGCGGTTACAACGGCGGATTGTTTGGCGATGTCGCGGAATTGCTGGTTTATAACACGGCATTGACTACGACCGACCGGCAGACAGTGGAATCTTATCTCAATAAGAAATGGCAAAGCGGTTCCACTTATATTGCCAGTGCTGACTTGACCGCAACCAGTTCGCCATTCACGGTGGATCCCGCGCCATTGTCAATCACCGCCAGCAATCAAAGCAAGACCTATGGTCAGACGGTTCCGTTTGGCAGTGGCAGTACGGCGTTCGCTTCGGCCGGTCTGGTCAGCGGTGATGCAATCGACTCGTTGACATTGACTTGCAGCGGCGGCACAGGCGCGGCGCCCGTATCTGGTTCGCCTTACACCATCACGCCGAGCGCGCCCGTTGGCGTCAGCTTCTCCGCGGCCAACTACAGCATTACCTATACGAACGGCACATTGACGGTGAGTCCGGCGGCATTGTCAATCACCGCCAGCAACCAGAGCAAGATGTACGGCCAGACGGTGACGTTTGGCAGCGGCAGCACGGCGTTCACCTCGAGTGGATTACAAAATGGCGAGACCATCGACTCGGTGACATTGACTTGCAGCGGTGGCACGGCCACGGCACCCGTATCCGGTTCGCCTTACACCATCACGCCCAGCGCGCCCATTGGCGGCGCGTTCTCGGCGGCCAATTACAGTATCACCTATACCAACGGCACGCTGACGGTTACCGCCGCATCGTCCGGGTTGGCGGTCAGTTCGTCCGTTAATCCCTCCGGCTTCGGTGGCAGCGTGACGTTCACGGCAACGGTGCCATCGGACGCCAGTGGCAATGTGATCTTCAAGGCCAACGGCACGCCGCTGGGCACGAATACCGTGTCCACCGGCACGGCCACCAACGTCACCGCAACACTTCCGCGCGGCACAAACATCATCACCGCGGAATATTCCGGCGACGGCAATTATCTCGCCGGCACCAACGCCCTCGCCGGCGGCCAGGTGGTGACCAACCATCCCCCGGTGGCCGGCTTGATGACGGCGACTCGTTTAGCGGGCACGACTTTGAAAATTGCGCTCTCGGACATCGCCACCAACTGGAGCGACGTTGATGGTGATTCCATCAGCCTGACAAACATCAATCTGACATCCACGAACGGAGTGACCCTGAGTTTGTTGAACGTGACGACCAACAACGACGGTTCGTATGTCATCACAAACAATGCCTTCCTCGGATACAGCAACACGTTCAACGTGGCCGACCAGTTGAGTTATACCATCACCGATGGGTTTGGCGGGACGACCGTGGGTTACGTGAACATCGTGGTCATCTCCGCGGTGTTTGGCCAGGGCACCCCGCAAATCGTCAGCACCAACGGGGGAGTGCAGGTGACCTTTTACGGCATCCCAAACTACACCTATATCGTGCAGCGCAACCTGGTTGCCTTGAGCAGCCCGATGGACTGGTTTGATTTCAGCACCAACACGGCGCCGACAAACAATCCGGTGATCATCATCATGGATACAAACAACCCGGAGGCCTTCTACCGGTTGAGGTGGCAGCCGTGAGTTGAAAATTCCGTGACGAATTGGGTTATCGTCACTTGTGGCCGGGCGGCGGTGTTTAGGTTGGCACCGCCGCCCGGAATTTATTCGCCTTAATTTGCCTTAATTCGGCGGTGAAGCCCGGCCTGCCGTGCCCGCGAACCTACAGGCAGGAAAGCTTGCGCTACGAGGCGACGAGCCGTCGCCTTCCCGAATGCAAACGCCTTGACGCTGGCCGGGCAGCCTGGGGCTGGTTTTAAATTGTCAAAGAATACACCGATGGCGATAGAAGACGGAGGGGTTTTTAAAAAGTTGTTCATTCGCCATCGCTTAAAAATGTGTTTATTTCTGTTTATTTGCGTGATTTTTCAGGCTTCGATTTTTTCCTATGGCACGATTAAGCTGGATTAACCTTGATCAAGCCGGATGCGCCCCTTCAGAAAAAAAAGATGTGTTCCTTTCTGTTCTCTTCTGTTCCTTTCTGTTCCTTTTGCCTGGGGAGTGCCGAATAGCAGACGGCAAATGGCAAATCTGATGGGACTCATACGCTGGATGGTCGTGGGGACAAAATGGATTTGGAAGCGCAAAAAAGGCCATCGCGCGCCCGAAACCAGGCGCGTTTTCACAAGCTAACCTTGGACGATTTGGTGTCATCCGGCAGCAAAATAGCATATTGTGAGAACAACGCAAGCCTAAAGTAATATAATTCGGCGAATTGTTATAATATCAAATGAATGGAGGGAAACTGACTCTTACGTCGTCACCTACAACCCAACCCTCGACCCGGCTTTGGGGTTTCCATCCGGTGCCCGTTTTGAATTATCAAAGAGCATACGGCTGGAGCAGAAGTTATCATAAATCCAGCGAATGAAAACTTAGCGGCTACGGTTTGATATTAACTTGCAATCAAAACGCCATTAACCGCGGCGCGAGGCTGACGGGGATGGCCGCGGATTGGCGTGGGGAGGAAAGCGCCAGAGGGCTCGGCGCAGTCCAAGACGCTGGCGCGATTGACGGTGGCTCCGCGTGCGCGAAGCGTCTTGGACTGCGGCGGCCCTCCGCCGCTTTGGCCGGACGCACGCGACCAGCACGGCCGCGGAATTTGACCGAACCAAGCGATTTCTCCCTGCCTATTTGTTGCACTTTGAACGCACATTGGTATGAGGCATAACGCGCATTTTTTTGATATGCGCCCATCCCCGCTTTCGGGGAATGGCGTGGTTTGCAATTTTGGCGTATTTTTAGGAACCTGTTTTGAAGACCACGCGTGAAAAATCGCTCCAATAAAAGCATCCTAGGCCTCTCTTGATTCAAGTTAGATTTTCGTCAAATAGAGATGCGCCAAACGACGATTGGTTGCGGACGGCTGATTTCTCACCAGAAAAGCATGTTGCGTTTTTTTGCATTTTAACATCCGCCTGCAAGCTGCTGTGCCATGCCAAGTTTTCCCATTAAAGAAATTTTATGAATTCCTTTACGATTGCCATAAGTATCAGCTTTTTAATCGTCTTCACGGGCCAATGCACACAATCGACATTATGGGGGAAGGAGGGGGAACTATGGGGGGTAAACCAGCCGCTTAAAGACTTTTCGTTTGCCGGTTATCGTCAGTCCGAAGTTCCTATTCCCAACATTGCGCCATCAGTGAACATCCTGGATTTTGGCGGACGCGGCGACGGCAAGACGGATGACACGCAGGCCTTGTTAAAGGCGATTGCCGCCTGTCCGGCCGGTGGAAAAGTTTTTCTTCCGGCAGGTGATTATTTGATCACCGACCTCATTGAGATCAACAAATCACTGGTCATCGCAGGTGCGGGAATGGAGCGCACGAAATTGATCCTGCCGAAATACCTGGTTGATTTGCATCCCCGGCCCGGAGCGACCACGACCGGCATTCCAACTCCATTGTGGTCATGGTCGGGAGGATTCATCGAATTCAACAAGGCGAAAGAGGTGGGAATTGAAGATCTCACTTTTCAATTTCCGGAAACTCCTTATCCCGGACACTTCAAGGAGCATGGTTCCAACGGCGTGAATTTTGAAAATTGCCAGGACGGGTGGGCGCGGCGATTGCGCTTTGTGAATGCGGATTCCGGGATTTTCGTTTCGAACTCGCAACACATTACGGTGCGCGAGATCGAATTCGCTGCTTACGACGGCCGCAGTTCTCTTAATCAGGAAGGAATCATCGGCCACCACGCGGTTGATTTCATGCATGGCTCCTCCCTGTGTCTCGGGGAAGAAATTAGCTTCACAAACAAATTTTTCCATGAACTGGGAATCGAGCATGGCGCCAATGCAAATGTTTACAGCCACTGTGCCGGTCTGGACATCGTCCTTGATCATCATCAGCCGAATGTGCATGGCAATCTTTGGACGGATATTGATGTCGGAAAAGGCATTCACATCTGGATCAACAACTCGCGCGGCTCGACCATGGATGAAGTTTACTGGAACATCCGCTCCGCGAAAGACATCCCGTATCCCCCTTTCAATTTAAAAAACATCGTGGTTGGGATCACCGGGCCGGGATTGGAGATACGCGGAACGAACGCGCCCTGGGCCGAGGTGATTGCGCCCGCTGACCTGAAGCCGCCAAATCTCTTTCGCGCGCAGCTTGAGAAACGCATCGGCATCGCGAACGCCGAAGCCGTTCTGAGAAACTAATATTCTAAAAATCCTGAATTCAGCAATGGCGCAGGAGAAACATTTCGTTACGATTTAATTTATGAACTCATTGACCGCCTGGTTCGCAATCATTGCCACGGCCGTGACGGCGGGCGGAACTTCCGCGCAAACGACGGCAACAAATTCCGATCTGCCGGATTGGGAAAATCCGCTGATACTTGGCATCAACAAGTTGCCGCCGCGTTGCCCGGCATGGCCCTGCCCAGATGCGGAATCTGGCTGGAAGAGCAGCTATGATTCGTCACCGTGGGTGAAATCGCTGGATGGCGACTGGGCGTTTCATTGGTCGCCTGACCCCGGTTCGCGGCCGACCAATTTTTTTGCGCCGGACTTCACGGCATCCGATTGGAAGGAAATTCCCGTGCCGTCCTGCTGGGAATTGCAAGGTTACGGCGTGCCGATGTATGTCAATTTCATTTATCCGTTCAAGGTACATCCGCCGTATGTGATGGATGAGCCGCCAAAAAATTACACTTCCTATCTGCAACGCAATCCGATTGGTTCCTACCGCAAAACCTTCGAGGCGCCGGCCAGTTGGGGCGGCGGACGCACACTGATCCATTTTGCGGGAGTGGATTCAGCCATGTATGTGTGGGTGAATGGTCACAAGGCTGGCTTCAGCAAGAACTCGCGTGTCCCGGCGGAATTCGACATCACCGATTACCTGCAACCGGGCGGGAATCTTCTGGCGGTCGAGGTCTATAAATTTTCCGATGGCTCGTATCTGGAAGATCAGGACATGTGGCGTTTCGCCGGTATCTTTCGGGACGTGTTTCTTTATCACACGCCGGACGTGAGCATCTGGGATTTTTACGTGGATGCAAAGCTTGACACAAATTGTCTAAATGCAGATGTCTCGCTTCAATATAGTTTGCGAAACACCGCCCTTTCGCAGAACAAAGGTCTTCACATTCGGTTGAGTTTGCGTGGTCCGGACGGCAGTTTGGCGGGGAGGGCGCCTTTGCTCGACGAGGCGGTGAATCCGCCGGCCGCAGGCATCAATCCGGAAAAGAAAACGGCGCCGGTAACCGTTAAAAATCCGCTGCTGTGGACGAGCGAAACGCCCAATGTTTATGATGCGCTGGTGGAGCTGGTGCAGGACGGGAAAGTGATCGAGACGCGGCGGGCTGATGTTGGATTCCGCAAGGTGGAAATCCGCGACAAGCAATTTTGGGTCAACGGCAAGCCGCTAAAAATGAAGGGCGTGAACCGTCACGAATTTGACCCGGTGGGCGGCTATCATTTATCCAAGGAGAGGATGGAACAGGACCTGCGACTGATCAAACAGGCGAATTTTAATTTTGTCCGCACTTCACACTATCCCAATGATCCGCGCTGGTATGAACTTTGCAACCGCTATGGATTATTTCTGATGGACGAAAACAACCTGGAGAGCCACGGCATCAGTTATCACCGGAGAATTTTGCCCGGCGATGATCCAGCATGGCTGCCCGCTTCGGTGGACCGCATGGAGCGAATGGTCATCCGTGACCGCAACAATCCAAGCGTGGTGATGTGGTCGTTGGGCAATGAGGCGGGCTACGGCAATGATTTCATGGCCATGCGCGAGGCCGCGCGGGCGAATGATCCGCAGCTTCGTCCCATTCACTACGCCGACATGAACCTCGCGGCGGATGTGGACAGCCAGACATACCCGACAATCGAATGGCTGCTGCAAGATGTCCAGGGCAAGGCAATCCGCAAAGGGGAAGGCGGCGAACTTGGCCTGGTCGAGCAACACGGGCCATATCCCACTGGCAAGCCGTTCGTGGCGAACGAATATGCGCACGCCCAGGCCAATAGCCTTGGCAACTTGCAGGACTACTGGGACGTTTTTGAAAAATATCCGATGCTGCTCGGCGGATTCATTTGGGAATGGGCGGACCAGACCGTTTATAAAACTGAGGCCGATGGAAAACGCCACTTCGCCTACGGCGGCGATTTCGGCGACGAACCGAACAATGGCCGGTTCTGCGTGAAAGGCCTTGTCTCCGCCGAACGCATTCCGCGACCGCATTACTGGGAAGCGCAAAAAGTTCTCCAATACATCAAGGTGACGCCCGACGACGTTGCAGAGGGCCGTGTGCGCATCCATAACAAGTATTTTTTCACCTCACTCGATGCTTTTGACGCCGACTGGATTTTGGAAAAAGATGGAAGATCCGTTGGCACGGGAAAATTAAAGGGGCTGACTGCCAAGCCGGGCGAAGAACAAGTTATCACGATTCCGTGGGGCAATCCGAAATGGCAGCCGGGATCGGAATATTTTTTGACGGTAAAATTTCATTTGCATGACAAGACATTGTGGGCCGCTGCCGGGCAAGTTGTCGCTTGGGATCAGATTTCAATTCCCGCGCCGCCAGCCGAAGCCCCCGCGCCGAAGTCCGGCAACGTAACCTTGTCGAAAGAAGGCGCGGATTGGGTTGCTTCTGCGAATGGAACAACGGTGCGCGTAGAGGGGCAGCATGGCTGGCTAAAATCCTTTTCCGTGGGCGGTCGCGAACTTTTGGCCGCGCCATTGCGTCCAAATTTCTGGCGCGCCCCGACGGATAATGATCTTGGGTGGAAAGTTCCTGAAAAGATGGGCGCTTGGAAAGATGCTGTCTCACAGGCCGAATTACAGTCGCTCGATGCCGCCACCATTGCCGACGGCGTACGCATAACCACTGTTTTCAAGCTGCCGGCTGCTTCGACGAATACGAGTTTGACCTATGTGCTGCATGGTGACGGAACCTTGCATGTTGAATTGCATTTGGAATTGGTGAAGGCTTCTCCCGAGCCGCCGCGCATTGGCGTGCAGTTTGCCCTGCCGGGCGCATGCGATGCGATTCGCTGGTTCGGACGCGGTCCGCAGGAAACGTATTCAGATCGCAAAACCGGCGCCGCCGTCGGCTTGTATCAAGCCCATGTGGCTGATTGGATCACGCCGTATGTGCGGCCCCAAGAAAACGCGAACCGAACTGACGTGCGCTGGATTGAATTTGCCGGTGCGGATGGAACGGGCTTGCAGGTCCAATGCGGGAAACCCTTGATGGGTGTCAGCGCCTGGCCCTATTCCATGGAAGATTTGGAAACGACGACGCATGACCATCAGTTGCCGCATCGGGATTTTGTCACCGTCAACTTGGACGGCTGGCAGATGGGTGTGGGTGGTGATACGAGTTGGGGGCTTCCAGTCCACAACGAGTATCGTATTTTGGCGAAAGACAAGTATGCTTTTTCCTTTGACCTTCGTCCGTTGTCGCCATCAAGGAACGCCCAATGAAGACAGCCCTTGCGATGGTTGACCAGTTTTGGCGTTCGTCCTGGAGTTTGATGTTGCGGTTTATCATTTATTTGAATATGCCTCCAGTAAATCCATGATTAACCGGATCAAAATATTTGGATTGGCATTGAGTGTTCTGCTGCTTTTGGGGGAACCCTTCCCGGTCGTGGCGCAGGATTCGCAGGCAGGCATGACAACCAATGCGCTGGTTATTAGTTCTGTATCGGTGGCCGGCAAATCTGCGCCCTTGCAGCAGGGTGACGAGGTGAACCTTGGGGCATTTCCGGAAAACATCGTAATTGCCTTCAAATTAAACGCTGATCACGGACCGCCGCATGTTCGCCTGCGGTTTAAATTACAAGGCTATGAAAACGACTGGCATGAAGGCGGCCCGCAAATGTTTCTGGCGGTTCGATTTTATAATGACACGGGAGACCAGGTGGATCAGGTTTCATTTACGGTCCGTTATGAAAGCGCAGGGTGGAGCGGGTCGCTACGTAATTCTTCACTTACCCATCGCCGGGAAGCGTTAACCGTTCCGCCGCTGGCGACCCGCATGATGATAGTGATTTCTTCCGCCGGGCCGCCGGCCACAGAAGGCGTTTACGCAGTCGCCAATCTGATGGTATCGAAGTCCACCGGCAAGTCGTCGTCGGTGGAATTGTTGCGTTCCCCCTTCGATCAGCAACCGGATGAAGGGAATCCAAATCAGGTGCCAAATGGGTGGATGCGCGATGGCAACCACGCCAGCATGGCGAGAATCGTGGGGGTGGGACATGATGGGGCCACAAAGGCGTTTGCGATTCTCGATGATGACGTTGCCAGCCACGCCGAATGGCGCAACACTTTGGAATTTTCGCCCAAGGTCAAACCGGGCGACAATCTGGTGATCGAATGGAACGAAATGTACAGCATGGGCGTGGGGGATTTGCACAATGCCGTGTATAATCAATTGATGCCCGGAACCTACCGGTTTAATGTCCAGGCGGTGAATATTTTTGGGGTTCCCACGGGGGTCGAGGCTTTTTTGAAAGTGACCGTGCCCCAGCCATTTTGGAAGACCTCCTGGTTCTGGGGCATAATTTTTATTGGATTCACCCTGGCAATGCTGGGAGCCGGCCGCTATGTGGTCTGGCGCAAAATGCGGCGTGAAATGCTGAGTCTGAAGCATCAACAGGAATTGGAACGCGAGCGCCTTCGCATCGCCCATGATATTCATGACGACCTCGGTGCGAGAGTCACCCAAATCTCGTTGTTGAGCGCGATGTCTCAAAAAAAGCCCGCTTTGCCGGAATCAGCGCGCGAAGATTTTAGCCAAATTTCCAAGATGTCCCGCGAACTGGTGTCTGCGCTTTATGAAACAGTCTGGACAGTTAATCCCGCAAATGACAACCTTGAAGCGTTGGGAAATTATCTTTGTCAAATGGTGAATCAATTATGCGGGGGGCTCCAGTTGCGCTGTCGTTTTCACATGCAGGATTTGCCGCGTGAAATTGAAGTTTCCAGCCAGGCACGCCATAATATCAGCATGGCGGTAAAGGAGGCGGTGCATAATGTAATTAAACATGCCGATGCTTCGGAAGTCGGCGTTTATGTGACGCTGGCCGGAAATTTGTTGACGATTTCTGTCCAGGACAACGGCCATGGATTCCGGCCCACCGACAAACTTGGCGGTAATGGGCTGACCAACATGAAGCAGCGGCTGGAGGATATTGGCGGGAGTTATTTCATCGAAAGCCAGCCTGGAAAAGGCACCACTGTTTATATGAGGTGGCCCGTTAAATCAGCGTATGAGGCTCATTAGCCGGCAGTCCGGAATATATTAAAGCGTCAAGCAAGATGCATATTTGTTTAATTTAATGAAAAAAACTGTGATGGTGGTTGAGGATAATCAAGGATTGCGAGAGCAACTCCTTCAAATTATTGAATCTGAAACGGACATAAAATGCCTTGGAACATTTTCGTCCGGCGAAGAGGCGCTGCCGAAAATTCTCGAAAAAAAGCCGGACGTGGTTCTCATGGACATCAAACTTCCGGGCATGTCTGGCATTCAATGTACTGCGCAAATAAAAAAAGCCGCGCCGGAGGTCGAAATTATAATGGTCACAGTTTATGAAGACAGCGAACGGGTTTTTAGCGCCTTGAAGTCTGGCGCCAGCGGTTATTTGGTAAAATCGGGTCCGCCTGAACAGCTAATTGACGCCATTCGTGATGCCCACAAGGGTGGCGCGCCAATGTCCACTCACATAGCCCGCATGGTGGTAAAGCATTTTTACGGTTTGGGACCATCAGTTCAAGAGGCGGAAAATCTGTCGCCCAGGGAACGGGAAGTGCTTGATCTTTTGGCGAAGGGTTTTATCTACAAGGAAATTGGAACAAAACTGAATATCGGTTCCGAAACTGTGCGCACGTACGTCAAAAGCATCTGCCACAAAATGCATGTTCGCAGCCGGCTTGAGGCCGTGGCCAAGCTCCGTACCTGACCTGTTGCATCAAAATCCGGCCGTGAGGAAAACCGTTAACGACAACCTGTTTGAACAGTTGTTTATCCCCGATATAGGGGATGGTCTAAGTGTCCATGCTCGGCTAGCTTCACGCCAGAATTACCAGTGAGCAGGCTTTTTTTCACAACTCTTTGTCTGATGGGTTGCATTGCATCCGTTCGGGCACAATGTAAACACAGTCCGTCATCCAACTTTCCAACTTATGAAGGCCGGGTTATGTGCGGTTATCAGGGCTGGTTTCGGGCGGGCGGTGACGGTTCGGGTGAGGGCTGGAGCCATTACAGCGCACATGGACCGCTGACGGCAGCTTCGATCCATCCAGACCTCTGGCCGGATGTCTCGGAATATGAAAAAACCTACGCGACCGGGCTGACGAACAAGGATGGCAGCGTGGCCCGGGTTTTCAGTTCGGTGGATCAAAGCACGACCGATCTGCATTTTCGGTGGATGCAGCAATATGGGATTGACGGTGTTTTTGTGCAGCGCTTTTTCGGCGGCCTGCGCACGGAGGACGGCCGGAAAAAAAGCCGGGTGGTGCTGGAGCACGCGATAAAATCATCCCAAAAATATGGCCGGGCAATTTCGGTGATGTATGACCTTTCCGGCCTGCACGACAAGGGGGAGGACTGTTCGGCAATCATACAGGACTGGAAGGAACTGGTGGATGAGTTGAAAATCACTTCGCAACCCAACAATAATTATCTTTATCACCGGGGGAAACCCCTGGTCGTCATTTGGGGCCTCGGCTTTCCGGATCGCGGCTACAACTTGCATGATATCGGGATGGACAAACTGATTGCCTTTCTCAAGAACGATCCACACTATGGCAGTTGTTCCGTGATGCTCGGCGTGCCAACCTATTTCCGGGACTTAAACGTGGATACCAATCCCGACCCGTATCTACACGAGCTGATCGAATCGGCGGACATCGTGATGCCGTGGATGGTGCAGCGGTTCACGCCGCTCCTGCATTTTTTTGACATGACCCGCTACGAAGACCAGGTCAAGGCAGACATTGCCTGGTGCGCCGAACGGCATGTGGATTATGCGCCGTGCGTTTCCGCCGGATTCAGCTGGTATAACATGCACAATCACGGCGCCGACGACAACGCCATGCTTTTCCCGTTGAACCAAATTCCACGGCAAAAAGGACGGTTTTATTGGAATGAAATCAGCGCAGCCGTTCACGCCCGGGCCAAAATGCTTTATGTGGCCATGTTCGACGAAATGGATGAAGGCACCGCGATTTTCAAATGCTCCAACAGCCCTCCAGCGGGCGTCCCGTTGTGTGATTATGAAGGGATGCCGACAGACCATTACCTGTGGCTGACGGGCGAAGCCGGAAAAATGTTGCGGGGGGAAATTCCTTTTTCAACCCGTATTCCTGCGCGAGAAAACACCAAATAAAGCGAAAATTCATCTCAGCGTACGCTCAAAAAATTGAATCGCTTCCTCTGTGGCAGACGCTCCCATCACATCGTGGCCATGATCGGGATCAACGCGAAAAGTCACGTCAACGCCTGATTCCTTCAGTTTGGCGGCAAAGACGGATGCCTGTCCCAGTGGGACCGTCGTATCCCTGGCTCCGTGGACGATAAGCATGGGAGGAATGCCGGCATGAATGTAGGAGGCCGGACTGGCCTTCCGGGCGAAATCCCCGTCATAAGCTCCGCCGGGGAAAAATGTCCGTGAAAAAGGATCTTTTGGATTCCAAGCGAACATGTTGGTGGGCCAGTTGCCTCGTTCGCGGTCCAGATCGAATGGCGCGGCCCAGCACACCGCCGCCTGTACGCGGAGGGATGCGTTGAGGGCTTTGGAAAATGGATGTTCACCGCCCGTGACTGCCATGAGCGCAGCAAGATGCGCCCCTGCGGAATGTCCGACCACCCCAACACGATCAGGGTTGAGATGATATTCTTTCGCATTGGCCCGCAACCAAACCAAGGCTGCGTTGCAGTCTTCGACCTGGGCCGGAAACGGCGCATCGTAAGTGTAGCGGTAATCAAGGGAGGCCAGCGCAAAACCACGCGGAATAAATTGAAGCGCCAAAGAGGCGCCGCTTGATTCTTTATCACCGCCATGCCATCCGCCGCCATGAATCCAAACAATGAGTGGAAACGGGCCGTTGCCCGCCGGCACATATAAATCCAAAATCTGCAGGGAGGCCGCATTGCTTCCAGGTTTGGCACCTTCGACATAAGGTTTATCAAGGATCTTTAAGGTCCCGGCGGGCAATTGCCCGATCAGTTTCTCTTTTTGAGTTTTGATCGCAGCGCCCGTTTCCGGTGCAGCCAAAAGCGGAACCATGAGGAGGCTGAAGAAAATCCCTGAGAAAAAAAGAGAAACGCACTGTTTCATGTCGAAATTATACACGGAATTCTGGCGCCCATGGCATACGTTTACACTAACACAGTATTTTATTTTGGCTTCTCCCCGCTTTAGGGGATACCGGCTCAGGTGTAACAAGTGTATAATTTTGAAATCGCTTTTATGAGACCACAGACCGATTTCGGCAGTCATGGATTGTTTGTGCAGCCTGAGTGTCAGTTCGGAAGCCGCGACCAAGAATAATAATCTGAAAAGATGAAACAAAGAACTCAAACTTTGAACCAATCGGCGTTTACATTGATTGAACTGCTGGTAGTTATTGCCATCATTGCCATCCTCGCGGCCATGCTGTTGCCGGCCTTGTCCAAAGCCAAGCAGAAGGCTTCCCAGATTAAATGCCTTAACAATCAAAAACAACTGGCCTTGGGAATCATAATGTATGCGGGTGATTTTAATGACATCATGCCATCGGACGGTTCGCGTATTCTGGGCCCAGACCAGGCACCCAGTGAATGGATTTGGTGGAACGGACCGAGCGGTGACCCGAATTATACCGTGAACAAAAGTCCGATTTTACTGCTGATTAAAGGCAGCACGAATATTTTTTTATGCCCGATGGATACATATCTCTTAAGCCAAAGGCAATCAACGACGCTCTATAACTGGAATTATAGTTATACCATGAATGGTTATGAAAATGCGACCCACCAACCGGCAGGTTGCGGCTCAACCTATGCCAATTCCCTGGCCACCGGGACGTTCGTTGCCAAAAAGTTAACCAGCATTCATAGAACTTCAGACAAGATATTACTTGCGGAGGAACCTGTATCAACCGTGGATATACCATTAGGTTACCCAAGCACCGATAATGCTGACGACGGACGATGGTTGCCTGCCCGTGGCGCTGGTGCTGGGCTGCCTGCTCCCTGGGGCGGTAATACCATCACCACCCGCCACAACAAGCGTGGCAACGCCAATTTCGCCGACGGTCATGCACAAATAACAGATTACGTCTATGGGTCTGACCCCGATCATTTTGATACAACTTATTGATTTTGTTCAACCGTTGCCCAGCCCTGATGCCGGTTGCTATTTTAAGCTTGTTTCAATTTTCTTGCCCAAATTGTTATAAGTCCATGCGCGCGTCGACTTTTTTTGGCTGGAGGTTATTGGCCAAGATGGTCTTGTTTGCACTGGTCTTGCCCGGAGGCCTAATTTCTGCCAGTCGCGGGGCAGTTTTGACATGGGACTTCAACGGGACGACAGCGCCCAATCCCAGCGATGGAAGCGGGACCTGGCTGACAGCCAATGACTGGTGGAACGGCAGCGCCAATGTCAATGGTAATTGGGCGGCCACGGCTCCTGACAGCGCTGTCTTTGGCGCTGGCACGCCCGGAACTTATCTGGTGAACTTGGGCGGCGGCAATATCTACGCTTCCAACATAGTGTTTAACACGTCTGGATATGCGCTGACGAATGGCACGCTCGCTCTGCTTGGAAACACTCCAATTACGGTAAATTCCAGCGTGACTGCAACACTCAAGAATGCACTGAGCATCGGCGTGTCCAGTACTCTTCAGATAAACAGTGCCGGCAGCTTGAGCCTTGCAGGCGGTGCTTCACTTGCCGGCAACACCATTTTTACGGGCAGCGGCACGGGGGATTTGAACGCCGGCACATTTGCAGGGCCGAACTTCGCTTTTTGGGCGCAAACACCGGTGACCCAGGAGGCGGCCACGCTAAACACTGTCCGGATCATGATTGGCTATGGCGGCAATTCCACCTACACGATGAATAATCCCGATGCGCAGGCCACGTCGAGTGGCGGCGGCGGCGATTCATTTATCGGACGGGCCGGGAGCACCGGCACTTGGGATTTGAAACAAGGGACAGTCACATTGACGGCCGGCAGCGGAGATAATTTGAAGATGGGCTATGATTCAAACAGCAAGGGGACGCTGATGGTGGAGGGTGGAGCCCTCAATCTCGGCAACAACACACTTTACGTCAACTATGCGGCAACCAGTTCTGGCGGCGCCGGAACAGTCAGTCTTTCGGGAGGAACACTTACGGCAGGCGCGGTTCAATTTGGCGGCGGCGGCACCTTCAGTTCGGGAACGACCGCGTCGTTGAACATGACCGGCGGAACATTTTTTATCGGGTCGGGCGGCATTTCCCAAAATGCCCTTGGAACCCTGGCCAGCTCACTCACGCTTTCCGGGGGTACCATGGGCGCTTCGGCGAACTGGATGTCGTCGCTGCCAATGACCCTGACCAACGTGAATGGGAACATCACGTTCCAAGCAGCAGATGCAGGCAGCAATGCGCGGAACATCACGCTTTCCGGCGCATTGTCCGGTATCGGTGGCCTGACCAAGACGGGTGGCGGTGTGTTGACGTTGAGCGGAGCCAACACTTACACCGGCGGCACGACCATCATTGCCGGGACATTGAGTCTGACGACTGCCAGCAGCGGGGCGGGAACATTTACCAACAACGGTGGTATATTGGGCGTGCAACTGGCGGGCGCCGGGACCTCGTTAAACATGTCCGCATTGACCCTCAATGCCGGTACGGCGCTGAATCTGGACCTTAATTCCTTTGGCAACCCAACCGCACCGGTCATCAATGTCGGCGGGGCGTTGAATCCTGTTTCCAGTGTGACCATCAACGTGGCTGGGGCCACGCTTGGCGCCGGCCAGTTTCCGCTGGTCAAGTACGGTTCGCTCGGCGGCGCGGGTTTTGGTGCGTTTGCGCTGGGCGCGTTTACACCGCCGCTTGGCGTGGGAACTTCCGCTTCGCTGGTCAACGACACGACCAACCAGAGCATTGATCTGAAAGTAGTCGTCGCCCCCGTGCCGAAACTAATTTGGGATGGCACAGTGAATGGCAATTGGGACATTGGCAGCACGGCTAATTGGAAGACGAACACTTATTACACGGAGACCAATGGCAGCGGCCCGGAAGTTATTTTCGACGACACGGCCAGTGGCCTGAAATCAATCATCCTAAACAGCATGGTTACCCCGCTGGCGGTGGTAGTGAGCAACTCCGTGTCAGCTTATAGCATCAGTGGTTCCGGCGGTATTGCCGGTGCAGCCAGCTTGCTCAAAGCAGGCGCCGGGATGTTGACTTTAGGCGGCAACAACACCTATGCCGGCGGGACGACCGTTAATGCAGGCACGTTCGCCCTTGCCACCACTAATAATACTTCGATGGCCTACACCATCAATGGCGGCACGCTCAAGACCAGCGTGGCATTGCCTGGAACTTACCTGGCGATGAGCAGTCTCACGTTTGGGAATGGTAGCCCGCAACTTACTTTTGACTATGAAAATTTGACATGCTCGATTGCACCCGCCATTGACGATGACGGAAACCTCACGATGAACAGCAATGTCACGGTAAATGTGATGAACCTTGATCTTTCATCAACCGGCGTTGCAATTTTGCTGCGCTATGCTGGCAACCGCAGCGGTGCGGGTGGCTTTGTCGCTGGCGCCGTGCCGGGCGGGATGACGATTCTTGATGATACGGCAAACCAGCAAGTATTGGTTTATAGACCCGGTTTGAAAGTAATAGTTCCCAGCTTGAACACCAATGAAACCTATGTGGCATTGACGACACCGCAGCAGTATGGGGCCAAGGCTGACGGAATCACTGATGACACCATGGCATTTCAAAATGCGCTGAACGCGGTGGGCAACTCGGGTGGAGTGGGCGGCGGAGTAGTCTATGTGCCGTCCGGCAACTATGCGTTTTACAACAGCCTGACCATACCCACGGGTGTGACGTTGCAAGGTGACTGGACTGACTGGGCGGCTGGCACAAACGGCGCGGTGGGAACAATCTTCAAAGTGTATGCCGGCGCAGGGCAGAGCAATGGCACGCCGTTCCTGACTTTGAACAAAAGCGCTTTGCGGGGCGTGAGCATCTGGTATCCGAATCAAAATCCCGCGAGCATCACGCCTTATCCCTGGACGATCAGCATGAGCAGTGACCCGTTGGTGGAGAATGTGGTTTTGGTCAATTCGTATCAGGGAATCTGGGCTTTTTCCGCCGCCAAGCACATTATTTCAACCGTGCGCGGTTCGCCGTTGTACCGGGGGATTGACGTGGATGCGCATTATGACATCAGCCAGATTCAAGATTTGCGTTTTTCGCCGGATGTATGGTCGGTGTCGCAACTGCCCGGGGCGCCGGCAGCGGACGGTCCGCACGCGGCCTGGATGCGGGCCAACGGCACAGCCATGCGGTTGGAGCGCATAGATGGTGAAGCCTGCATGGAAACTTACATCAACGGTTACAACGTGGGCGTCGAAGCCCATGTAAGCACCAATGGCGGACCGTCGGTCTCATTCTACTCCGGCTCGATCAGCAACTGCGCCACGGCATTTTTGGACGGGTCTGGCGGTGGCAACACCGGTTTCGAATTTACCCGGTTCACATTGGACGGCGACATCGCGTTTGACCGGAACACCAACCTTGATGCCGCTGCGTTCTTTCACACCTGTCAACTGATCGGCCGCAACGGAACAGCGGTCAGGCAGACCGGAGGCTCTTCTTCCGTGATGCAATTTCAAAATTGTAATTTAACGGGGACATTGAAACTGGACGGAGGCATTGCCAACCTCGTCAACTGTAATTTGAATGTTGCTCCGGGAAGCAACCATTGTGTCATGGCGTCGGGCGCGATCATTGGCGCGTTCACAGGGTGTTTTTTCAATCCGGCGCGTTCCATTTCCAATGCCGCGGACTCCCGGCGGTTAATCATTGACGGTCGCCGCGCCAGCACCAGTCCGTTGCCGATCGTGAACTGGCCGGACATCCAGCAGGACCTTGCTTCGCGCCATCCGGCCAGGATTAATCTGTTTGTTGCCACGAATGCGCCTTGGAATGCCGCGGGCGACGGCATTGCCGATGACACCGCGGCCATTCAAAGTGCGCTGAACGCCGCAGGCACGAACGGCGGCGGCATCGTTTATCTTCCGGCGGGAAAATACAAGCTGACCGGCACGCTTGATGTGCCCGGCGGAGTGGAGTTGCGCGGCTCCTATCCCTCGCGTCACGCCGCGCCGTTGTATGACGGCCATGTCAAAGTCACCGTCTTGCAACCTTATGGCGGCGCCGGCACAACTAATGGCCCGCCCGCCGTCGCGCTCGAAGCCAATGCCGGCATTGTGGGCCTCACGATTTCTTACGAATTGCAGAACACCAATGCCACGCCATATCCGCCGGCCATCCAGGGACGCGGCGCGGACATATATGCCAGGGGCGTGCTATGTCCAAACGCCTATTGGTATGTGGACTTGAATACTTATGCCTGCACGAACCATTTCTTCTACCAGGTGGATGGCTGGGCGCTGGGTGATGCGTTTGTCATCGGCAACGGCTCGCGAGGTTCCATCATTGAGTGCATGGCCAACTTGAGTTACTGGGTGGACAACAATCTTTCTCCAAGCCAGCTCATCAGCTCGTGGCAGCCGCCGGTCCAAAATTTTGCCGAGCATAACCTCGAATGGTTCAGGCTCGGCGACTGCACGGAATTGATGGTAAAGAATTTCGATTACATGTGCCATACCTTCATCCATTGCATTGACCAAAATGGCCGCGGGCCGTGGATCACCGGCATTGAAACGATGATGGATGATGCCGTGGAGTGCTTCCGTTTTGAAGCCGCCGCGCCATGTCATATTGACATAGTCAATCCCGAATGGATGGTCACGCTCCAGCATTACCCGGATGTGACCGGCTACGGCGTCATCAGCACGCCGTCTTTCCAGGGCACTGCAAGGTTTTTCAATGCGCCTCTGTGGGGCCCGCGTCCATGGGACTACGTTATACAAGGCGGCGATGTGGGATTTGAGCTTGTCCACGCGGGTTATCGCAGTACGTTTGGCAGCAAGGTTGACGGCGGCGTTTTGCATCTAATCAATGGCGGCTTCGAGGGCAACACCGCTTCGGTTTACACTGTGCCATTCAATTCAACAAATGCGGGAGTTTCCGGCAAGACATCGGAGGTCATCGGCTGCTATGCGTGGAGCAACGTCAATTACAGCCGGACAAATACGAACGACCCGGTTTTTGCCTGGGGGAATTTCGCGATAAACATACTGTCCAGCCAGACCGTCTTCAACGTAATTCCCCCCGTTATCTCCATCAATCCCGACTATACTGGCGCTGGGGCAAACGTCGCCTTCAACTGGCGCGCAGACATGGGAGCTTTCACTCCGTATTACGCCACCAACCTGACTGCACCAGTGGCATGGATGGCGATGACTAATACTCCGTTTTATGCCAGCAACCGATGGACAGTGATAGATTCGACGACAGACAAACAAAGGTTTTATCAGTTGCAACCGTAGTAGAAGCTCACCAGGCGGACAATCATCAAAACAACGGCGCACGCATGAGTTTGTCATGCACGGTTCGCCTCATGCTTTTGCTCATGGCCTCAGATGGATTTTGCCGCAGTCGACGATGATTTGTTATGAAATTCCCCGCCAAACATGGACATTTTTCGGCTCTCCCCGAAAGAGGGGATACCGCTGCCGGCCCGGCTGATGTATATTAATTTTGAATCCGTAAACAACAAAGCGCGCGCGACCGAGTGCAAAAATATTTTCCCCCAAGATCCGATATGAACCAGCCAAACTCCCCCCAAATCAAAAACCCAAAAAACCCACCCATGAAATCAAAACACCTTGTCGGTTATGGCCTGTTTCTGAAGCAGTCAGTGCCAGGCATCCAGTTCTTTTCCACATCGCTCCGCCTGCTATTGGCCGCGTTTGTTTTTTGCGCCGCCAGCGCCTCGGCGGCGACTTTGACTTGGGATGCCGGCAACACGAACAATGGAGCCACTATTGATCCGGCGAGCGGCTTTTGGGACCTCACTCACTCATCGACTTACCCGACCAACACCACCACCACCACCACCACCAACGACGCCAACCTCGGCGCCGGCGCCATAGATTGGTTCCAGGTGAATGTGCCAGCCACCGCGCTGGCCGCGACGAACATTTTGCGTTACGCGACCAATTTGCCGGTGAACGTCTGGTTCAGCCCCAACATGCCGCCGACCACCAACGCCGCCGGCGACGCGCTACTGATGTCAGGCACCACCGGCGGCGTGAGCGTGCTGACGACGACTTCCGCGCCGACGAACATCGTGCAAGGCGGCACTTATTACATCGGCATCGATAATTCCGCCAACAACATTGCCGTCGGCTACGCCCTGGAAGTGGATTTGAGTCTGAGCAATAATGTGCCGATAACCAGCACGTTGCTCAATTGGAACAATGGCATCGCTAATGTGGGCTGGACTCAAACCTCCACGACCGTCCCGCTGAATCATGCCGTCTTCAACGGTCCGGATGGCGCTTACCAGGTTGCCCTTGATGGTCCCCAAATTGCGGTTTCAAACATGACCATCAACGCCTCTGGATATGCATTCTCCGGTTCTGCCATCTATGCGCAGATAAATTCCATTTTAACGGTTGCCAGCGGCAAGAGCGTGATCTTCAGTAATAATTTTGCTACTGTCAACAACGCCAGGGTTTGGCAACTGGGCAACAGCGTGGGCACCAGCGGCTCTCCAGCCACCATGACCGTTTTTGGCAATATCGGCGGCACCCAGCCAATCTTTACCAGCACCAATGGCAGCACCTTCTACTTCGCCGGCAATTCAGCCCCTGCGGTTGTAACCATCAATGCCAACGTAATGCAGACCAATGGAACATTTACATGCTCCGGGTTTTCAATTGGCCGTCCGGGCTTTGGCATTACTACGCAACCCACGGCCGGCAATGCCACCTTTCCTGGCGTATTCACTTTGGACGGTTCAGGCACCTCCCTGAACATGGCGACCTCATTTCAAATTGCCCGCGGCAGTGGAACCGGAATTGTGATAATTCAAAATGGCGCCGCCGCGAGCCTTACGGGAGCGAACAACGTGCAGGTAATGAGTGACGGCAGTGCCGGCCACGGTTCATTTTTTGTGAAGGGCGGCACTTTGACCGTGGGAACTTCGAGCACCGCTGGCAAAATTTCGTTGGACACCGGAGGCGCTGGGTCAGCGTCCACGGCGGTATTTTCCCAGTCAGGCGGCGTGATTAAAGCCTGGGGCGGAGTCATGTCTGGAGCGGGGAGCGGCACCTTTGCCGCCAACAGCATCAGCGCGTTCACAAACTCAGGGGGATTCCTCTATATTGGTAATGTTGGTGCCATTGGCATCAGCCGCGGAGCGGTTTTCGCTCCCACCAACTATTTCGTATTTTCCGGCGGCACCGTGGGCGCGCTGCAAAGCTGGATCTCATCGGTTCCGCTGACGCTGGACGTTCTTAACGGAAATATCACCTTCCAATGCGCGGATGACGGTGCCACTCCTTTTAATATTTCACTTTCCGGCGCGCTCACGGGTCCCGGTGGACTTTACAAAACGGGTGGTGGCACATTGACCTTGAGCGGCGCCAACAATTATGTCGGCAGCACGGTTGTCAGCAACGGCACCTTGAAAATGGTCCCAATTCTATCTCCGGCCATGGGTCCTCTTGCCTTGGATGGCACGGCCGGTTCACCCACCCTGACCGTCGCGCCAGCCAGTGCCGGGCAATTCATGACCGTGAATGGCGACCTGACCTACGCCGCCGGCACGGTGACGGCGGACTTTAACTTTGGCTCTCTGCCGCCCAGCGCCTCCGTTGCCTCGATCCAAGTTACCAATAATGTTGCTTGCACGGTTACGCCGCAATTTACCATCGAGGGGGCTGCCATCCCCGTCGGAACATATCCTCTCATTAAATACGGCGGCTCTGTCTCTGGCACCCTGCCGGCGACGCCGGTTTCGCTGCCAGCCTTGACGAGCGGTTACATTACCAACATCGTCGCCACTAAAACCATCGCTTTGGCTGTGACCAGTTCACCCGTGACTGCCAGCTTTACTTGGGGAGTGGGAAATGGCGTTTGGGATTTCACAACAAAAAACTGGAGACAGTTTGGCGGCGTGCTTACCAATTATCTGGATCCTGACGCGGTGCAGTTTGATGATACCGCCAGCGGGCCTTTCCCAATCACCGTCACCGCCATTTCAACTGTCAGTCCAACCAATATCACGGTTCTTGGGACTAATACCTGGACTATTTTAGGCAACGGAGGCGCGATTGCCGGCGGCGGAAGTCTGACCAAGGCAGGCAGCAGCACGCTGACCCTTTCCGGAACGAACACCTACTCTGGGGGCACAACCGTCGCTGGCGGACAGTTGAACATCAACAGCGGGGGTAATAGCGTGTCTAATTCAGCCATCGGCACGGGCCCGCTGACCCTTGATTTGGGTGCAAAGGTTGACAATACCAGTGGCCAGAGTGTCGCGTTGCTGACAACCAATGCGCAAAATTGGCAGAACGATTGGACTTATTTGGGTTCGGCTAACTTTAATATCGGTCCTGGAGCAGTCACTTTGGGCAGCAGCGTCGTCTTGACGGTGGTTTCAAATACGCTCGAAGTGGACGGTTCAATTTCTGATAGTCCAAACAGTTTCAAACTTGAAAAGGCCGGTAACGGCACCTTGACGCTGGGAACTGACAATGGTTTTACCGGCGGTATGCAGCTTGATTCCGGGTTGTTGAACCTTAAGACTGCCAACGGTTTGGGCAATGGCAGTTTGGTAATCAATAGTTCCGCCGCCATTGATAACCTCAGCGGAGCGGATATGGCCGTAAGCGGAATTACAAGTATTCTGATGCCCGGCACCGGCTCCACGGTTACATATCTTGGCACTTCCAACAGCTTGGATTTTGGCGCGGTGCCGCTTAATGAGCCCAGCCAGGGAACTTTGTTCCTGAATGTGGTCAGCAACACTTTGACCTTCGGGGGCAATTTTACCTCCGGAAATACCACGATTATCAAAATTGGCAAAGGCATTC
>Ga0207083_1006_pt1 | contig 55081 bp, 50 predicted proteins | sample Alteio_BWMinHeat_57_FD_153516 | JGI IMG/M metagenome (GOLD analysis project Ga0207083, IMG submission 153516) | Enriched cells from forest soil in Barre Woods Harvard Forest LTER site, Petersham, Massachusetts, United States -... | ecosystem: Environmental > Terrestrial > Soil > Temperate forest >... | reverse complement strand
ACATGCCGGGCGCGATTTTTTAAATCGCCCGGCGCAAAAGTTTTTTGCAGCAGCGCCGGGACAGAAGCGACTACCGTGGTTGATGGTTGAGAGTTGATAGTTGATAGAGAGGACAGCGATACCAGGGTTTGCAGGCGTTCGCTGATGACGTCTGCGTGGGGCAATTTGCCTTCGTGCGGCAAAATTTCCCAGGCCGGGTAGAATAGAAGATTGAAGAGGGAGGACGGAGGATGGCCGGGTGAATTCTTGCGCGGGACGGGCGGCAACTCACCGGCAACCTGCGACCAGGTCTCAAGATCCTGCTGGAAACTTTCCTGCGTTTTTAGATTTTCCGTAACGACGACCACGGGCCGGCGCGGGAAAATTATTTGCACCAAGGCGGCGAAAAACGGCTGCGCGCTTGCGGCCACGCCGGAAAAAGCCAGCGCTCCGCCATCCTCCACGCGCCGGGCGAGGGATTGCACGGCGGGAGCTTTCAGAATGTCAGCGAACAATTTGCCTGCCGCTGACGAGGGACCGTTTTGCGTCAAGCGCGCAAAACGTCGCAGCGAAAACGCGCCGCGTCAAGTGCGACGAGCGGTCAATTCAAGCGCACGAGGTAAAGGTCGGCCGGAGCCGAGGTTTGGCGGGTGGACGCGGGAAACGCGTATTGAGCCACCACGCTGGCATTGTAACGGTCCAGCCATTTTGAAATATCTCCGTAGGTGTTCTTGAGCGTGGAGCCATTGATGACCACGTAGTGAATTCCAAGGTCGCGGAGCCGTTCGGGCGGTTCGTCTGGCAACAGGCATTCCACCCGCCGTTGGCCGTAAGGCAGCCAGATGCCTGGTTCATCCGCGGCGGACAAGCGATCATAATAGCCAACCACCTTTTCATCGGACGGCAGTTTGTTTTTGAAAAACTCTCTCCGACCAAGGGCGATTTGGGAGGTGGATTCCAGATAGTGAACGCATTCCTCCGAAAGAAAATCGGAACTGGAAAATCTTTGCTGAACCCATTTGAAGACAGTTTGCGCGGGAAATAACGGACGTTCAGCCGATGCGGCGACCAACAGGGCGGCGACAGCCATGGTGACCAGTCCAAAACGCTGCCACGACTGCCGGCGCGTCACCTGCGATTGACCGGCCCCGGCCAGCCAGGCCGGAAAGAGAAACGGATAATAAGGGGCAAGGTGGCGGGCGTTTTCAAAAGCGCCAACCTTGGCCATGAAAACAAGCAGCAGCCCCCACGGAGCCAGGCGCAACAGGAAAATGGTTGGTGGGGGCGACCCGCCGACAGGAATCGGACCGGAGCGCAGGGGTTTTTTCAAACGCTTGAGTTCGCGAAGGGTGACGAAAATCATAAGGCAAATGCCCAGGCCAAGCCCCGCATTCGCCTCGGATACGCCGTGATAATAAGCCTCGCTCAGGAAGCCGAAGCGTTCAAACGACGCAAAATGGGCGCCCAGCGAAGTCTGAGCGAAGCGGTTCATCCACTCATTCCATAACACCGGCCAATAACTGTGGAGCGGCGGAAGCACGGCGTAAAACGGCGGCACCAAATTTTGAACTGGAATGCAAAAGGCATTGCCGACGATTCCCCAAAACGGGTTTAACTGAAATTTCCCGATCGCGGCCATGCCGGTGATTTCCAACGGCATCCACGTGCCGTAATGGTGGTAATTCAGGATGCCGGCCGGCACGATGGATACGAGCAGGCCAAGGCCGGCAACGGCGGTGCTGCGCCAGGCATGTTGCCCGAGCAACGACCGCGCGGGCCAGGCGGCGATAAACCATAATGCCACGAGCGGCAGGGCGGACTGTTTCGTTCCGGTAAGAAGCGCCGCGGCCAACAGGGACAGCCAGAGGTCGGTTATCGAGTTGGTTTGGCGCGCGCGCAACGCCAGATCCACCGCCGCCAAAATGTAAATGGCCGCAAAACTGTCGTTGGCCGCCGACCCGGCTTGCAGGGCATAGCATAAGCCCGCCGACAGCAGCCAGGACCACCACCAAGCCACGCGGGGGCGGACTTTCAGCCGCGTGAAGACGCTGAAAATCAGGCCCGGCAGCATCAGGTAGGAAATAAAATTGACCAGAAACAGCAGGCGGTCCGAACGAGTGAACAAAATCAGCGGGGCGGACAGCCATTCCATGCCGCAGGCGGCAATGTTCATGCGGTCGTCAAAAGTGTGAATCCAATGCCACTGACCGGCCCAAAGCCAGTGCATCACCCGCGGCAGACGATAGGCGTTGGCGTCATAATTAAGCGGCGGATACAGGCAGCCGCCCACGGACGAAAACACGGCAATCAGCAGGAAGATTTGAGGTGCGCGGCGGCGGAAGCGTTTTGAAAATTTGGCGCGCCAGCGATGGAAATTCGCGCGCGACAGCACGCGGTCGCGCCGCCAACGGAATAAAATGAACAATACCAGCGGCGATAAAAGCAAAACATAGCCCGCGCGGTTCAACTGGTGCAACGCCGACAAAATCCAGCCGCCCGCGACCAGCAGGGTCGAAAGCAAAATCCAGAATCGGACAAAGTTCAGCATGGAGTTGTCATTTTAATTGGCGTGCGGCTGGTTTCCATTTCAGGGCTTCTGCGCGCGCCAGCCATTGGCCTGCAACAAGGAGACATCCTCGTAATCGCTGGTCTGGCCTTTGATTTTCAAATCTACGGTTTCAAACGACTCGCTGTGTTCGGCAAGAAACTGCGCTTCGCGAGAGGCGGTGGCATGGCCGGGCGCGGGAACCCTCATCCAGCCCACGACCCACACGCGATGGCCCGTTTGCAGCGCGTTCGAAATGCGGTCCAGCACCGGTTGCATTGCGCGCGCTTCATCCGCTTCCGATATGGGCACCAGGTCGAAACGGTGCGTCGAATGATCCGACACCGGCGGCATGGTGTCCCACGGCGCAGCGCCCCGATAATATCGGTCAAAGCTGATGCCCAAATACCAGGGCGTCACCACGACATAATCCTGCGCGGAAACTTCTTTCGCCAGCCGTTGCGCCACCAGATCTACATTGGTAAAGCGACAATTCAGATCGCGGAAGGCGAACACAACCGAAAGCAGGACGGTCCCGATCAAAATTCCATACAGGAGCGTGCGCAAGGCCCGGGGCAAAGCGGGAAGGTTGATTCCCAAGTCAAAACAGGCCGCGACCACGGCCATCAGCGGCAAAAAATACCAGGGTGACGTAATGAGCGCGGCAAAATGGAGAAAGACCAGGTAACCCGCGACCGACGACAACAGGATGACACCCGCAAAAATCTGCAACTCCGCCGTTGTCATGCGCGAGACTTCCCGCGCGGGCGGCGAGGAAGCCCGAAACAAAATCGCCACGCCCAACCCCATCACCAGCAGGCCCAACGAAATCCACAACCAGCCATATTGCGGCAGCGGAAAGGCAAGGACGGTGTTAAAATTGTCCAGCGCTGCCTTGAAGGAAAAGCCCGGCCGGATGGTTGTGGTCCGCTGCCACCGCATGACGCTTTCGAGATAGGGTAGAAGCGAAACTGCCGGCACCAGCGCGGCAACAAAGATTTTAACCGCCGCGGCTTTGTCTTTGCGTTGCCAGCAAACCAGCCATCCGCCCAGCGCAATGCCCGCAAAAAAAACCGCATTTTGGTACAGCGCCTGCACACTCAACGTTGCCGCCACCGCCAGGATTCCCGTCCGCTGCCATGTCGGTTTTCCCAGCAGGAAACACATGGCTGCCAGCGCCAGGACAATCAGCACCGCCCCCAATCCGAAAGCCCGCAGGGAATCGCCCCAGAAAATCATGTATCCGTTCAGTCCCAGCAATGTCAGGCCGAACAGCGGAGCCGTTCGCCGGCCCGTCCACGCCGCCAGCCACAACGTGCCCACTAGGCATAAACCCGTCAATACGCCGAACAACCGCAGGCCCAAATCGCTGTTCAGTCTCACGGCACACCAGCCTTTGATCATCACCGGCAACAAGACGGGAAAGGAGTCATTGGTCATGACCGAAAGGGAATGCGAGCCGGCGAGATTGATGATGTTGACTTCGTCCCGCCACAAACCGCCGGCGTGAACCAGAAAATAACCGTGCAAACTGATAATGACGAGCGTGATGAGCACGGCGGCCATCCTTCCCCGCCGCTCTGTATTTGGCTTTTCCACCGGAAGCGTGGTCATTGGGCAATATCCTGAAAGCGGTTTGCCGGCGTCATGCGCGGACATTGGACAAAATCGCGCTGGCGAATTCAAATGAATTCAAATCAATTTGCGGACTTCGGGGTTGAAAAATTGTTACCTTTGTGAAACATTTTAGCGGCTCGTTCGTCTCATTTGTAAAAACCGAACCAACCAGTCATTTAGGGCCTCCGAGTGCGGACACTTTATAACATTTTATTCATGGTATTTTTCGGGCTGGCGTCGCCATATTATTTCTGGCGGCTCCGGAGGCGGGGCGATTGGACCACGGGTTTCGGCCAGCGGTTTGCCATTTACGACCCGTCTATAAAACAGGCGCTGACCAACCGCCAAATCCTCTGGCTCCATGCCGTGAGCGTGGGCGAGGTGGGGCTGTGCACCCAGCTCATCAACGCGCTCGAACCCCGCATTCCCAATGCCAAAATAGTGGTTTCCTGCACCACCACCACCGGCATGGCCGAATACCGCCGCCGCCTGCCCAGCCGCATCACCAAAATTTATTTTCCGCTCGACCGGCAAAAACACGTCCGCCGCGCGCTGGCCACCATCAATCCCGAGGCCGTGGTTTTGCTGGAGGCGGAAATCTGGCCGAATTTCCTCTGGCGCGCCCGCGACCTGCGCATCCCCGTGTTCCTGGCCAATGCGCGGTTGTCCGAACGATCTTATCCCCGCTACAAACGGTTCGGCTGGCTGTTTCGTCCGCTGTTCGCCTCATTCGCCGGTGTCAGTTGTGAGAATGAGGGCGAAGCGCAAAAATTGCGCGACGTGGGCTGCCGCCCCGGCAATGTGAAGGTGGTGGGCAATCTAAAATTCGACGCCGCCAGCTTCACTGAAAAACGCAGCCTGGACGTGCGGGGAATGCTCCGGCAAATCGGCGTGGGGGATGATGCCCTGATTCTCGTGGCCGGCAGCACGCACGACGGCGAAGAGCTGTTGCTGGCCGACATGGCCGCGCGGCTGCGAAAAAAGTTTCCGAGCTTTTTTCTCATCCTGGTGCCCCGCCACTTCGAGCGTTGCCCCGAACTCGTCAAAAAACTGAAGGCCCGGGGCATGAAGTTCGTGCTTCGCAATGCCATTTATGCCAACACCAGGATGCGTCCCGGCGAGGTGGACTGCCTGCTGGTCAATACGACCGGCGAGCTGAAATTCTTCTATGAAGTGGCGTCCCTGGTGTTCATCGGCAAGAGCCTGACGGCCATTGGCGGACAAAATCCGATCGAGCCGGCGGCCTTGGGCAGGCGGTGGTGTTCGGCCCGAACATGCAGAATTTCAAGGATGTGACACGGATTTTTTTGAGCCAGGAAGCCGCCGTGCAGGTGAAAAGCCCGGAGGCGCTGGAGATCGCGCTGGCGGAACTGCTGGAAAATCAATCGCGGCGCGCGGAATTGGGGCGGCGCGCGCGGGAGATCGTCGCAAAAAACATGGGGTCGGTCGAACGCACGGTGGAAATGATTTTGCCGTGGCTCGCCGGGCGCAACATGTATGTCATGCCCAAAAGCTGAAGCCCTTCCGAATTTCGTGGCAGCCGACGTGAGGAGGCTCCATTCAAATTTACAGAGTCAGGGCCTCCTCACGTCGGCTGCTACGATTCAGGGGGTTCAATGTGCGGAATCACTGGGAAAAACCTCTCCCGGTCCAGTACCGTGGCGCCGAGGTCACCCAATCGTCACATCGCCGCTGAATTTCGCCGCTTGACGAACGCGCTTCCGCTTTTCATATTCGCGCTGTTGCTTCTGTTCAACCACAGACGCACGTCGTAACTATGTCCAAGTTGAAACCCGCTCAGATCGAAACCGCCCCCGTAACCGGGCCGGAAAAAAGCCCGGCCACCGCCGACCCCTCCGTTGTGATCGCGGAAAAATTAAAGGAGATGGTCCGGCTCGCGCACGAGCAGGGACAGTTGACGTTCGAAGATGTGAACGAAGTGCTGACCGAGGAATTTTCCACGCCCGCGTATCTCGATGTGGTCTTTGCCAAGCTCCGCGAACTCGAAATCGAAGTCGTGGATGCCGCCGAGGTGGACCGCGTGAAGCCGGCAAACCAGGAAGAAGTGGAGGAGGATGAAGGCCGGCTCGACGCACTCGATGACCCGGTGCGCATGTATCTCAAGCAGATGGGCGCGGTGCCTTTGCTGACGCGCGAGCAGGAGGTGGAGATTTCCAAACGCATCGAGGCGGCGGAAACCGAATTGCGCAAGATCGTGTACCGTTTTGGCTTTACCGGCAAGGAACACCTTGCGCTCGCGGAAAAACTGCTGGCCGACCCGCCGCGCGAACGGTTTGACCGCGTGGTGCTGGACAAAAAAGTCGCCAGCCGCGACACCCATCTCAAGACGCTGCAACGGCTCATGGTCCGCGTGCGGGACGTGGACCACGAAGTGGACCGGCATTTTAATCATTGGCGCGATGCCCACCAAAACGCCAAGCGCAACCGCGAACACGACGAATTTGAGAAACAGGACAGGAAATTGCAGGCGCTCTTCCCGAAATTTTGTTTCAAGCAGAAGGTCATCGAGGAAATCATGCTCGTGGCCCAAAATATCCACGACAAGGTGTTCTACAGCCTGCGCGCCCTCACCGATGCCCAGGACCAGCGCGAATCCAGCGCCCAAAAACATCTGGTGGAGGCGGAGCAACAGGCCTTGCGCGCGCTGGAGGAATTTGTCCGCATGCCGCACCAGGATTTTCTTCAGGCCTTTGACCGCCTCAGCGACGCCGCCGCCCGCGCGCTCCAGGCCAAGACCGAAATGGTGGAGGCCAACCTGCGCCTCGTCATTTCCATCGCCAAGAAATACACCAATCGCGGCCTGTCATTCCTCGATTTGATTCAGGAGGGCAATATTGGCCTGATGAAAGCCGTGGAAAAATTCGAGTACAAGCGCGGCTACAAGTTTTCGACCTATTCCACGTGGTGGATTCGTCAGGCCATCACGCGCTCGATTGCCGACCAGGCGCGCACCATCCGCATTCCGGTGCACATGATTGACAGCATCAACAAGCTCATGCGCGCGCAGAAGAAATTGCTGCAGGAGCTGGGCCGCGAGGCGCAGCCGGAGGAAATCGCGGACGAACTGCAGTTGCCCGTCGAACGCGTGCGCGGCATCATGAAAATGGCGCAGCAGCCGGTGTCCTTGCAGTCACCCGTGGGCGACGGCGATGAGGCGAGCTTCGGCGATTTCATCGAGGACAAGGCGGCGGAAAATCCGCTCGACCTCACGAGCTTCAGCCTGTTGAAAGACCGGCTCGGCGATGTGCTTTGCAGCCTGAACGAACGCGAACGCCAGGTGCTCGAGTTGCGCTTCGGCATCGGCGATGGCAATGCGCGCACGCTGGAGGAGGTTGGCCAGCAATTCCGCGTCACGCGCGAGCGCATCCGCCAGATCGAGGCCAAGGCCCTTCGCAAGATGCGTCATCCCACGCGGCTCAAGCAACTCCACGGCTTCCTGGACATCGAAGATTTGGAAGCAGAATGACGGGTTTCAATGACGAATGACGAATGGGCGAGTTCGCGCCTCCCTCCGTTCGTCATTCGCCATTCGTCATTTGAATTTCAAAGCAAGCTCTTCACCTTCGCCAGCGCCTCATCCAGCTTGCTGGCGTCCTTGCCGCCGCCGCGCGCGTTGTCCGGCTTGCCGCCGCCTTTGCCACCGACAATGGGGGCGATTTGCTGGATGATTTTTCCGGCCTGCGCCTTTGCGGTGAATTCGGGCGAAACAGACGCAATCAGCACCGCGCCGCCATCCGCGCCGCCGACAACCACCACGCCTTTGAACCGGCCTTTGAGCGCATCCACGATGGCTTGCAGATAATCCGCGTCGGCATCGGGAAAGATTTGCGTGATGAGCGGAATCCCGTTCACCTCGTGCGCGCGGGTGACCAGCCATGCGGCGGTTTGCGCCGCATTGCGCTGAATTGCGGCCCTGAGCGACCGCTCCAGTTCCTTCTGATGTGCGAGCAACAAATCCACTTTCTTTTCCAACTCATGAACGGGCGAATTGATTTTGACAGCGATGCTGCGAATGAGTTGAAGCTGCGCGTTCGCCACATCGTAAGCCTCCAACCCTGCCACGGCCTCGATGCGCCGCACGCCGGCGGCAATCGCGCTCTCGCCCACGATGCGGAACAGGCCAATCTCGCCCGTCGCACGCGTATGCGTGCCGCCGCAAAGCTCCATCGAATAGCCATCCAGCTTGCGCTCGCGGCCACCGATTTGCACGACGCGTACCAGGTCGCCATATTTGTCGCCGAAGAACTGCATCACGTCCTTGCGATTTTTCACTTCCGCGTGCGGCACTTCGGTCCAGGAGACGGCCGCGTTTTCCACGATGCGTTCGTTGACGAGTTTTTCAATATCCGCCACTTGCTGCGGGGTCAGCGGGGCGCTGTTGAAGTCAAACGTCAGTTTGTCAGGCCCGACGAAAGAGCCTTTCTGCGAGGCTTCCTTGCTGGCGACTTCGTGCAACGCCCAGTGCAAAAGATGAGTCACTGTATGGTGACGCTGGATGGCTTCGCGGCGCGTGCGGTCAACTGAAAGTGTGACGATGTCTCCCGGAATGGGGAGCACAGGCGCCTCGCCTGTGGCGGTTGACGCCTCGTCAACCGCGCCTGAGCGCGCCTCCGCGCGAGAAGGCGACGCGCGGTGGCGCGCGTCGGTCCCGACCGCGAGGGCGCGGTCGGGCACACGCGAGGGCGCGTGTGCTCCCCGAGAATCCTCCTCGCGCCGCTGATCTTCGGCGGAAGTCTCGATGAAATGGAGCCAGGTGTTGCCGTTCTTTTGCGTATTGACGATGTGCCAGATCTGGCCGCTGCCGGTCAACTCGCCGGTGTCGCCAACCTGACCGCCCATTTCGGCGTAGCAGGCGCTGGTGTCGAGGATGACAGCGGTTTTGTCTTTCATCGAAACGACTTCGAGGACTTTGGCGTCGGTGGAAAGATTCTCGTAGCCGACGAAGTTCGTGGGTGTGGTGGTTTCGATTTGGGAAAGGGAGATGACTTCCTTCTTCTGCGCGGCGCGGGCGCGGGCGCGCTGCTCTTCCATCAACTTCTCGAAACCTTCCTTGTCCACGGTCAAACCGCGTTCACGGGCCATCAACTCAGTGAGGTCGAGGGGGAAGCCATAGGTGTCGTAAAGTTTAAAAGCAAACTCCGCTAAAATATTTCCGTTTGAATCAATTGCTTGAATTGATTTTCCTTCATCCTCAAGTCTTGCGTAAGCCGAACTGTGGCCAAGGTTAGCTGCATTCGGAAAAGATTTCATCGCTTCGCGATTAACTTCAGATTTTACGCGATATTCTCCAGTTGCTTCTTCAAATAATTCAATCCCTCGGTCGAGCGTCTTATTAAACGCCTCTTCCTCGATTCGGATGGTTTCCTGCACTTGTTTTTTCCGGGCGCGGATTTCGGGGAAGACGTCGCCCATTGTTTCGGCGAGGACATCCACGAGTTTGTAGAAGAACGGTTCCTTGAAGCCGAGGGTGCGTCCATAACGCACGGCGCGGCGCAGGATGCGGCGAAGAACATAGTTGCGGTCGTTGTTGCCGGGCTGGATGCCGTCAGCAATCGCGAAGCTCAAGGTGCGGATGTGGTCGGCGATGACACGGAAGGCGATGTCTATTTGGATTTGCTGCGAATCGGCAATAACTGGGTCGTTGCCCGGCAATTCGGCATCTTCATCACTGGCGCGGCCGGGGTGAGGTTCTGTGGCGGGAACGTCAATGATGTTGCTGGTGGGGCATTCACCGCTGGTCTTCAGCGGGGGGAGCGCACGCGCCTCGCGTGCGGCGGTTGACGCCTCGTCAACCGCGCCCACGTGCGCCCCCGCACGTGGTTCTGAGTGATCGGGAGTCCACAACCACGGATAGTCTTCCGTCAATTCCGCCACGCCCGCATCCCATGGATTACGGCAGATGTAGTGGAATTTTTCCTCCAGATCGGATTGTCCGCGAATCATGCGATCCATGGATTCCTGTTCCCAAACGTGGCCGGTTTGTCCGAAAGTTTTGTTAATATTGTGCGCGCTGGCCGATTTGATGCCCTGCAAAATCTCGCTCAACGACCAGAAGACCGGCTGGCCATCTTTTCCGGTCTCCTTGATTTGCGGTTCAAACAGCAGGTGGACGTGGTCGGGCATGACGCACGCGGCGTAGAGCTGATACTGGCGATGATCGTGTGCGGGAAGAATGTTCTTCAGGACGAGGTCGCGTTCGGGCGCGGTGAGTTTGCGACGTTCGCGCGTGGAAAACGTGACCATGTATTTGGACCAGGGGCGTTCGAAATGCGGGAGATTACGGCGGGAATATTTCGTGTCGGTTGTTCCAGAAGACGACGCGCGGGGGCGCGCGTCGGTCCCGACCGCGGGGGCGCGGTCGGGGACACGCGAGGGCGCGTGTTCTCCCCGAGCAAGAAGAGCGGTCCCGGGTTTCGAGGAGTCGGCCATGCCGGGCAACGTGCTCGCATACGTCTTCCCGCTCAGTTTTTCGAGCACGTCGAAAATGGGGCGGAAAATGTCGGTCTCGTAGTTGGAAATCTTGGCGTTGGCAAAATCTTTCAGGCCCTTGGTGCCCTGGATGATGCTGGTGACGCGCTCGAAGCCCATGCCGGTGTCCACGTGCTTGGCTGGCAGCGGCGAGAAGGTGCCGTCGGGGTTGGCGTTGAACTGGATGAAGACCAGGTTCCAGATTTCGATGCACCGCGCATCGCCCTTGTTCACGAGCGAGCCCTTGGTGTCGCCGAGGGGCGTGAGGTCCACGTGCAATTCGGAGCAGGGACCGCACGGGCCGGTTTCGCCCATCATCCAGAAATTGTCCTTTTTGTTGCCGTTGACGATGTGGATGGCGGGGTCGAGGCCCACGCTGCGAAATTTTCCGGCCCATAAGTTCCAGGCTTCCTGGTCGAACTCGCTGGGGTCGTTCTTGGATTTATCCGGGTTATAAACGGTGGCATAAAGGCGCTGCGGCGGAAACTTCCAGATTTCCACGACGAGTTCCCACGCCCAGGCGATGGCCTCTTTTTTGAAATAATCGCCAAAGGACCAGTTGCCAAGCATCTCAAAAAACGTATGGTGATAAGTGTCCAGGCCCACGTCGTCGAGGTCGTTGTGCTTGCCGCCGGCGCGGATGCACTTCTGGGTGTCGGCGGCGCGGCCGGGGGTGTAGGGGCATTGGGCCTGGCCCAGGAAAATGGGCACAAACTGGTTCATGCCGGCGTTGGTGAACAGCAGGTTGGGACTGTCCGGCATGAGCGAGGACGAGGGGACAATGGTGTGCTGCTTCGACTTGAAGAAGTCGAGGAACGACTGGCGGATCTGTGTGCTGGTCATCACGGTAAAATCGAGCATCAAGATTAGTCAAAACCGGAGGCGCTAGGCGAGTTGGAAGTTTGGGCGCAGAAGGAATCAGAAAAAACTCTTTTGTTGATGTTGTTCCTGCATTGCCAAGCCGCCGGGTTCAATTTACGCTGAATGGGCGTTCCATGCCGGAATACAAAGTCCAGTTTGAGGTCTTTGAAGGACCCCTTGACCTGCTCCTTTATCTCATAAAAAAGGAGGAGGTGGATATTTATGCCGTAAATCTCACTAAGCTGGCCAGCCAGTTCCTCGAATACGTGGAATTGATGCGCCAGTTCGACCTCGAAGTCGCCGGCGAATTCCTCGTGATGGCCTCGACATTGATGTATATCAAGAGCCGCGAGCTGTTGCCGGTGGACCAGCAGGCGGTCGTGGAGGGCGACGAGGAAGAGGGCGAAGACCCGCGCTGGGAACTAATCCGGCAGTTGGTCGAATACAAAAAGTTCAAGGACGCCGCCGCGCAATTGCAGACGCTCGAAGCCCGCCAGGAAAATGTCTATCCGCGCCTTCCCGGAAAAATCGAATTTGACGCTCCCGTCGCGCCTGCCAAGCCCGAGGCCGGCATCTTCGACTTGTTGAACGCCGTCAACGGCATCCTCAAGCGCTTCGCCGACAAGGCGGCCGCCAGCCGGGAAATTTACGAGGACAAGTGGACCGTCAGCGAGAAAATCGAGTTCGTCCGCAACATCATCACCGAGCGCGGCTCCGTGAAATTTTCCGAACTGTTCGAAACGGCCGCCAGCCGGGCCGAAGTGGTTTGCACGTTCCTGGCGCTGCTGGAACTGATCCGGCTCAAGCAAATCACCTGCCTCCAGCCGGAGCCGTTTGCGGAAATCGAAATCAGCCGGGCGCTCGCGCATCCAGAGGCGGGTGCATCGGAGGCGGTGCTTGAATCTTCCTCAGCGCCTGCGGCCGGTTCAAATTCCGTCACGGATAATGCCGGCCCGGCCGCGGAAAATCCTGAGGCGCGTCAATCGTAATTCGTCAATCGCAAATTAAATAAGATGGAAATCAAATTCATTCTCGAATCTTTGTTGTTCTCCGCGCAACGTCCGATGAGCGTCAAGGAACTGCGCGAGGTGCTGGTCAACGCCGCCACCGAGGAAAACGCGGAGGACGCGGCCAAGCCGTTCAAGAAAATCAAGGAAGACGACCTCGCCGCCGCGCTCGAAGAACTGGTCCGCGAGCATGAGGCGGCTGCGCGCAGCTACCGGCTGGTCTGCGTGGCCGGGGCGTGGCAGTTTGTCACGCAACCAGAATTTTCGCCGTGGCTCAAGGCGCTGATAGGCGTAAAAAACCGTCCGCCGCGGCTTTCGCAGGCAGCGCTGGAGACCCTGGCCATCATTGCGTACCGCCAGCCCGTCACGCGTGCGGAGGTGGAGCAGGTGCGCGGCGTGAACGTGGATGGCACCATGCAGACGCTGCTGGAGCGCGCCCTCGTGGAGCAAAGCGGGCGCGCGGAGGTGGTTGGCCGTCCCGCGCTCTACAGCACCACAGCGGTGTTTCTGGAATATTTCGGCCTGCGCAGCCTGGAAGATTTGCCGGCGGCGGACGAACTGCGAAGAATCCCCATTGAGCGTCCGCCCGCGCCGGTCACGGCGGAGGCCGGCCTGGCGACGGTGCCGCCGGAGCAGCTTCTTTTGAATGAAGAAGCAAAAATGAAGAATGAAGAAACGCCGCCTGCCGCTTCACCGGAAATGAATGGGTGATTTTATTGCCCGGCCGCCCTCTCATGCACCCGAAGCTCCAAATTCCAAGCTCCAAGGACCAGAGAAACATCAAGCACCAAGCCTCCGGAGAAATGAAGAAGGATAAATGAAGAATGGAGAAACGCCTGCGCCCGATTCCTGGGATACGCCAAACTCATTTCATTCTTCATTCTTCATTCTGCCTTTGCCACCTCACGGTGACGTGAACCGGTAGAAGCGCATGGCGTTGGTTCTGGCGGTGCCCGGGTCGGTAAAGAACCACAGGCCGTTGGTGGCCATGACATTTGTGGCGATGGCGTTCCAGAAATTGGTGGACGCCAGATTGGTTGAGGCCAAAAGCCGGTTCGTGCTCCCGATGAGGTTGGCATAGGCCAGCGAGAAGCTGCCGTCGCCGGGACTAAACGTAAACGAGAGGAGATTCGGGCGGTTGCTGATAATCAGCAGCGCGTAGGCGCTGGTTACGGAGCCAAAGCTATTGGTCACCCGCACGGCATAGTAGCCGGCGAGGTTGGTTGTCGCGTTGGTGAATGTCAGCGAGGTGTTGGTGGCGCCGGCCAAAATCGTATTGGTGCGGAAATACCACTGGAATTTCAAAAGCCCGGCGCCGGTCGCATCGGCGGTGAACGTGACCGGATTGCCGTTGGTCACCACCACGTTTTGAGGATCCAATGTGATGACTGGCTTGGTCAGCACCGTCAAGATCGCCGGGCTGCTGGTCGTCTTGCCCAGCGCGTTGGTGATTACCACTATGTATTTCCCCGCAAATTTGTTCGATGCAGCCGGAAACGTTGCCGTGCTGTTCGTCTGGCCGGCTTGCAGGAACAAATTGCTGACCAGGTTGGTGTACCAGCTATATTTTAGCGGCGGCTGGCCGGCGGCCACGACGGTGAAGCTGAACGGATCGCCATTGGTGACCGTGATTGATTGCGGCTGGATGAAAATGATTGGCTTGGTGGCAATCAACGTCAGCCTGGCCGGCGAACTGGTGGCGCTGCCCGCCACATTGGTCACAATGACCCGGTAGGACCCGATGTCGTTCGTATCGGGAAAACTCACGACCAGGATGACATTGGTGCCGCCGGGAACGGCCGTGTTCGTGTTGAAATACCATTGATAAAACAGCGGACCGGTGCCGCTGGCCGCATTGGTGAAGGACGCGTCGTAGCCGTTGGTAACGGTGACATCCACGGGATTCTGCGTGATCGTGGGTTTGACCGCCGGAACAATCACCGTCAATTTGGCCGGCGCGCTGGTGGCGCCGCCGTAGAGATTGGTGACGATGACCGTGTAATAGCCCGCCTGGTTCGTCGTGGCGGGTGTGAGGGTGAAATTGGTGTCGTTGACCCCGCTGCTCACGAGTGTGTTGGTGTTGAAGTACCAGCGGTAAAACAACGGGTCGGTGCCGCTGGCCACATTGGTGAAGGCGGCGTTGAATCCATTGGTCACGGTGATATCGGCTGCGTTCAGCGTAATCGCCGGCTTGGTCCCCGGAACAATCACTGTCAACCTGGCCGGCGCGCTCGTGGCGCTGCCGTAGAGATTGGTGACGATCACCGTGTAGTAGCCCGCATTGCCCGTGGTGGCCGGGGTAAGCGTGAAAATGGTGTTGTTGACCCCGCTGCTGACGGGCGTGTTGGTATTGTAGAACCACTGGTAAAACAACGGATCCGTGCCGCTGGCAATATTGGTAAAGGCCGCGTTAAATCCGTTGGTCACGGTGAGATCCGCCGCTTGATTGGTAATCACCGGAGCGTACCCAACGCTCAGCAACGCCGGCGCGCTGGTGGCCATGCCATACGTGTTGCTCACCACCACGGAATAATAACCCGCCTGATTCGTGGTGGCTGACGGTATTATGTAAATTGGACTGGTCGCGCCACCGATGAGGGTGTTCGTATTGAAATACCATTGATAAAACAGCGGCGCCGTGCCGCTGGCGCCGTTGGTAAAGCTCGCCGTGCCGCCTGCGGGCGTGGTGAAGTTCTTCGGCTGATTGGTGACGGTGGGCGGAATACCCGGAACGACCACCGATAGCACCGCCGGGCTGCTGGTGATCGAGCCAAAGCCGTCGGAAACCACGGCCGTATAGGTGCCGGCATTGTTGTTGGTGGCGCTGGCCAGCGTAAGAGTATTGGTGTTTTGGCCCGCCAGAAGGGTGTTGGTATTGAAATACCATTGATAACTGACGGGACTGTCATCCGCCGCATTGATGGTGAACGTGGCGGGGCTGGTATTGGTCACCGTAAGGTTTTGGGGCTGCAAGGTGATCGCTGGCATCGGCAACTGGTACAGCGTGCCGAAAGTGCCGCCGGCGCCCAGATATGCCGTGCCCCAGACGCTGTTTCCCACCCGTATCGCGCCACCAATGGGAGCCCACCCCGCGGCGGTGTTGTTGGTGAAACTCCTGATGACGGTGAAGCCAGTGCCATTGGTGTTGATGAGAAACAGGGTGCCGCCGTTGGCGCTGCCACCGGAAATGGTGGTGCCATAAAGACAGCTTCCACTCAGTGACAGCGAGGCCTTGGGAACTCTGCCATCAGTATTCCCCGAAAACCCCGAGAAACTATGCAGCGTCCTAAATCCGCTGCCGTCAGTGTTGATGGCAAAAATGCCGCCGGTGCCATTGGTGCCGCCGCCGCTGCCCGTGCCGTAGAGCACGCCGGCGCTCAACACCAGCTTGCCGTAGGGAAACGTCGGTTCCGGGGAATTGGTGAAGGAATGCAGTATGACAAGCCCCGTGCCATTGGTGTTGATTGCAAAAACAGTGCCGTTGCCATTGGTGCCACCGTAAGTCGTCGTGCCGTAAAGCGTGCTGCCGCTCAGCAGCAGTTCGCTCTGCGGTTGATAGCCGTCGGGCGTGTTGGTGAATGAATGGAGCGGGGTGTAGCCCGTGCCGTCGGTGTTGATCTTGAAGATGATGCCGCCGCTGTTCGCACCGATGCCCGTGCCGCCAACATGAGTGGCGCCGTACAGCGTGACGCCGCTCAAAATCAACCCGCACACGGGATATTGTCCATCTGGAGATGCGCCAAAGCTATAAAGATTGTTAAAGCCCGTGCCGTCGGTGCCCATGGAGAAAATCATGCCCACGCCATTTGTGCCGCCGTTTTGGGAGGTGCCATAAATCGCGCTGGCCGTCACCAGCACATTATTTGGAGAGCTGCCGTTGGTTGAACCGGCAAAACTGTAAAGCGGCGTGAAGACCGGCCCGTTGGTGTTATACGAAAAAATGGCGCCGCTCGAGTTCGTGCCACCCCCGGAGGTATTCCCGTAAAAAAGGCCGTTCGTCCACACCAGTTGCCCCGGATTGGCGCCATCGGGCGTGTTGGTGAAGATGTGTTGTGTGATGAACCCTTGGGCCCGCACCGACAGGCTGACGGCGAGCAGCGTTGCCATTCCGGTTGCTGTGCAAATGCTTTTAAATCTCATTATTTCAACAATTGGTAAATAACCGTCCTATGTGAATTTCAACTTCCGGAGACTAGCAGATGAAATGCCATCTGCCGAACGCCACCCAGACGAGAAAACTGCACAACTTTAACACACGCCAACCCTGCCCGCAATGGCCCAAAACGCCAAATTGCTTGGTTTAATGGCCAAGAAGGGCGAAAAACACCAAATTTCGACGAAAATTGTCCGAAGTGAGCTTAAAAGGCGGTTTTGCGCTAATTCCCGGCCATTCGCCTGGCATAAGAAATTAGCGGGATAGGAAACTCAGATTCTCAGGCCCGCAACGTGCAATCTGCAATGGCCAGCGGCAATCGGCAATTAATCCCTATTCACCTTTCGACGAAAACTGGTCTTCCTTGTTTTTGAACAGGATATTGAACGTGGTCAGCAATTCTGCCAACCTTCTTCGATTCTTTCGGTGATCGTCCCAGTGGCAAAAAAACCGCCATCCCAAAGCTTAAATTTTACACCTGCTTTAACAACGTTAATAAATCCTTCAGGCCATATGACCCTGCATTCAGCGTCAAATTCCTGGCCTTCGGTAAATTGTGCTGCCCCGCCAATCCACAATCCCACAGTATGTAAGTTGTCCACTCCTTCCATGCTCATTGGAACGCGGCGATGACCGTTGTCATCAAAACCGAAAACCCGCCGTCGAGACAGGGGTACCTCCTCAAAAGTCACTTTAATATGTGCTTTGAATTGTGGCGTGGGCTTCATCCGTTCAATGCGATCCCTTTCTTAAAATTGGTCTTCCTTTTCTTTGAACAAAATGTTGAAGGTGGTCAGCGAACCATAGCAACGGCTTATGTATTGCTGCATTTCAACCTTTTCACCGTCATTCAGCTTCTCGTGTGCGTTGATTTTCTGCTCCAAAACTCTCAGTTGGTTTCTTATACCGACCACCTTGTGAAAAAACACCTCCAGCGGCACCTCCTTGGTTTGCAACGCCGGGTCCGCCGGATGCAGAACCATTTTCCCGTTGTTCCAGCGCAAGCCGAGTTGCTCCACCACTGAGTCCGGCTTCTCCAGGCCCAGCCTGGCAACGACCGCCTCGACCGTTTCACTGACAAACTGCTTCAGCGGCACCGCCAGCCCGCTCACCGCGGCCTGCGCATCCAGCGGCGCCAGCCCGCTCGGCTCCGGGGCCATCGAGCGCTTGGTGCCCTCGTCAAATTGGATGTCCGCCACGGACTCCGAAATGGTCTTGACCGTGCCGCTGCCGTATTGCGGATGGCGCACCCGCTGGCCGATGTGGAGGGATTCAATTTTCATACGGGAATATAACCACGGCTTGCCGCACCGAAGCAACTCCCATCATTCCCATTCGTCTCCCGTTCATCCATTGATCCCATTTGTCCCATAATTCCCATAAACACCGACTCCAGTACCGGAGTCGGGTTCAGGGGAGGCCGGGGTAGGGTTGGAACGCGTTCGTGAAACATTTTCAATTGCAGTGGAGAACGAAATTTATGAACTTTGAACTTGTGAACAACCCGAACAACTTTGTTTTGACAGCGGCGCGCAAAAAAATTTCCCTTGGTCGCGTGGCTGCAAAATTTTGGCATCGTCTCGCGTTTGAATGCGAACTCTGGCAACAGGGTTTGTCGTACGTCGCGGGCGTGGACGAAGCCGGCTGCGGGCCGCTGGCTGGGCCGGTGGTGGCCGCTGCGGTCGTTTTTCCCAAAGGCTGGGGGAAGACCGGATTGCCTTCCAAATTCCGCGGGCTGAACGATTCCAAACAATTGACCGAGGAAGAACGCGAGAAGTTTTTTGAGCGGATTGTGTCGCACCCGGAGGTCCGTTTCGCGATTGCCAGCGTGGACGCGGAGACCATTGACCGCATCAACATCCGGCAGGCGGCCTGGCGGGGAATGCATCTGGCGCTCGACCAGTTGCAGCCGCGCGCCGAACACGTGTTGGTGGACGGCCTGCGCATCAAATGGCTGCCGTACCGGCAAACACCGCTCGTCCAGGGCGATGCGCGCAGCTATTCCATCGCCGCCGCGAGCGTGCTGGCCAAGGTCACGCGCGACCGCGCGATGCGCGAGCTGGACAGGCAGTTTCCCGGCTATGGCTTTGCCGAGCACAAGGGCTATTCCACGCCGCAACATTTCGCGGCGATTGAAAAGCTCGGCGCGTGCGCGATCCACCGCAAAAGTTTTTCGCCGCTCAAGCCCAAGGAACCCGAACTTTTTTGAACGGAAAAATGGAATGGCTCGAACAAGTCAAGGCCCGGTTTGCCAGACCGGCGAAACCGGAGCATTTGCGGCGTGGCGCCCTGGGCGAGCGCGCCGCAAAGATCTATTTGCGCAAGGCCGGGCTGAAATTTCTGGCGGCGAATTTTCGTTCGGAGCGCGGCGAGATTGATTTGATTTTCCGGGAGGCGGATTGCCTGGTGTTCACGGAGGTGAAAACCCGCTCGTCGGAGGACTGGGCGCGGCCGGCGGCGGCGGTGAACGCGGAACGGCGGCGGCGGTTGTCCCATTGCGCCTTGGATTATCTGCGGCTGCTGAAAAATCCCGAAATCAAAATCCGGTTCGACATCGTGGAGGTTTTGCTGGCGAACGGCGCGGTGCGCGAAATCCGGCACCTGCCCAACACCTTTCCCATGTCCAAGCCATACCGGTACGGTTGAGGCGCGGAACGCGGCTCTGCGAGCCGCAGCAATGTGGCCAGACACCCCGCGTTTGAACTTCCTAACGCCATCGAAATGCGGCGCTGCTGCGGGTCACAGACCCGCGCTCCGTGTTCGATTTGGGCACCGCCCCATCAGCGCGCGGATTGACTTGCGTCGAAACGGTGGTTATTTTCTCTTTTTCAATGCAGGAAATTATTGAGAAGCTGCTGATTTTGCAGGATCGCGACCGGAGAATTCTCCGCGTCACCCAGGAACTCGCCCACATCGGGCCGGAACGCGAAAGCCTCCGCGCGCGGGCCACCGCCACCCAAAATGCGCTGGAGGCCGCGAAACTGCGCGGGCGCCAGATCGAAACCGATCGCAAACAGAAGGACCTTGAAATCGAGGCAAAAAAATCCCAGATCGAGAAATACCTGAACCAGCAATTGCAGACGCGCAAGAACGAGGAATACAAGGCGCTCACGCATGAAATCGAGATGGCCAAGGACGTCATCTTCAAAATTGAGGACGCGCAGATCGTTTTGATGGAACAGGCAGAGGTCGTGCAGAAGGACGTGGCCCGCACCACCGCTGAGGCGGCGGCCGCGAAAAAGCTGGTGGACGACCAGATTGGCCAGTTGAACCAGCGCGAGGAGAATTTAAAAAAAGAGCTGGCCGAGTTGCAGGCCGGGCGCGCGGCGCTGGCGGGGGCCGTGGATGAATCCACGCAGAACCGTTATGAGCGGCTGTTCAAGAACAAGGGGGAAAACGTGGTGGTGGGCATCGAGCACAGCGCGTGCGGCGGCTGCCACATGAAACTGCCCGCGCAAATTATCCAGCATTGCCGGGCACAGGCGGAAATCGTGACGTGCCCGAATTGCGCGCGAATTTTGTATTTCACCCGCGACATGATCTTGACGGCGGCGGAGTGAAATTAAACGGCCAGGAACGATGAATGAAACAGGCACAACAGGCGCAAATCATTCTGAAAAAGTAGGCCTGTTTCAACTGGTCGTCCTGGCTCTGTCGGTCGTTGTGCTGGGCGCGCTGGGCGCGGACACGATTTTTAAATTTCCCCCGGCCATTTCAAACGTGCTGGAAGTTTTCGACACGGCGGTTTGCGTTCTGCTGCTCGTTGATTTTGGAATGCGGTTTCACAAGGCGCCTTCAAAACTGGCTTTTCTCAAGTGGGGATGGATTGATCTGCTCGCCAGCATTCCCTACCTGCCTTGTTTGAGATACGGGCGGGTGGTGCGCATCCTGCGGGTAATCCGCCTGCTCCGGGCGATACGCGCCACGCAGAAGATCAGCGCCTTGCTGCTGAGGAACAAAGTTCAGACCGGCGCCACCTCGGTGGTTTTGGCGGCATTTTTGCTCATCATTTTTTGTTCGGTGGGGGTCCTGATTTGCGAACAGCAAAATCCCGGCGCGAACATCCTGACCGCGGAAGACGCACTCTGGTGGAGCGTGACCACGATCACGACGGTGGGCTATGGCGACAAGTATCCCGTGACGACCGAGGGCAGAATTGTAGCGATGATATTGATGGTTTCGGGCATTGGTATTTTCGGCACATTCAGCGGCCTGGCGGCGGCGTATTTTTTTCATACCAAACAAAAGGATGCGGAACGCGAGGAAAGCGAGATTTTGGCGCGGCTGCAAAAAATCGAGGAGAAAATAGACCGGCTCAAAGACGGGGAATGAAGCAGGAGGTGACGCTGAGCGATGGCCATACCGGCTGCCATGAGGATTTTGGAAGGGCGCCGGCATCGCAAGGCACCGGGTGTATTGCGCTATAAGCTTGCCAACCGTTTGTGGGCGGGGGAAAATTATGGTCACGAGTCGAAAATTGTTCACATGGACACCAACCGGCAACCCGAATCAGATGACGAGAAGCTGCGCGAGCGGCTCACCGAATTCCTGCGCCGCGCCCGCGATCTGGAGGCCGTGACGCAGGCGCCCGCCAATTTGCCGCGCGTCAAGGAGCCATCGCGGCCACAGTTGCCGCTGCATGAATCGTTTTTACCCGGCTCAATCCTCACCACGCTGTTTCGCAATCCCAAGACCGGACGCACCGTCACATTTAAGGGCGAGGAATTGACCGAGTTGGACGGCATGTCGTCCGATTACCTGGTGAATTATTATCTCTCGCACGCGCTGTTCACGGACGACGACGCCGCGCGCCTGCGCAGCGGCATCGAAGCGCGCTCGCGGCAGGTGATTCAGTTGATGCGCCACTCCGACTGGCGCGCAGGGGTGTTCCAGTACGAAATTGCCAAGGAAGGGGCCATCCTGCACAGCCTGCTGCAATTGCGCCTGCTGATTGAGTGCGTGCAAATCCTCACGCCGCCGATGCTGACCATCAAGCGCATTGATGACGAGGAATTTGACCTGATTGACGATTTGCACAGCCTGGTGCGGCTCATTGCGCTGGCGTTGTGGCAGCGGCTGGCAACGGACGGCCCGCAATTGCAGGCTTATGGCGCCTTGTCGGCCTGCATCGCCGGCCTCGCCGCCAGGCCGGACGACGCGCTGGCGCTGATCGAATCCGGTTATGCCGCGAGCAATGGCAACAACGATGCGTTCACGAAATGGTTCGAGAAAGGCGGCCGCCGCGCCATGGAGCGCGTGGAAACCATGCTGCAGCCCGTGGACAAATGCGGGCTGGATGAGATTTTTAAACTGATGACAAGCCACACGCTCGATCTGGGCCTGCAACCGGTCACCATTGAATTTATCCGGCAGACGTTGCAGACACTGGCGCTGACGCTGGCGAACATGGACCACGAAATGTCCGACGCCTGCCGCCGCCGGTCTGCCGTCATCTCGGCCCAATTCACCGAAATATCGCGGCAGTATGCCGTGGATTACAACGCGCGTGCCGCGGACCCCGGGGTGAGCGAGGAAGACCTCACCGCGATTTTCAAGGAACTGGACGCGCTCGTGGGCCTGGAGCCGGTGAAGAACGAGGTGCATCGCGCCACGAATTTTGCGCGCATGCAGGTGATGCGCCGCCAACAGGGTTTGCCCGTGGTGCGGGCCAGTTTGCACAGCGTTTTCTATGGCAATCCAGGCACCGGCAAGACCACCGTGGCGCGGTTGATGGGCCGCATTTACAAATCGCTCGGCCTGCTCCGCCGCGGACATGTGGTCGAGTGCGACCGCGGCCGGCTCGTGGCCGAATACGTCGGGCAGACGGCGGTGCGCACGCACGCGGTGATTGATTCGGCGCTGGACGGAATTCTGTTCATTGACGAGGCCTACTCGCTGGCCGGGCGCGGGGCGGAGGACTTTGGCAGCGAAGCCGTCGAGACGCTGCTCAAGCGCATGGAAGACAACCGCGACCAGCTCATCGTCATCGTCGCCGGCTACACCGGGCCGATGGAACAGTTTGTCGCATCGAATCCCGGCCTCGAATCGCGTTTCACGAATTACCTCAAATTTCCGGATTATTCGCCGGAGGAGCTGGCGGAAATTTTTCATCGCATGGCGGCGCAAAGCGGCCTGGTATGTTCGGCGGAAACAGCAGCGACGGTGCTGGCCCTCTGCAAAAAGCTGTACTCCGCCCGCGATGAGCACTTTGGCAACGCGCGGGAAATGCGGAACCTGTTCGAAGCGGCGGTGCGCAATCAAAGCACCCGCCTGGTCAGCAGCGGCCAGACCGACCGCGACGCGCTCACGACATTATTGCCGGAGGATTTGCCCAAAGATTTTGGAGGCGCAATGCCGGCGCCGCCGGCAACAAAAGCAGCCACGTCACATATTGCGCCGAGGCCAGGGTGATTTCGTGAGCCTCAAAGAATTGGGAACTCGGCAGTGCCGCGCGCAGAAACTGGAATGACTGTAAAAAAACATTCCTTTTGAGGCGTTTAGTAAAAATTCGTTCGCCAGCGTCTATTAAAGGGTTATACTGTCTGCATGAGCTACCTTACGCTCGAAGTCGAGATTGACCATGGCAAAGTGACCGCCAAAGCGCCGTCAAAACTGCCGGATAGAGCCAGCGGTTTGCTCACCATTTTCCAGCCAGACGCACCGGGCAAGCTTACGCCATTGCAGGCGCTTGACGCTTTGCAAAAGCACATCCAGCTCGATGCCCAGAAAGCATCTGAGTGGATGGATTCAGTTCGTACAGCCAGGCGTTAGCAAAATTGAAATGACTCAGCTCTGTGATTCATTTCGATACAAACTTCCTCACCGTTGATTCAACATGGCCTGATACTGGCCTGACTTTCAGTTTTCCCAGCCGCTTGTAAATTTCCCCTCATTTGGTAATCTGAACCATCAGCACCGGAAATAGTTGAGATAGTTTGCGGGGTTTCCCCGGCACCGGTGTAAGCCCATTGTTTAAACAAAGACAACAACGACCAACATTTTGCCGATATGAAAAAATCAAATCAATATCTTCTGCTGGCTGCGTGTGCCCTCGGCGTCATGGCATTTGCCGCCAGGCTCACGGCCACAAATACGCCAGCTCCATCCCATTCAATGCCATCCTGTTGCAGTGGCGTGGGCATCACCATTGTCGCGGACACGAACACCAACGCCGTTCCTGATCTGCTCAAGACCTGCCCGGTATCTGGCGACAAACTCGGCGAAATGGGCGAGCCGTATGTGTTTGCCTACCAAGGCCAGGAAGTGAAACTGTGCTGCAAAAGCTGCAAACCGGATTTCGACCAGAATCCCGACAAATACATCAAGTTGATCCGTGCGGCCGACAAGAAATCAGCTAAAAAGAACTGACAAAAGGACCGCAAGCCTTGTTCGGCGCGCGGAGCGACGCGCTCTGTTTGTCCTCTTCTCATCCGTCAATTGTCACGTCAAGCCGGCGAGCCGTCTCAGCCGCAAAAACGGCCCGCCAATTTTTTGCGATTCAGCCAAATCCACGTCGAATTCCGCCACCCAGTCGTTGTGTTCTTCGGGGTCCACGAGCATCTGCTGCACACGCCAGGATTTTTTGTCCTCGGTGGGGACGACATAGGTGTGACGGATATTGCGCGCGTTGGGGTCAAGGCAGAGGTGCTGATGCTCGACGTGATAATCGTCATAGGCCTGCTGAAGGCGGGCGGCAGTCCACGGCTGGCCGTCGGCATCGTTTGGAGAATTTAAACCGGCGATGGCCTGCTCGTAATCTTCAATCACCAACCCGCGCAGCAAGGTGAAGATGCGATTGCGGATGGCAGCGGTGAACGCCTTGGTGTCGCGCGTGATGTCCGCGGCGGCTTCCTCCGCGCCGGGTGGACGAACTTCCTTGGTTTCGCCGGGGCGATAATTCGGGTCGCGCATCTTTTCCCACTCGTCGAGCAGGCTGGAATCCACCTGCCGGATCATGGTGGCGAGGTACAGTTCCATTTCGCGAAGCTGGTCGTTCTTGGCGTTGTCGGGCACAGTTTGGGCGAGGACTTTGAAGACGCTGTTGAGATGGCGCAACAACACGCCTTCGGCGCGCTGCAACTCGTAGAGCTTGATGTAATCGGCGAAGGAGCGAAATTCCTCGAACATTTCGCGCGCGATGGACTTGGGGCGGATGTTTTCCTCGCCCACCCACGGATGCCGCGCCCCGAATTCATTGAACGTGGAATAAACAAATTCCCGATTCGGCTTGGGATGTTCCAGCTTCTCGAGTTCCTCCATGCGCTGTTCGTATTCGATGCCCTCCATTTTCATTTCGGCCATCTTGCGGTCTTTCACCTTGTCCAATTGTTTACGCAGGATGATGTCCGGGTCTTCGAGAATGGACTCCACGAGCGTGAGCAAAACGAGCGCGTAATCCGGCGCCTGCGGGTCCATCAACGGGATTGTTTCCAGCAGATACAATGACAGCGCCTGGTCCATGGAGAAGTCGTCCTGAAGCTCGACGTTGACGCGGAGTTTGCGGGCGTCGGCTGTAGGTGGCGCGGGGGGGATGTTAGATTTACGCTCGCCCTCTCCCCCGGGGAGAGGGGGAACAGGTTCCTGCGTCTTTGAAGAATCAATCGCTGGATTTGAAACGGATGCGGCCAAAGAATCAGAAGTCGTCGCTTCGCGCTCCCTCTCCTGGGGGAGAGGGCTGGGGTGAGGGCGGGCTTCCGACTTTTCCGACTCTAATTCCGCACTCCGCACTTCGCCTTCCGCACTTAATGTTTGCGCCTCCTCACGTCGGCTGCTACGAGGATTGATGAATTCCACGATTTTGCGGTTGAGCAGGGAGCGGAACAACTGCCATGCGCGTTGCGTATGTGCCTTTTTCGCCTTGGGCGTTTCGTGGCTGTCGCGAATCAACTTTTGCATGGCGGCGCAACCATCACCGTCGCGGCTCAACACGTTTAGCAGCGTTGCGTGTGTCACCTGAAAACGTGAGGCCAGCCGTTCGGGCGGCGCGGCGATGAGCCGCACAAATGTATTTTTGTCCCAGTTGACGAAATTTTTCTCCGGCGGCTGCCGCTTCACGGATTTCTTTCCATCGCGCGCGGACTTTTCCGCGAGCTTGAGATTTTCAATCACATGCTCCGGGGCCTGCGCCACCACCCAGCCTTTGTCATCAAAGCCTTTGCGCCCGGCGCGGCCGCTGATCTGGTGAAAATCCCGCGCGCTCAAAATGCCGGTCTTCTGCCCGTCAAACTTGCACAGCCGCGTGAACAGCACCGTGCGAATGGGCACATTGATGCCCACGCCCAGCGTGTCGGTGCCACAGATGACCTTGAGCAATCCCTTTTGCGCGAGTTGTTCCACCAGCACGCGATATTTCGGCAGCAGGCCGGCGTGATGCAAACCGATGCCATGCCGCAGCCACTTCTTGATTTCCGGCCCATACGGGCTGGTGAATTTGAAACCTTCCAGCGTGTTCGCAATGGCGGCTTTCTCATCGCGCGTGGCGACGTTGATGCTGGTGAAATCCTGCGCGCTCTGGGCCGCTTCCAGTTGCGTGAAGTGCACCACATAAACCGGTGCGCGCCCGGCGGCTACGAGACTTTCGAGCGTTTTCGCCAGCGGCAACTCCGAGTATTCGTAGGCGAGTGGCACCGGCCGGTCGGTGGATGAAACGGTTGCCGTCTGCCGCCCGGTCAGGCGCGTGAGTTCCGTCTCAAAAAAACTCGTGTCGCCCAGCGTCGCGGACATCAGGAGAAATCGCGTCTGCGGCAGCGTGAGCAACGGCACCTGCCACGCCACGCCGCGCTCACGGTCGGCGTAGTAATGAAACTCATCCATCACCACGTCGCGCACGCTCGCCGCCTCACCCTCGCGCAACGCGATGTTCGCCAGAATTTCCGCGGTGCAACACAGGATGGGTGCGTCGCGGTTCACGGACGCATCGCCCGTGCTCAACCCGACATTGTCCGGCCCGAATTCGCGGCAGAGCGCGATGAATTTTTCGTTTACCAGCGCCTTGATGGGGCACGTGTAGATTGAGCGCCGACCTTTGGCGATGGCCTGAAAATGCAGCGCGGTGGCCACCAGTGATTTTCCGGAGCCAGTCGGCGTGTTGAGGATGACGTTTTTGTCGTCGAAGAGTTCGAGGATGGCGGATTCCTGCGCAGGATAAAGTTGCAGCCGGCGACCTGATACGTAATCGAGAAAGCGTTCCAGCAGCAGGTCGTTGCCTGGCCGCTCCTCGCGCGGAATTAGGTCATAAAGGGTCGCTGGCACACGACAAAATCAGGGCGTGAGAGCCTTCGCCGCCGCCTCCAGGCTCGCCACATCGGCCACGTTCAGCATTTGCGCCGCTTTATCAATGCGTTTCATAAATCCGCTCAAGGCCGCGCCCGGCCCCAGCTCAATGAAGCGGGTAAAACCTTGCGATAACAAATAACGCATGGACTCCTCCCAGCGCACTGAGGCGCAGACCTGCTCCACGAGTCGCGCGGAAACGTCCGCGCCGTGCGCATGCGCCGTGACATTGGAGACGACTGGCACGTGAGACGGTGAAATTTTTATTTTAGCCAGTTCATGCTGCAATTTTGGCTGCGCGCTGGCCATGAGCGGCGAATGATACGCGCCGGCGACCGTCAGCGGAATCGCGCGCCTGGCGCCTTTGGCCTTGGCCAGTTCGCACGCCTTGGCGATTTTTTCCGCCTCGCCGGAAATCACGAGCTGGCCGGGGCAGTTCAAATTGGCCAGCACCACGCCCGTTTCCGCGCACACCTCGCGCGTCGGCCCCTCGTCCAGGCCGATGACCGCCGCCATGCCGCCCTTGGTCACGTCGCAGGCCTCCTGCATGAATTTCCCGCGCTGGCGCACCACGCGCAATCCGTCCTCAAAACTCATCGCCCCCGCCGCCGTTAACGCCGTGAATTCGCCGAGGGACAAGCCAGCGATGGCATCAAACTTCAGGTGAGGAACATGTTCCTTCAGCAGTTGAAAGCATACCCAGCTTACGAGGAAAATTCCGGGTTGCGCGTTTTCGGTCTTGGTCAACTCCGATTCCGGCCCGTTGAAACAAATCGTGGCCAGGTCATAGCCCAGCACGAGATTGGCGCGGTCAAACCACGCCTTGGCAGACGGAAACTTCTCAGCGAGGTCCCTGCCCATGCCAACGACCTGCGCGCCCTGGCCGGCAAAGAGAATTGCGGTTTTACTCATAGAAAGCAGCAGTTTACGCCGAATTTAGCCGAAAGAGAAAGATTCAATTTACGGGATGGTCAACCAAGGCGGGGTTTTAAAAAGTTGTTCATTACTGTTCATTACTGTTCATTATTGTTCATTACTGTTCGAAAGTGTTATTTCTGTTAAATGTATTAAAAGTGTTATTTCCGTGATTTTCTTTAAAATCGTGGCAAGGCCGCACGGCTTTGACATTTTCTATGGCCGGATTAAGCACGATTAACCCGGATGTCTGAGTGCGGAATGCGGAGCAGGCATAAAACAGAGGGTGACGGATGGCGGATGGCAGGAATGGAGCCGTGGGACGAATGGGAATAATGGGGTACGGGATTTGGCGGCGCAAAAAAACCGTCGCGCGCCCGTTACCGGGGGCGTTTTCGTCAACCGCCTTTGGATGATTTGCTTTCATCCGGCCCCAAAAATAGCACATTGTGAGATTATTGCAAGCAAAACATTCTAAAACATGCTATTTTGTTGCAACGCATGATGATCCAGGCCATATAGTTCGATTCCGACCCTCGCCTCCAAGCCAAAAGGCTTGCAAATACAGGGGAAAACGAAGGTTGGAATGGCCACTGTCAGTGAAACTGTCAGTAAAGCGGCGAGTGCTTCAACTATTCGCCACTACTTGCCAGAACTAGCTGAAACTCGCCACAACTCGCGTTCTTAAACGCGGCTGATACCGGACTGGTTTCATGATTCGGAGAATCATCATGAAATCAAAATTTATCCTGTTTAAGCGAGCGGGTGTCTATTACAGCGAGGACACGACCACCGGCAAGCAGCACAGCCTACGCACGAAGGACGAGGCCGAAGCCCTCACGCTCCTGCATTCCAAGAACGAAGCCCACCGGCAGCCCGTGCTTAATCTGCATATCGCCCGCGCCTACCTGACCGCAACTGACCCGGAAGTGGCAAAGCGCACTTGGCAGGTGCCAATGGACGAAATGACCAAGACCAAGACCGGCCCCACCCATCGCCGCCACATCGTAGCGATGAAAGACAAGGCGTTTGACATCATCCGCAATCTGCCGATTCTGGAAACCCACTCCGCGCATTTCCTGAAAGTGCTGGAACTCGGTGGCGTTTCCACGAATGTTTATCTGCGCCGGATTCACAACTTCGCCTTGGACATGAACTGGCTTGCATGGTCAATTCTGCCCAAACGCCAATGGCCGAAAGTGAAGTTTAAGGAGAAACGCGCCATCACGCTTGAGGAACACCAGCGGATCATCGCCGCCGAGGTGAACCCCGAACGCAAAACCCTGTATCAGTTGTGCTGGCATTTGGGCGCAAGTCAGGGCGACATTGCCAACCTGAAAGGCGAGGACGTGGACTGGACGAACGGCACCGTGAGTTTCACTCGCCAGAAATCCGGCGTGCCGGTGCTTGTCCACTTGGGCGCGGAAGCTTTGAACGTGTTCAAAGACCTGCCCGCCGAAGGCGTGTTGTTTCCGTATCTGGCCCGCGTGCGGGCTGGCGACCGTGCCACGGAGTTTGGGCAACGATGCCGCCAGCTTGGCATCACCGGCATAACGTTGCACAGCTACCGCTACGCATGGGCGGAACGTGCCAAAGTCGCAGGGATGCCGGAACGGTTCGCGCAGGAGGCTTTGGGGCACAACAGCAAGGCCGTGCATCGCGCCTACGCGAAACGCGCCCTGATGAAAATACCGTCGCTGGAAGATTACGAAAAGAAACCGGAAGGCGCGGCCATGCCACTGGCGAAGGCAAGTTAATTGCCAACCGCCGAGGCGATGCCAGGGCGTAGGGAATGGCCGTTCTGTGAACCAATCACAGAACGGCATTTTTGACGCATTATTTCTGCATTACTGAAACAAAAACGAGAGAACGCAATTGAGGAATGCACCGTTGTTCTGACTCATTGTATATATCGTGGGATTGGCGGCATTATTGCCGTTATCATAGCAGGTCGTGGTCGTTGTCGCTATTGGCAAACTGGGCACGCCGTCCCAAAAGTTTCCATGTAACATCGCGGACACCCGACCGCTTGTGGGCAATCCATCATCCATTTTCCTATCAATATTGTAGGCTTGACCCACGGTTAGGCCCGAAGTTTGAAGAGCTACTCCGCTGATAATTTGCGAAATTCTACTGAGACCAAAATAATTTCTGCCATCGGGATTTCCCGCTTCATTCGAGCCTCCGCTCCAGACAACAATATAATTGCCTCCTCCCAGCTTTGCCTCAGGAAAATATTGGTTAATGATTGTACCCGACGCAGAGGCTGGACTAAGGAGCGTGAAACTTGCAGTGCTAAAGTTGCCCTCGATCAGATCGCCGGCGGTACTGCTACTTATGTCCACCCAGAACATTCCCTCCTCACCGTTTGCTTCAATGATGCCCCTCGCCATAGTAACAAAATAGCATTGTATTATGCCATTGCCATCGCCCTCTCCCGGAAGTGCGCCCCTCGCCGAAAAACCGAAGGTAGTGGCTGTTGATTGATTCAAATCACCCGGCAGCGCTTGGTATTTGCCGTAGAACGTATTGACCGCCGTGTTGTATTTTTCAATCTGCGAAATCGTGGCACGCACATAGGCCGCACGGATCAAATCCTGTCCCACCAGCACCCCGCCGACAACTAGCCCGATGATGACAAGGACGATACTCATTTCGATAAGTGTGAAACCTGCAACCCTTGGCGATTTAACGTGTGCTTGCATCCGTGCGCTCCCCTGCGCGGAAATCTTCATCCTCGAATACTACAGAGCAGAGATTTAAGAAAGGGTTAACTCTTCCGTGAAAACCGACGAATCCAAAATCTTGAAGCAAAATAGCCACTCCCCGCCGTGGACAGGTTGAGCAGCGGCGAATGACCGTTCTGTGAACCGTTCACAGAACGGCTTTTCTTGCTGGTGTATTCTCTGCGTTGCTAAAACCGAAACGATAGGGCGCAGTTCAACCCTGCACCGTTATTATAACCTACGGAATATTTGGGTATTAAACTCCACACACCAGCAGTATCAAAACATGTGATGGATGATGGGCTGCTGTTGGAGAGAACTAGAGCCCCAGTATTATTATAGCCTTGAGTCCAATAGGGAACGCTATTTAAATACTCTGCTATGACCCTGCCGGACCCTGGCATACCATCATCTATTTTCCTGTCGACATCGTAGGCTTCCTTTACCGTCATCCCGGGGGTGGAACCTAAAAGAAAGGAGGCGACGGAAACGCCGTAATAATTATTGCCGTCACAGCCTCCTGCCCCTCCTCCTTGAGACGTGGGTGGATTATTGGGGCCACAGCTCCAGACATACACATAATTGCCCCGCCCCAGTTTTGCTTCCGGGAGGTATTGCGCGACGCCGGTGCCGGCGGGGGCGGGGATCGGTATCGTATTCGGTGTTGCGGTATTGAAACCGCCTTCGATCAGGTTGCCAGCAACATTGCTGCTTAAGTCCACCCAGAACATCACCGTTTCCCCTGCTTTTTCGGCATCGCCGAAGTTCTGATTGGCGCCGTCTGAATTGATTCCTTCTATAATCCCGTTACCATCACCTTCTCCGGCATATTGACCTCTTGGCGTAAACCCGAATGTAGCTGCTGTTGAAGCATTCATGTCACCCGGCAATGCCTGAAATTTTCCGTAGAAAGTGTTGACCGCCGTATTGAATTTTTCAATTTGTGAAATCTGAGCACGCAGATAGGACGCGCGGATCAAGTCCTGCCCCACCAGCACCCCGCCGACAATGAGGCCGATGATGACAAGGACGATGCTCATTTCGATGAGCGTAAAACCCGCCATCTTTGCCAATTTAGCGCGTGCTGACTGCATCCGTGCGCTCCCCAGCGCGGAAATCCTTACCCTCAAATACTACAGAGCAGAGATTTAAGAAAGGGTTAACTCCACCATGAAAACCGACGAATCCAAAATCTTGAAGCAAATTAGCCACTAGCCGCCGTGGACAGGTTGAGCAGCGGCGAATGACCGTTCTGTGAACCGTTCACAGAACGGATTTTCTTTCAGACATTGTCTGTTGTTACTGAAACTTGAATGACAGGGCGCAATTGCCGGCGGCTCCACTATTATAGTTTGTGGAATAAGTAGGATTGGAACTCCACAGGCCGGCTGTATCAATACAGGTAGAGGACGAAGGAGTAATATTACTTGGAGTGGACGGCCCAACCCCATCCGTCCACGTTCCACGGGCGGGCGTTAAATACATTGTCAATACCCTGCCCGTGTAGGGAAAGCCATCATCGACTTTTTTGTCGATATTGTAAGCAGTCGTCACGGATATGTTTTTATCGGAATCCAAATCCCCGCCATTGCCGCCGACCTCTATGGCAGTCACTGCTGATAACCCATAATAATTGATGCCGCCCAGGCTCCAGACGTAAATATAATTGCCGTTTCCGAGCTTTGCACTGGGAAACCAGTTCCCCAGTACCGTTCCTGTTATAGGGGCGCTGGCAGAAGAGCCATCTCCAGTGAGACTGGCAGTCTTAAAGCCGCCATCAATCAGATTGCCAGCAACGTTGCTGCTTAAGTCCACCCAGAATGCCGCCGTTTCTCCGCCATATTCCACGTAGCCATAATTTTGATTAGCTTGATCGTTGTAAGTGCCTTCGATTATCCCGTTTCCGTCTCCTTCGCCCGCATATTGCCCGCGCGCTGCAAACCCGTAGGTAGAAGCCGTTGCCTGATTCAAATCCCCCGGCAAGGCATTATACTTGCCACGGAAGGTATTGACCGCCGTGTTGTATTTTTCAATTTGTGAAATCTGAGCACGCACATAGGCCGCACGGATCAAATCCTGACCGACCAGCACCCCGCCGACGATAAGGCCGATAATGACAAGGACGATGCTCAATTCAATGAGCGTGAAACCTGCCACCCTTGCCGATTTAGCGCGTGCTGACTGCATCCGTGCGCTCCCCAGCGCGGAAATCCTTATCCTCAAATACTACAGAGCAGAGATTTAAGAAAGGGTTAACTCCACGGTGAAAACCGACGAATCCAAAATCTTGAAGCAAATTAGCCACTCGCTGCCGCGAACAGGTTTTCATTCGCGGTCAATGTCCAAATCGCGGCGATTGTAATCGGGGCGTTCAGGATCATCCTCGAATAGATTCGTAAACGGATCACTCTCGCGCACCATGAAAGGCTTGTCTCCGTAAAACTGAAACAAATTGCCCCAGTTCGTTTTCGGCGTTTTGACGCCTGAATCTGGCGGCAGTGCGGATTGATTTTGCTGTTTATCTTTCATTGAGACTCAGGGAAGCAAGGCCGTTGAGTGTGCCATTGACAGAATGGTTTTTTTGGCGGGCGTTTTGGTGCTGCCAGTGCTGGCTGATGGTGTTGGTGACTTTAACGAGCCAAGCGCGGTCTTTGGCAGTTTCCAAAACATCGGCAGTCGCAAAATACTTCGCGCCGTTCTGCGAGGGATTGCCGAGTGGCTTGAGCAGCCGCGCCGAAATCAGCGCCGGAATGTCGTGCGCTTGGCAGTTCAGTACCCAGCCCGCTTGCTCCGCCGTCAGGCGGAGGGGCAATTGACCGAGCAGCGACAGAAACCGATTTTGATCTTCTTTCATACGCAAGACCAGTCGCCCAAGCGGTCAAAACCGAACACGCTCTTTTTGAAATGAGAGCAGGGTCTTGGTTGCCTTGATTGAAATTCGCAAATCTGTATCATGGTATGAACAGGAAAGGCACTCACCCGGATGAAAATAGTTCACTACCCCAAAACCAACCAGTGGATCGGCACTCTCACCTGCCCATCATGCAAGCACATGGCTTGGGCATGGCGTTCTAGCGGAATGAGTGAATGTTATCCACACTTCTATTGTGACCGATGCTCGAACTCAATTCAGCGCGAGTCGGACAAGGCTTTAGTTTATCATGAACAAAGCGCAGAACTTGTTCAACGTATCGCGACATTGTTGCCGCCATGTCCCTGCGGGGGGCATTTCAAACCGGGCGCAGACCCAAAGTGTCCAGCTTGTGGCACGCCATTCAAGCATCAGGATGATGTTGTGAAGAGGCTTACAGACCCGCACATCATTGTTCTTGATGGCGCTTGCACGTTCAGAGAAGAGAAGGAACCGTATCAGGTGAAGATTGACTGAGGAACAACGGAACAGAATTGTGTGTCCGAAACCGAACAGACGAAAACAATTGCCATGCAGGAACGCCAGCCTTTAGCCTTTGGGCACACGATGGACGACCTGATTAAACTGGTGAAGACCTACCGGGTGACGGCAGGACTGGCAGAGCGCATCCGGCTGGCGGAAGACATTTTCCGCCTGATTGAGCCGGATTTGCGCGTTTTCGTGTTCAGCAGCGTTTCCTACGAAGCCGCCAAGGACGCTTTGCAGGAGATTTTGAAGGCCGTCGCCACCAGCTTGAAGCAGTTCAAGGGGGACACGAAGGGCGAATTTTGGGCGTGGTGTTACCGCATTGCGCGGAACAAGTTAAACGACCACTACCGCAGCAAAGCCGCCGACCGGATGCAGCCCACGCCACCGGAAGACCTCTGGCAGATGATGGAGGTGTCGGCGCAGGACGCGCCCATGTCGCCCGCCGTCCGGCACGATCTCGACTACGCAATCAAATTGCTGACCGCCGCCAAGCCGGAATGCTCCGATTTGCTTTGGCGGCATTACGTCATCGGCCTGGACTACGGCGAGATTGCCGAGGAACGGAACTTGAGCTACGATAATGCAAGAATGAAAATCGGGCGATGCTTGGACGAAGCCAAGTCGCTCGTTTCCTAAATTATGGCCGAACTTTCACAAAAAGATCAATTGGCGTTGCACGAGTTCAGCGTGCGGTATCGCGCTGCATTGGCGAAGCAGCACCAGACCCCGGAGCAGAGCCTTGACACCGTGCGCGATGCCGTTCGGGAGCAATACGAGCAGGAGCAGGACGCCAAGCGGGGCAAGACTATTGAACCACCCACCCCGGAAAAAGAGCGCGAGCCGGAAGAACCGGAGCCTTAATTTTCGGGATCGGGTTTTGTCTTCGCCATTTCATCGAGATGATCCGCCCACCATTGCATCATCTTCCGGCGTTCCGGCAGAAGTTCGGCATAGTTATATGCGCCACGCACCTTGTCACGCTCACCATGTGCAAGCTGACGCTCTATGGCGTCCCGGTTCCATCCATCCTCGTTGAGAAGCGTTGACGCCATTGATCTAAAACCATGCCCGGTCATTTCCTCTTTGCCATAGCCCAACCGTCTGAGAGAAGCGTTCACCGTATTGTTGCTCATTGGCCGGTCTCTTGACCGCTCGCTTGGAAATAGATATTTGCCACTTCCCGTTAAGGGCCTCAATTCCTCCAGTACGGCAATCGCCTGTTTGGACAAAGGGACAATGTGAAGCTGGCGCATTTTCATGCGTTCGGGAGGAATACGCCATTCCGCTTTATCTATGTCCAGTTCTTTCCATTCACCGTTGCGAAGTTCGCCCGGACGGATGAATAGCAAAGGCGCAAGTTTAAGGGCGCATTTCGTGACAAATGAACCTTCATAACCGTCAATTAAACGCAATAGTATGCCAATTGCTTTTGGATCGGTAATTGTCGGGTGATGTTTTTGTTTGGCAGGAGGCAGGGCACCCCGCAAATCGGCGGATATATCGCGCTCGGCGCGTCCAGTCACAATGGCGTAGCGAAAGATCGCGCCGACATTTTGTAATATGCGATGTGCTGTTTCGAGTGCGCCTCGCTTTTCGACGCGACGCAAGCAGTCCAATAATTCAGGTGCGGTTATTTCGCTGATTGCCCTTCCCTTAAACCAAGGAAAAACATCACGTTCAAGCCTGCCTTTAATATTATTGGTGTGACTGGTCTCCCAATTAGGCGAAAATTTTGCCAGCCATTCACGCCCAACAACCTCAAAACTATTCGCCCCCGCGCCCGCAGATGCGGATTTCATCATTTTCCGTTTGATTGCAGGATTGATGTTATTACGCAACAGTTCGCGGGTTTCGTGCCGCTTTTCCCGTGCGGCGGCAAGACTGACTTCAGGATATACCCCCAAAGCAAGACGGTTTTCCTTGCCTCCAAAGCGGTATTTTAGCCGCCAGTATTTGCCCCCAGCGGGCGTGACCTCAAGATAAAGGCCGCCTCCGTCGAACAGTTTATAAGCCTTGTCCTTAGGTTTTGCGTTTTTAAGGGCAGTGTCCTTCAACTTCATTGCGGCAGCTCCGGCGCTCGTCCGCGTGAGGGGATAGTGGAAAGTGGCATTTTATGGGCATTCCTTTCACTATTGGGGGCACCAAGAAGAATCCATCCGACTTATGCCCCCTATTATGCCCCCATTTAGGGTCGTATGTCAATAATCTCGTGTGGACACATGCCTATCCAGACCCCTTTGAAAGCGGCTTCCACTCTACGTTTCATGGATTCTATTGCTCTGTGCTGGATTTAGGGTTGGTGGAGCATAACTCAATCAAATTCGACTGATTATCTTGCTGAAAAATAATCGTTATTCCGATTACATTTTTTGCAGATGCCCCCAGATATGCCCCCTTTTTATTTTACGTCAGTTAACATATTGAATTATAAAGAAAAAAATTGGTGGAGCATAACTCAATCAAATTCGACTGATTATCTTGCTGAAAAATAATCGTTATTCCGATTACATTTTTTGCAGATGCCCCCAGATATGCCCCCACATTTTATTCTGATTTTGGGTATGATTCCGCCGCCTGCTTTTGCCCCTGCTCCGAAAGCTGCTTAATCAAGCCCCGTATATCCTCTACCTTCCATACCGTGCAACGCGCCGATAATTTTACCGACTTTGGATAGCGTCCTGATTTTACGCCCGCCCACCAACTCGACTTGCATATTGGTATCACTGCCAGAATTTGAGTCAACCGAACAAATCCAATTTCAGGAAACTTGCCCGGAATCGTCGTAATCTCCATAATAACCCCCCCCCCTTAAAAATTAAAGCCAGGCAACCGCCCAATGCGGTTGCTCAGTGTTTCGTCTCGCCGTATTTTGACCCGCCTTCCGTGACCTGTACTTCGATAGATTCGATGACCACCGCTTGCGCGTCCGCTGGCTTTTGCCAGCGTTTGGGATCAAACTCCTGAATGAAATCGGCCATGTGGTTCTTGACGGCAAAAGCAATTTTTTGAAGGTTCGCCCCTTTCACCATGACCAGCAGGACGGTATAAACCAGCATGAAATTCGTGCCGCCCCTGCTGTCTGAAACAACATCCAGTAGAAGGTTGTAAGCCGGAGAATGCTCCATGTCTGGCGCCATCCTTATGTCAAGACGGCGGACTTTGTCCTTGGTGCCGAAGGCCACGTATTCGTCCGCCTCTTTAGGCGGCAGCACGCCGCCTTTGGGTGTAATCGGCGTCTTGCGGAATTGCGCTAAGGGGTCATGCACCATAAATCACCTCTCCAAATCCGGCTCCTGGTCGTGCGGCGGCATGTCCTGCTCGCCGGAGTGCCGGTTTACAAACTTCTCCCAGGTATCCCTGACGGTATCGCGTACCGTCTCCCTTGCCTCTGACACCATCACCAGCGACCGTTCCCACCACGTCCGGCCCATGCCGTGCTGGTGGACTTCGCCGTCCCGCTCAATCGCCCGTTTCCACGGCATGACCTCATTGAGGCTTTTCACCCACCGCCAGAGCTTGAACCGCTCCGGGTCTTCGACCACTCCCCGCTCTTTCATCCCCATCGCCTCCTTGCCGATTTTCGGCTCCGGGATGCGGTCAATGCCCCGGTCTTTAAGCGAACGGTGATCCACCCGTTCCGGGCGTCCGGCTTTTTCCAAAGCGGCATTGACATCATTTGCCCATGACTCGCGCTGGTGAACCAGCAGCGCCTTGTCATTCCACTCGCGGGGCTTTTTGGCACTGAATTGGTCGTCATTGATTGTCCGCATGGTGCAAAGGATATGCACATGGGGATTATTCCCGGATTTGGGATTGTGCAACGAAACTTCGGCAACCATGCCCTTGCTGACCAGTTCCTTTTGCGCCCAGCCGGCCGCCAGTTCAAATTGCTCTTTGGCGTTCAGCTCCCTGGGGACAGATAAAATAAACTCGCGTGCGAGTTGCGCATCCTTGCGCTTTTCAGTCAGCTCGACTTTGTTCCAAAGCGAGGCTGTATGCGCCGACCACTGCGGCGAGTTTTCCGGCCTCAAAATGACCGTGTCAACGACGCCTTTTGTCCGGCTGGAATAATCATGAAGTTTGTCCATCCGCTCATCGCGGATTTTGGTGCCGGTGCGATAGGCCGCAGCCGCGACCGAAGAATGTCCCTGTTTCCCCCGGCTGATAATTTTTGCCTCTAAACGATATAATGCCATTCTCCCTTACCAGTCGCGGCCCAGCCGCCATTTAGAACAGTATATCAGAAATTAAAGATTCAGTCTCGAGGAGATTGGCTCTGACAGCCACTTTGCGAGTGATCGTCCATTGCCGTCCGCTACAAAAAAAGCAAGAATGCCTCAACCTGTTGGAGCCGCGACGGACACGACAGTGGCCGGAGCGAAAAAGCGACGAACAGCGAAAAAGCGACGAACAGCGCGGTTATACATCGCAAGCGATGTTCCGCGCTGAAGGGACTCCAAAGCCGTCCCTTAGAATCCCTGCTTTCACCGCCGGACGTTGTCCGGCCAAGGGGCTGTCCGCCCCCTGACCCTGGACGCAAAGGCGTGCCGCCTTGTGGAATCCTGCCCAAAGGACGCCGTCCCTTGGAACCGGCCTTTGGGGCGTGCCGCCCCTAAAACCCCTGCCAGAGCGCCTTTCGGCGCTGGCAAGGCAATGGGGGATGCCCCCAACCATTTTTGCTTTTGCCTTGCTAAATTCCGCCCCATGCCGCCAGAATTTACCGTGCCCAATCCCCCCGCAGAATTGCCGGACTACCACCCGCAAACGGTGTTGCGGGATTGGGGCAATGGGCAGGCTTTCCACCTTGCCGATGCCTTGACCGGCGTATGCGTTTTCGGCGCAACCGGCAGTGGCAAAACTTCCGGCCCGGCCAAGCACCTTGCCTACGGCTACCTTGCCAACAACTTTGGCGGTCTGGTGCTTTGCGCCAAAAAAGAAGAACGCCGCCAGTGGCAGCAATGGGCTGCCGACTGTCACCGCACCGACGACCTCATCATCGTGGATTCGACCGGCAAATGGCGCTTCAATTTCCTCGATTGGGAGGCCAGCCGCCCGGAGGCAAGCGGCGGATTGACGATCAACATTGTCGCTATTCTGGACGAAATCGCCGGGGCGATTGCCCGCTCCGCAGGCAAGGCCGAGACAGGCGGAGGGGACGGCAAATTTTGGGAAGATGCCCTGCATCACATGAACACCAATCTGGTGGACCTGCCGGTCTTTGCCGGACTCCAGGTGTCGCTCCCGCTCATGCGCTCCATCGTCAATTCCGCCCCCCAAAGCCTGGCCCAAATCGCCGACGAGAAGTGGCAGGAATGGAGCCAGTGCGCGGCCATCCTTAAGGAGGCGAACAAGGCCACCCTGAAAGCGTCCGTTGATGTCCGCTCCGATTTTGAGGAATGCCGGAATTACTGGTTGCAGGAATACCCGGTTTTGTCCGAAAAAACCCGCAGCATCATCACCCTGTCGTTCTCGATGCTGGTCAGGCCGCTCATCACCCGGCCACTCAGGAAGCTCTTTTCCACAGACACCAACGTCAAACCGGAGGACGCCTTTGGCGGGAAGATCATCATTGTGGATTTGCCGGTGCAGGATTTCCGGCTGGCGGGAAAGGTCGCCAGCCTCGCTTGGAAGTATTGCTTCCAAGTCGCCGTCTTGCGGCGCACACCACCCACCGAACCGGACACATATTTGCGTCCGGTTTTTTTATGGGCTGACGAGGCCCATAACTTCGTCACCGACTTTGACGCCGAGTTTCAGGCCGTCGCCCGCTCCGCCGGCGGATGCACCGTGTACCTCACCCAAAACCGCGAGAGCTACCGGCGGGTGCTTGGCAACAGTGACGCCGTGGACTCCCTGCTTGGCAACTTGCAGGCAAAATTCTTTTGCCAGAATTCCGGGGAAACCAACGAGTGGGCGGCAAAGCTTTTGGGCGAACGCTGGATGCACATCACCAGCACCAATGTCGGTCAGTCGGAATCAAGCAAGGACAATCATAGCGCATCGTCCGGCGTCACCCGCAGCGAGCAGCGCCGCTATTTTGTGGAACCGAGCAGGTTCACGACGTTAAAACGTGGTGGCGCACATCACGGGTTTCAAGTCGAGGCCATCGTCTATAACGGCGGCCACCGCTTTCCAAACGGCAAAGAATCACTCCCCTACAAGCTCATCACCTTCAACCAAAAATAAAAACCCTATGCCAGCGCAACAAATCCCACAGCAAGAACTCACCCTGTCAGAGAAGGCGAAGATCATCCAAAACCTCGCTGGCTACCCGGCGTTGACGATGATGGTATTCATCCGCAGGAAGGTTGGCTATCGGATGCTCAAACCGAGCCGCCTGATAACGATGGCATTCATTCTTAAGTTTGTGGGCGGTCTTACATCCATAATTCCGTTCGCGACCCCCGTCGGAGAAATTTATTCTAAATTTCCGCTGGTCATGCTCGCCTTTGGTTTTTTTCAACGCTGGCGGCGGTGGAAGGAACTTTGCAACGGCGAACGCTGGCACACCATGTCACCGGGGATTTCCTACCTTGAACTCCTGCCGCTGCCCGCCGTTCTCAGAGCGCACCGGCGCATCTACCGGTTTGTTGAACCGTTCCTTCTTTTCATCGGCTCAATGCTGATTGGCATGTTCTTTTCCCAAGGGCTTGGTCGTTGGGTGTTCTTTTGCTCGTTTTGCCTGTTCATCTACGAACAGGCAGTTTACGAGAGGCAGCTTGACCGCGACCTCGACGTGCTGGACGGCATGATTGCCGCCGAGGTGCAGGGCGAAACCGTCGAGTATTTTTCAGGCGAACAGCCGGAGCAAAGAGAGCGCAGCATTCAGGAGACGGGAGGCATACCGACCGGCGTTGCCTTCGACCTCCACAGACAAATTGAAAAGCTCCGCGCCAAGCAAACCGCCGAACAGGAAAAGTCGCAAGCCGAGGCGTTTGTCCGGCAGGTCGAGCAAATCAAAGTGGCCGCAGCCGCAATGCCGAGAGACATCACGCCAGCAGTTGCCGAACTGCCGCCCCCAAAGCCAGCAGCACCAGACAACCTCGCGCCAGAGACATTTGAACTGCCGCCATCACCGCCCGACAGCCCCGCGTAAAGATAGCGAGCGGATCACCAATCGTTCCAGAGCTGTATAACTGCATTGATGAACTTTTCTCCATTAGCGACCGGCCAGCAAACAGGATCGTTATCACGAAGCAAATAATACTGTTCATTTGCGCATAAAAACTCGGTGCGACCAGTCGTTTTCTGAAGCCACGTAAGAATATTGAAGACCATGTTTGCATAGCTGCCAGAAAACGCGTCATCAGGAACATTGTAAAGTAGCCCCTCAATAAAATATGATGGAGCGATTCCTTTTTCAATTACGCCATCATCAACGAGTTTGCTACGCATGTTTTTAAAAATACGAACGAGAGGCTTAAAATTCTCGCCAGTGCCTTGGTGCTTCGTGGTGCAATTTGCAGAATGCTGCTGTGGGTAGTTAGCGATACGTCTATTAGCCGATGTAAAGAAGATAATTCCGGTATCGAAACTCTCGTCATCCTTACCATTGAATCTGTAATAGCGGCGATATTCAAAGGCAACCACCACATCGGCGTTCCGTCGTGAACTGTTTGCAGCAATCTTGATCGCTTTCTTGTCCGGGTTTACCGAATGCCCGAATGCTGCATCCAGCGCTGTTTGGACGTCACTTTTGAAATTACTATAGTGGTATGTCCCATCCGCAAAGTATGCTTTGAACGCGCTTTTTTGGTCAGCCGGTAAATCTTCGAGGTCATGATAAAACGCTGTATTGTAGCGAATTACAACATCAACATCACTCTCGGAAATAATGTTCGTGTCATTGCCATAGGAACCTTGGAGAAATACGTCGAAATTGCGATTCGCGTAATTTGCATTGGTAGCTTCCAATGCACGTTTAATGGTTGCATAGGTGTCCCTCGATTGTGTTATCGAGCCTCGCCGCGCCCAAGTTTCAAGTTGAGATTCAGGGATTGCCATATTAGCTGAAAAGAAGAGTCCTTATTTGTGGCTCGTTTTTTCCGAATGAATCTCGCCCTTTTTGAATTAAGCGGTTTAGCTTTTTCAGGTCGTGTTCGAGAAGATCAGTCGCCATTTCGGGTTCGTTGAAAATTTCATTTATCCGAACAGTTTTTAGATCACCGAATAGTATAAACCTCAAAGTCTCCATCGAACTCGTATTTGTTCCCATTATTTTTTGAATAAATGGGATCGTAGGAAACAGTTTGAGCAGACTACGCCAAGTCTTCGGTTCTGGGTAGGAACCAACCCCAAGACTGAGAACTCGTAATGATTCATACGAGCGCTTGAGGCTTCGAGTCGCATCTGCAATAGCGTAAAGCGTTGGATTGTTTGCACAGAAACCACCATCAGCAACAAGAACGATATCGCCTTTTCCGGTCTTAATTTCAGGCCGTTTAAAAAATGGGTATGCAGAGCATGATGCGACTATCGCGTCCGAGACTGTGCATCCAAAACCTGGTTGAAAGGAATCTTTTGAGCCATGTGCCTGCTCAACCGAGGTCTTAAATATCATCGGTCTCTCATCCTTCCAGCGAGTGGCAACAATCCCAAGGTTAGTCTTAAAAACATCAAACTTTGCTTCACCAAAGACATCGTCAGCAAGTTCTTTAAGAGCCACGCTGCGACCGCGCGAAGTCCAGCACCCCATAATTCGGGGGACATGGCTTTCGTATAGGGATTTCACTTTAGCAACGGATTCGCCTCTAGCCAGAAGAGCGGCAATAATCGCGCCCGTGCTAGTTCCGAAAATTAGATCGAAGCACCCACATAGCGGTTGCTTCATCATTGCCTCAATTTCTTCCAGAATTCCGATAGTGTAAAATCCCTTTGCCCCACCGCCATCAAGTGATAAGATACGAAAAGGCCGCTGGTTCTCGGTTCCAGCCTGATCTGATTTTATGTGCGCTACGTTTGACATTAGGCTGCAACCTTTGCTGTCTCTGCTACATCAGAAACAAGTGGTTCAACGGAGGAGAGAAGTCCGTCGAGCTTTTGGCATAATACTTTCCATTGCCGCTGCAATTCGGTTTCTATAAATTCGCTACGCTGTTTGCTCGCATCGGCGTTGAACCAAATTGATGTCCATCCGCTTATGACTGTTTTATATCCAGGACCACCGCCCCATCGTTCCTGACATTTTCTCCAATATTCAGAGTCATCACCCAACTGATTTTTAAATGCACCTTCACCGAGTGTTTGCGTCCATTGGGAGTAATCCCTTACAGACCTTTCGAGTTCATTGGCGAAGTGCCTAATCAAATCGTGCGCCGTGGACAAGTCCTCATCGCGCAGCACAGCGGCAATCAGCACTTTCAACTCGTCAACCTGCTTTGCAGCTCGCGCTACCGCCTCTCGGCGCGTTCCGAATCCCAAACCGTCCCAGTAATCAAAGTTATGCCAATTCCCACGCCTGTTGACGGACGCTCGCAAGCTGGACGCATAACGCAGCCCGTCCATTTTTTCAATCAATGCACTTTGCATTTCCATTTGCGCCGCCGGAAGTTCGCTATGCGTCGCAAACCATTTCCGCAAATCCTTCGTCGCGGCGTTAAACACAGCCCGCGTTTCTTCATCCTTCCGATTCAAAATCAAACGGTCAATCGTCACTGCCAAATTTTCGATTTCTTGTTCTTGCTGGCGACGGATGTCTTGAATTCTTCCAACCAGAGCAAGACGCAATTCCTCACAGTCTTCGGACGAGCGCACGTCCGCAAATTGAACCGGCAGGTGTCGAACGCCGAATTGATGCAGGGTTGGAGCTATTTGTTCGAGCCGAATATCTCTACCGTCTTTTGCGCTGCCCACTCGTTCACCAGTAACTGGATCGCGCAACGTGCAATCCTCATCACCAACGGGAAGAACCAGCAGCAAGCCGCGTTCAATGAGTTCTTGCCGTAATCCACCTTCCACGGCACGCTCGATAACCGCTTGAACTGCCGCTTCCGGGGCGTCTTTGAAACCAGAACACAAGACAATCGCCGCACGATGATTATCAAGGTATGCCTGCAAATCCCGCCGTGGTGCCGTCGGCTCATCTACACCGCGTGTATCTATGAGGCGTAGATCAAATTCATCCGTGGTCAAAATCCGTTTCGGCACGGTGATTTCAATCCGGCGAGGTAACGAGAATTCTTTGTGACGACCGTAATTGATTTCTGCAAACGTCTTAGAAATCCAGTCCAATCCGGTCAGCGTTGATTCACGTGAGAAAGAAATGGACGTTCGATTTCGCCGTGGCAAATCAAGCCTCAAAAGCACTTGCACAATCAGGTCCTCTCTTTTTGGAAACTGCTTGGCCAATTCCAATGCGGAATCCTCGCGTAGGATTTTACCATCTTTGGTGCGCTTGGGTGGTAGTTCTGACATGTTGCGGATAGCTCGACCAGCTTCTGCGCTCAATCCCGGCCCTTCTCTTGACCCCATTTCTTCTGGATTCAATTCCGCCAGCAGATCGTCGCAGAACTCACTTACATATTGTTGCAGTTCTTCCGGGGTGCAGACTTCAACCGAAATATTGAATTCACCACCATTTCTCACATGCACTTCACACAATGTTTGGCGTCCGCCGCCAGTTTGTAGCGCCATTTGTTTATCCAAGTCGGAATCCCAATCGCCTTTCCGCAACTGTGCCAGTGTACAAATGACCGTAGTTTTGCCGACGCCGGGAGCACCAATCAGAACAATGGGATGCTCAGTCGAAGACAATGCTTCAGCCGCCCGTTGAAGCGCCTCACGGCAGGAGCGGATTTGTTGAAGGAAGGCATTCTTTAGATCAGGATCGCTCTCCATTTCAGCGACCCGTTGCAAAGCTTTTTCGGCTCTCCATAGAGCGGGCAGACTCACATGATTGAAGCCCGGCTTTTCCAGTTTTTTCCAATCTGTTTGCAAGTATTCTGCGAACGCTTTGGATTCCGGGGTGGCAATCCGCGATGCGATCAATTCTGCATCTTCCAAAGATAAATCCGTATCGCCTGATTCGAGGCGGGAAACTCGACTTGCAGTGAATTGCAATCGCTCTGCTACTTGCGCCTGTGACAGCCCTGCCTTTTCTCGTAATTTGACCAACATGCTGCGTAATTGCTCGTTATTGTTCATATAGTGCGTTTAAAGCGTCACTAAAATTGCATGTCATGCACTTTAAGTCAAATCAAATCTGCATGTTTTTCAATTGGTTGCAAGTCAGATACGGTTTGTATGAACAATCTCCGTTATGGCTGTCCTCCATTGATGAATTTGCCAGTAACGCCACGCGGCCTTTCTGATTGGCACGTTGAAGTCCCCGCCAGTCCGGGCAATCAAAAAATCGGTTCCCCCTGAAGGTTGCCCCCAATTTTCAGATTTGCCCGGTTCGCTTTGCCCTGGCTTCAAGGGACTTCTTTTTCCTGCCATCAGGCCGCGATTGGCGCAGCCCGAAAACTTAAAAAGGAGACTTCCAATGACTGATTCCGCCAACAACCAACCCGCTTCCAAGTCACCAACGCACATTGCCTACCATGTCCGCAACCGCGAAGGCGGCGAAGGATTCTGGACTCGCATCGGCAGTGCTTGGCCGCATAAAGACGGCAACGGTTTCAACATCCAGCTTGAAACCATTCCGCACGATGGACGCATCACGTTACGTGTCGCATCTGAAAAATCAAAATAACCACGACAGGGGCGGCCTTGCGCCGCCCTTTCACTCAGGAGAATCACCATGAGGAAATTCATTGTTAAAGCCATCATTCGCACTACGGAAACCTGGGAAGTGATTGCGCATGATGAAGCACAAGCCTGCGAACTGTACGAAGAAGGCCAGCTTCTAAATACCGCTGGTTATGAGCTTGAGCGGATACATTCCGTTGAACCGGCTTATATTGCTCCGGCCCCACGTTAGAGAGCGGCTAATCGGCAACGGGGCAATCGCTCAACCTGATTGCCGAAACCGGGCTGGACGGCGGACGCATCACCCTACGAGTTCCTTCTGAAAAAGCCAAATAGCCATGCCTAAAAAGATGGCGTGGGGTATAATCCTTGTCAAGTTTTGCGCCTTGCGGCCCTCGCGGCGAATTAACGCAATTTCTCTGGTTCTTCCTTTTTCGTTTTGCGTGCCCACCGTCCCAAGGAAAATCCGGCAGCGGCCATTGACATTGAATTACCAACCACCACGGCACTCAAGCCGGAGTCTGCATCGCGGCTGCTTTCTTTGATTTCTTCGATTTGAGCGGGTGAAGCTTTGTCGGCGAGGGCGGACAATTCCGCGTCTCTTTTATTGACTTCGTTTAACGCAAAAAGGCCTCCCAAGCCACTGATTATCAGGCCTGTACCGGTAATCTTCGCCAAAGCACTATCTGAAATACCCTTTTCCCCCTTTTTCATGCGCCGTCCGTCCCTGATTGCGTGGCCGGTTGTTTGAAAGTGCCACTTGGACAGCATTTTATCACGCCAAACCACCAGCAATTATGAAGATTGCATGACATTTCGCATGTGATTAAAAAGGTTGGTAATTCAGTCGTTTGCGTTTCTTTGCGGTCGCAGTTTGTGAACACCCGCGACGCCCATTGCATCCCCCAATGCGAGAAAAGCTTCATTCCCTGTCCAAATCCGGGGCGTTTCTTTTCGGAAGGTCAGGGCCGCAAGCCGGACGAAACTCCCGAATTTGCTTTTTCCCATCCTCCTTTGTCAATTCACGCTGGATTTTCGCTTCTAATTGAGGCCCCCACTTCTCCAAAGCTAAATTGCGCTGGCGCGACCCGTTGTAATATGGGCTGAAAATGTTATGCAGATCATTGTGCTTGGCATTCCATTCGCGAGCCGCATCCATCGCGGCCTCTTCTTGTTGTGGACTCATCTCATCGTCAGCCATAGCGACCTCCGTTTTTGTTTGCTTCATTCCCGATCCAAATCCACATCATTCTTCCGGGGTGCCGGAGTTGAATACTTGGCTTTTTCTTGTTCTGCTGTCTTCGCGGCTGCCTGCCATAGTTCCGCATCGAACGAGGAGCCATGCCCTTCTTTGGATTCGTCCTGGGTCATTCCGCAATAACAGTCCCGTTTGTAGGTGAAAAATTTTGCGCGGTCGAAAGGCTGTTTTTCATGGGCGTTCAAATTGGAGTCGTTGGGTTTGGTCGAGTTGCTCATAATTGCCAGTTCAGTCGTCACGTTTCTCAAATCCGAACAAGAATTCTTAAGATCATTGATACGCTTACCGTCATGCCTCATGCGGGTGCCATGAGTCACGCCGGTTGCGCCCGCTACGCGGATATGGTGGTTAAATAAATTTGCCGCGTTTTCAGGTCGTTTTCCACTTCGTTCCCCTCTGCATCGGATTTCATTCTATCGCCCTTCACAGTCCGTTTCGCCGGGGGGCCGGGCGTGGCGACCTTCCGAGGAACCCTTCCACTGGCCGCCCCAGCTTCACGGCCTTTTTGAGTGCAGGGCGATAGACCGAAACCGAACAGCAGAGCACAAAAAAAAGACCATGAAAACACAAACACAAAATCAAAAATCAAAGGCTCAGAGCCGAACCGAACAATTGACCACAGACAACCGGGTAAAAATCAATACCGCCCGCAGGCAAGTGAATCGTGCTTTGAACACTGATAAATTGCTGGCTTTGCTCCGCAGTGAAACCCCGAACTTTTTTGAACTCGCCGAAGTAGTTGGCAAATGGGTTTGGATTCAGTTTTCAGACAAGCAACCGCCCACCGTCACCGCTGTTTTGTCAGAGCTTGGCTTTCATTGGAACAACAAACGCCAGTCTTGGCAGCACCCGTGCGGATTGTTTCGTGACCGTTCAGTGAACTTTGACCCGCGCCGGAAATACGGCAGCTATTTCGCCGCCAGCCAAAAACCCGCTTGAAAGGAAAATCGCCATGAATACCACACCAATTTTTCCCGGATTTGAAACGCTGGTGAAACCGTTCAAGTTTGCCGCCAGTCCGTATGAATACAAAGTGACCGCCTTGCGCGAATGTCCGACGCCGGGGAGCTTGCAGCTTTGCGAGACACCCGACAAAGCCGCCGATTATTGGCGCTTGCACATTGCCAGCCACCCGCAGTTTAACCCGGACTGTGAATGTTTGGCCGTCTTGCTTTTGAATACCCGCCGCAAAGTCAAAGGGCATCAAATCGTTTCAATCGGCACGATGGACACGATTTTAGTGCATCCCCGCGAAGTGTTCCGGCTCGCCATCGTTACCGCCGCAAGTGCCTTGGTTCTCATGCACAACCACCCAAGCGGCGAAAGCACCCCGTCAGACGCCGACATCAAAGTGACCCGCGACCTAATCCGCGCCGGGCAGCTTTTGAAAATGGAACTGATTGACCATGTAATCATCGGCAACGGCAATCGCTCATCGCTCCGCGAGCTTGGCTATTTTTTCGCCTAATCCCGCCATGAAACGAAACAGACGCCGCTTGCCGGTCCCGCAGCATGAATTCGGATTCACGCCGGACACGTTCAACCTGATGGCCGAAACCGGGCTGGACGGCGAACGCATCACCCGCGAACGCGGCGAAGCAGACCACGCCCGGCAGCTTGCCGAGGCGGCACAGGCAGCTTTCACGGTCTTGACACCGAACGAGGATTGACCCCACGCACATACCACACGCCCGGCTGGACTGGAAACGGTTCAGCCGGTTTTGCCATGTTGGGGATTCAGCGGCCATCCCCAAACCCCGCCGCCAGAGGCGCGGCCTCTGGACACGCTCGCACGCTGCGCTGGCTTTAACGCTTCGCGCCCTTTCCTGCAAGGCGGAAAGGAAAGTGAGGCGAAATCAGCTTGTTGCGTGTTCTCAAATCTGTGATAAATGCGGAACACACATTTTGGCGACCGCACAAGTTGTTCTGATTGTTCAACTCAAGAAAAATTTAAAATGAATCGTTTGGAAATGGCTGTCGAGATTTTGCAGCATGTACCTGTGCTTGCGGAGCATGAAAAAAGCCATTGGTTTTTGAATCAAAGGGGGCCATCGCCCCAAGCGGCGGAAAAGCTCCGAGAAAACTTCGTTGCAGAATATCCCTTCGAGAAAATTCCCGATTTGAAGCTAGACGAATTTGTGATTGGCAAGGGGGCCAAGAACCGCTCGTTTTGCTACCGACTTGAACGCGAAATGGACGTGCTCGGACGCATTCTTGGCGCACGGGCAGACAAGTTTGGCGTTTACTATGGCAGAACCAAAACTGATGCGTCAGTTAAATATCGGTTTGCTTCTCATTGGGGTAGCACACTTGAAGAAGCGTTCGTGGCGGTCAAACAGGCCATTGTAAAACTTCTCCAAGCTGCCGCAAATGACGACATGGAAGCCATTTTGGAAAATCGGATTTCGCCACTGTTCAAGGGCAAACTTCTATTCATTTACAATCCAGAGAAATACGCGCCAATATATTCCGAGAGACATCTAAAGTTTTTCGTTGCTCATTTAGATTTGAATGTGGCGTTTCATTGTGGTGCGGATTTGCAACGGGCGTTGATGGATTATCGGGCTACCTGGCCGAATCTTCTGGATCAGCCCGCCGTACTCTATATGCGGTTTCTTTACGATGTGTTTGGTCATCCACCAGACAATGATTCATCAGACGACAGCACTCCCGCCAGTTTGCCTTTGCTGGCTGACGCCGTGAGAGGTTCGCAGTTTATTACCGATCTGCCTTTTCTTTCATCAGGAAAAAAGGGCGGGTCTGGAGGTCATGGAAAAACAGATTTTGAAAAACGCGAAAAGCGTTTGAGGCGGATTGGAGATCGCGGAGAGTCTATTGTATTCGCTTTGGAAGAACAGCGTTTGATACAAGCAGGGAAAACTAATCTTGCAAACCGCGTTAAACACATCTCACAAGAAGATGATGGGGCCGGTTTTGACATTCTTTCGTATGACGAGGATGGAATGGAAAGACAAATCGAAGTAAAGGCGACGAGTGCGGCAAATCTTGCTGACGGTTTTTACATTAGCAGTAATGAACTGGAAAAATCTGCCACTCTGGGAAATTATTACATTTATCTCGTTTTCTCGGCCATGAGCAAAAAGCCAGAAATTTTTCAGATGAAACACCCATCACTAAAAAGCGATGCGTTTGCACTTGTTCCCGTGATATACAACGTAATGCCAAAGGTCACTGTCAGTGAAACTGTCAGTGAAACGTCATTCTAGTAATGAAAAATAGTGACGAGTTATGGCGAATTGTCCTTGATTTTACAGGGGTTTATGCGATTATATTGGCATCTGAATCGGTGACTTAGTCCGATTCCGACCCTCGCCTCCAGCTCTAAACCGCTTGAGCGGCAAGGAGTTTGTGAATTCTGGAGGCTGGATGTGCACCAAATTGTGCACCAAAAAGGCTAACCCTGCCGAATCCCGGCAGAATCCGGCGCTACCCTGGCGCAATCCTTTTCGGAACGGATTTGCTCTCTCCCATACTGGAGAGAGTTATGAAAGAAAGATTCCGTTTGGTCCAACTTGGCAACCGAGGCGGTACGTTCTATTGCAAAGACATCATCACTGGGTCTCGTACCAGCTTACAAACCAAGGATCGAGCAGAAGCCGAACGTCTCGTCTTGCACAAAAACGAGGCGCTTCGCCATCCTCTGCTCAACCGAAAAATCGGCATGGCGTATCTGGCTGGAACTGATTCAGCAATCACCAAACGGACATGGCAGGATGTCATGGACGACATCATCAAGGACAAGCAGGGTCCAACCCTGCGCCGCTGGCGTACTGCCATTCGTGACACGGCCTTCAAGTCCATCCGCCATCGCGTCGTGATTGAAACGCTGCCCGAGGATCTCCTGCTGGTTTTGCGTTCAGGGAAGGTGTGTACGAATGTCTATCTGCGGCGATTGCAAAATCACTGCCTTGGCATGGGTTGGCTGCCAGTCCCGATTTTGCCCAAGAAATTATTTCCTAAAATCGTTCATGGCGAAAAGCGGGCGATCACTTGGGAGGAGCATTGCAAGATCGTCGCCCGTGAATGCAATCCGGAACGGCGGGATTTTTATGAACTGTGCTGGCATCTCGGCGGCTCGCAATCGGACATTGCTGCTCTCAAAGCCGAAGACTTCGACTACGAGAAGCGATCATTCTTTTATGCCCGTAAGAAGACAGCGAATATGGGTGGTACAAAGTTGGGCGTGAGTGCATGGCAAATTATTGAACGTCGGCCACGCGTCGGCCCATTGTTTCCCTATTTGATCACGGTGCGGGAAGCAGACCGGGCGACCGAGTTCAGACAACATTGTGCCGGCCTTGGCATCGAAGGTGTGACTTTGCACTCGTATCGTTACGCCTGGGCGGAGCGATCTGCCAACGCCGGCTATCCCGAACGGTACGCCCAGCGTGCGTTGGGGCAAAACTCCAAAATCGTGCATCGCGCATATGCCAGAAAAGCACAAGGACAATTGCCATCACTGGAAGATTATGAAGACATCGTATCTGCTGGAAAAATGATGGTATTACAATCTGAAACTGAACCACCTTCCCACTTTTCCAATTGAGAATATGAAAACACGAAGCGAGGGTTGGAATCGGTCCTTTAAGAGACTGAATTCGGGCGGAAATTACCAATGTTTACAGGCAAGTCAAGCACTAGAACGCTGCTAGGATGTCACTAGGCATCCACTACTATTTATGCACAGTTTTATACACAGCTTTTGGCAAAGCCATTCCCGTCGAGAAAGAAACGAGGGTTCGTTTCGCCTCATCCGCTTAGCGAGCCGTAGCCGTTATTGGCGAGCTGATCCGCAGCTTCGCTGGGAGAGATAGTAACGTGTTTGCTCATAATCCGGTCTCCTTTGTGTTTGGTTGGTGTTTTGGAAATTTATTGCTCAAGAATTGCTCATGGCTTGGGCTCGGCCAATGCGCTGATGGCTTTTGCCAATTCGCGGCTGAACTCCGTTGTTAAGTCACTCAATGTCGCAGCGATCACTTCGGGATGGCCTCGTGGAGAACTGCCTGCTTCTATCAATCTCGTTTGGCCGCTCTTTAAGGGCGTGTCATTGTCCGGGCGGTTGATTCGCCATTGGGCAATTAGAGTTCCGTGTCCTTTGATATCCACGTCAAATTGTTGCACACTGACGTAAACGCTTACTTTCACCTGATCGTGCCCCCAGTCCGTCTGATAAATTCTGTTGGAAGACAGCAGCTTGGAGAGGTTGATCGCCAGTGTCTGCTGAAAGGACCGATCCAACCGCTCGGCCCAAAATGCGTCTTCCAAATATTCAATTTCGTTCGCCCCATTGCGAACTGCAACGGAATCCCGCAACAAGTACGCGGGCATTTTCACAAGCCCGATTCCAATCGAAAGCGGCTCCGCCACGACTGACGCCGGTTCGTTTGTCGAAACTGGCGCCAGAACGAAGTGGCGGGTTGAAATGGATACTGGCTTTAACACGCACCCGTTCAGGGCAAAGCTGGTGAGGGCCAGGAACAAGAGATGGGAAAGACGAAATCCGGATTTCATGGTTGTTGCTTGGGTTGCTTGGTGCCTGTTAACAAGGAATTTGGATTGCGTTTCAGGAATTCCGCGAGGTCAGCTACAGATCGACTGGCGTTATCCAATTGCTCCAGGGTCTGTATCAACTCGGGGCGCAACGCAGAGTCAGGACCGGCCAGGTCGGAAATGTTTCGAATGCCAACTCGCAGGTCCACCAAGGTCTTCTGGGCATCATACAGGGTGTTGGTAATGCTGTCTGCCACCGGGTCAACCCTGGCATCAATCCGTTTGAGCAGCGGCCCGGCTTCATCCAAGGTTTGCCTCAGGGACGCCAGAGAATTTGTGAGATCCGGCGTGGAGATAAGATGGTCCGCCGACGCAAGCAGATTTGTCACCCCGGCATTTATCCCAACGATGTTCAATTGGCCGAGGCTGGTGTTTAGCCTGACCAGCAGTTCATTTAGATTTTCGGAAAGACCTTTGGCGTCGAATTTGGCCAAGTTGGCCAGCAAGTGTTGAGCCTGGCTCGGAACAGTTGGAATCTCATGGTATTCCGGCGTGAGTTGATGAAACTCGGGGGGTGGCGCATCGGGGATCACCTCCAATCCAACATAAAGAACACCCGTGACGAGGCTCTCAGCATCCAGCCGGGCACGAAACCCCTGGCTGATTAATTCGTTCAATTTGTCCCGGCTGCCGATCTGAAGCTGTTGATCCGATTTGGACTGGGCGAGCTGCTTGTCAATGGCGATGATAACGGGCATGGAAAAGTCATTGCTGGCCTGGTTATGGCGAATCAAGATTTCCTGCACCGAACCAATCGTCACGCCCCGATATTTTACGGGGGCACCGGGATTAAGTCCCTTGAGTGATGCATCGAAGTAAGCGATGTCCTTTTGCATGGGGTGAAAAAGACCGCGCGCGCTGAAAACCAGCAGTCCGCCCAGCCCCATCACGAAACCCATGATGAAAAACAGGCCGATGGAAGTGGGGTTTGCTTTTTTGCTCATAACGAGGATTGGTTTGTGTGAATGAACAATTTTTTCATGACGCGGCGGTTCGCGCCGCAGGTCCTGCGGAAAACTCGCCGCGGGTGAGGAAAGCCCTCAACTTCGCGTCGGTCGAATGCTTCAATAGCTCCTTTGGATTTCCGTTTGCCCGCATGGTCTTGGTCTCAGCATCCAGGAAGATGGAATCATCGGCGATCGTGAAAATGCTGGCCAATTCATGGGTCACCACAACGACCGTTGCCCCCAGGCTGTCGCGCAGCTCCAGAATCAACTGGTCCAAGTTCCGCGAAGTGATCGGGTCCAGTCCTGCAGACGGTTCATCGAAGAAGAGAATTTCCGGGTCCAACGCCATCGCGCGCGCCAGGCCGGCTCGCGTACGCATTCCACCGGAAATCTCAGCCGGATAATATTCCTCGAAGCCGCTCAAGCCCACCAGCGCGAGCTTGAGCTTGACGACGTCTGCCACATCGCCCGGCGACCAGGTCGTATATTCTTGAAGGGGAAGTGCGACGTTTTCCGCAAGTGTCATGGAACTCCAGAGGGCGCCGCTTTGAAAGAGCACCCCGCATTTGCGCAATTGGATTCGGCGCTCGTCCTCATCCATCATCTTAAAACTCCTGCCATCGTACAGCACATCACCCCCTGCTGGCTGTTGCAGCCCAATCATGTTTCGCAACAACGTGCTCTTGCCCGAACCGCTGTTGCCCATGATGACGAACACCGAACCCCGTTTCACCTGGGCATTAATGTCGCGCATGACCACGTATGACCCGTAGGCAATCGTCAGGTTCTGAATCTCAATCTTGGTTTCGTCTGTATTCATGGGCGAACCGTCAAATTTGCAGCGCATAAGCGAGCACCGCGAAGACGCCGTCGGAGGCGATGATCGCTGAAATTCCGGTCACCACAGCCTTGGTTGTGGCCTCACCGACGGCAGCGGCGCTTGAACCGGACTGCAATCCCCTCAGACATCCCGTGTAGGCCACCAAAAAACCGAAAAAACAACCCTTGCCAATGCCCAACAAAAAGCTGTGCAGTTGGATGGCCTGGATGGTCCGGGCGAGGTACTCGGTGGGTGTGAGGTCGAGCAGGGTCACTGAAACGACAAAGCCGCCGGCGATGCTGATGAAGTCCGCGAAAGCGCAAAGGAACGGCATCACCAGCATCAGCGCGATCATCCGCGGAAGGACGAGAAATTCGATGGGGGAGATTCCGAAGGTCTGCAGGGCGTTGATTTCCTCATTCACCTTCATGGTCCCCAGTTGAGCGGCGAAAGCGGCACCGGTCCGGCCGCATAGAATGATGCCGGTCATCACACAGCCCATTTCTCGCACAGTGGCGATGCCCACCAAATCAGCGACGTAGATGGACGCGCCGAATTTCGTCAATTGAACCGCACCCACGAAGGCCAGAATCAGCCCCATGAGGAAATTGATCATCGCCACAATCCCCAACGCTTGGGGACCACATTGTTCTATGACCAGGAAAGCATCTGCCAAGCGGAACTGCGCGCGACCACGCAACAGGTTTCCCAAGGCCATGATGTTTTCGCCCAGAAACGTGAACAACTGCAACGCGCCGCCCCAGCCTCTGACCACCCTCTCGCCGGTATTTTGCAGAAAGGGAATTTTATCTGGCGGGCGGCGCACGTCTTTC
>Ga0207083_1005_pt1 | contig 59911 bp, 52 predicted proteins | sample Alteio_BWMinHeat_57_FD_153516 | JGI IMG/M metagenome (GOLD analysis project Ga0207083, IMG submission 153516) | Enriched cells from forest soil in Barre Woods Harvard Forest LTER site, Petersham, Massachusetts, United States -... | ecosystem: Environmental > Terrestrial > Soil > Temperate forest >... | reverse complement strand
GGTTCCAAATTTGGAAGCACGCGATCCAACGCTAAAAGCGCTATAAATAGTAGATTCTTTTATGTTTTTCAGCATAGCTTGGGCGCTATGAATTTTGAGGTGGCATTTCATGATATCCTCTCCTTCGTTAGAATTTTTATAATTATTAAGATTTGCTAAGTAAAATAGAAATCCACGATATTGAAAATCAGTAAGCGTTCACGATCCTAAATCGACAAAGGCCATTTGGGGCCGAGGTTACAAGGAAAACGATAGTCATGAACAGTTACGAAAATCATGATATAGAGCATTCGTTGACAGCATTAACAACGACCGCAGAAGATCGAGGATTTATCGCATAAAAATTAATTAATCAACAGACCTTAATAACGACAACAGTGACAGATATATCTTACAACTTTTTAAGCTTAAATAAATAAAAAAATGTAAGCATTTGTTAATTTATTTTATATCGCACAATTTTTTATATTTTGCGCCATTATATTACAAAAAAAACACTTAATGTATCATTTACTAAACAACCATTATTGCTCGCAACAAATCTTTTACTATGGGATATTCATATACCTCTTTATCAATGCTTAAAAAAGCAGAATGTTCTAATTTATCTTCCATTGCCTGAATAATAAAAGAAATGTCACTCAATGTTTTAATAGAATTATTTTCATTTTTTATAAGTATAGGATCTTCTTCTGCCGTATAAGATTGATGTGGTGTCCTTATTAAAAAAATTTGCCAATCTTCTATATTATATTTTTGTTTAATGGTTAATAACATTAACTCTACGTGATGGATATTTTCTTGATTTAGACGAATAATTTTCGGCATGACTCGCCAATGTAATCGTTTCGCTAATTGCACCGCAATATTAGGCACATCCATTTGGGCTAATAATTTAATGGCCATAAAAATATCATAATCACACAACTCTTTATAAAGTGCATAATAAGTTTTAATAAATTGTCTTTTAAGATCTATCTTATCGCTTGTTGTTTTTAAATCTTGATTAAATTGATTAGCAAATAATAAAAAATGGCCTAAGCGAGTCTGTTTTATCGCTTCGAAAACTTCCATCGTTTCTAAATTTTCTGCCAAATTAGCTAACAATTTTACTAAAAAAAATTCAAACGCTAATTTTTTGTGATGCAAATAAATATTACGCGTCATTAAACGGCGCGCCATTAAATAATGCTCTACCACGCCAATTCCTTTGTGAGTTAGTCCAAGACGTTCCCCCTCAGCGGAATTCACTATAACCATTGAGTTTAACATCCATTGAAGATCATAATTCCCATAATTCACACCACAAAAAAGACTATCTCGCAATAAATAATCTAAACGATCAGCATCCAACTGCGATGAAACAATATCTGCAAGCACGCGATTGTGAGGAGCTTTATGCATAATCATGTTTTCGATCAATTTAAATTTTTCTGCTGTCAGCGGGTGACGCGGATTGAGTTGGTTATAATTTTGAAAAAAATCTGTTCTACGAAAATCTGACAAAAAATGAGGAGTCCAATCTTCATGGCGAATTAATTTTTGTTGAAAGATATCTTCAAAAGTATGTGAAAAAGGCCCATGTCCTATATCATGCAATAAGCACGCAATCATGACCAGTTGACGCTCTTCTTCTGCTAACCCAATCTTATGAGCAATTTGTCCGGCGACAAACGAACAACCTATACAATGATTAAAACGAGTATGGACAGCACCTGGAAAAATATAATCTCCTAACCCCAATTGTTTGATATGGCGTAGCCGTTGAAAATTCGGACTATCAATAAATGGTTTAATCCAATTATTTTCAATTGCACTGAACTGCATTGTTCCATGCACGGGGTCTTTAATAATGTGATAACTCAGTTGTTCCACCATATAATCCTTAGGAATTCTTATTTTGCAGAGCCTTTTATTGACAGCCCTACCGAGTTGCGCAGCAAAACGCATGAACGGTTACTTTTATTGCGAATCTTTATTACCTTCTGCGTAACGCTGTAAAACTTGATTGCCGATATAGTGATTCAATGGCTTAACTAAAAACTCTGTGGCGCCGACATCAAACGATTGCTGGATATAACCTCTGTCAGAATGCGCTGTCAATGCAATAATAGGAACATCACGATTCAGACCGGGTGAACCACGAATTTGGCTTATAACAGAAAGTCCATCCAAATCAGGTAATCCAATATCCATAAAAATAATATCGTAAGGCGAGTTGTTCGCATATTTCAATGCTAATTCTCCCGTTTCGACCGCATCGACTTTGCAATTAAGTTGTTGCAACAATAAAATCGTCATCTTTCTAACAAGATAATTATCTTCAACAAGCAATGTTGAAATTTCCTTTGTAGTCATAAGTGCATTTACTCCTGTAGTGTGGCTTATATTAAGCTCCTTGTGTTTTTCCTGTTTATAACTGTTTATTTTTAGGGAGTTGAAATGGGAAAACGCAGGTAAATATAGATCCTTTCCCTTTCTCACTCTCCAAAGAAATAGTTCCTTTTAAATCATTAATAAATTGACGCACTATCCATAGACCTAAGCCCGTTCCTTTATAAACGCCCTTATTGGAAGGATCACAACGCATAAATTTATCGTAAATAGGTTGATGATATTTTTTTTCAATGCCTATACCAGTATCTTCAATGGCGATTTCTATTTGCACACCCTCGGGGCCAAGAAATTCTAATACATTAACATGAATCTTAACATATCCGTGATCAGTAAATTTAATTGCATTATTGACTAAATTAAGCAAAATACGATGCAGCCTAAAGCGGTCGCCGATAATCCATTGGGGAATTGATTTTGGATAAATAAGTATTAAATCAAGTGATTTATGTTTTGCTGCTGCTGATTCCAAATTCAAAATACCATTGAGCATTTGTTCTAAATTAAATGCTTTTAGAATCATTGGCACTGTGCCGGTATTCATTTGCGAAAACTCGACGATATTATCCAAATAATTCAACAACTCATTGGTTGATCTTTCCAGTTCATTGATAAATTCTTTCTTAGCAGGATCTTGTTCTATTGAATTAAGGTAAGCTGCGACACCCATAATACCACAGAGAGGAGTACGAATATCATGCTCCATATTGCGAATAAATTCTGTTTTTGTTTGATTCGCTATTTCTGCTATTTCTTTCGCTTCTTGTAATTCTTTTTCAATTCTTTTCTGATCTGTAATATTTAATGAAATACCAAGTAAACCTATTATTTTCCCTTCTCTATTTTTTAAGGGAACTTTTTGTGTTAAATAAATTCCTTCATGTCCTGGTATTTCACATATTTCTTCTCCTAAATACGTTGCGCCCTCTTCTGTAACAGCGTGATTAACTTTACGAATAGCTTGCGCATCACCGGGTGGAATAACAGCAGTCAAATGTTTACCGATAATTTGCTCTCGAGAGCCGAGATTTAAAAATTTAGCGACTTGAGTATTGCTGCCTAAGTAATATCCGTCCTTACTCATCCAGTAAACATGGCCAGGCATTAAAGCAAGCACATTTTCTAATTCATCAATTTTATCGCGCAATGATTGCACAATTGCACTTTCTTCTTTACCTTCTAAACTGAGCATTGTTTCTTCCATATTTAGCTCATTAGTATACAATTACCTAATTTTGCAAATCTAATAAAGGACATCTATATAATGGCATTGAGTATTGTGATCCTGGCAGCCGGCCAGGGTAAGCGAATGAATTCACAATTTCCCAAGGTATTACATCAGTTAGGTGGAAAAACCTTACTTGAACATGTTGTCACCTCTGCCTCAAAACTCAACTCCATAGAGCCACCTATTGTTATTTATGGTCATCAAGGTGAGCAAGTGAAACATAGGCTCGCCCATTTAAATGTCCAATGGGTAGAGCAAACACAGCAGCTAGGCACGGGTCATGCCTTGCAACAAGCGTTACCTTTTATTCCAGACCATTATTCTGTTTTAGTATTATACGGTGATGTTCCGCTAATAAGAACGGATACGTTAAAAAATTTATTTAATAATACATCCAAAGAAGCCATTGGTATTCTTACTGCGTATTTCTCAGATCCAACAGGCTTAGGTCGAATTATTCGTGACTCTGAAAACAACATCATACGAATAATTGAAGAAAAAGATGCAACTGCGGAGGAACGCGCGATAAAAGAGATCAACTCAGGAATTTATCTCATTCCTGCACGCTACCTGAAGAAATGGCTACCTACCTTAAATAACCAAAACACGCAGCAAGAATATTACTTAACAGATATTTTTTCAATAGCAAAGAAAGAAAATATTTTTATACACAATGAAATGCCAACAGATTATCAAGAAGTACTAGGAATCAATGATCGCATTCAATTAGCTAGTTTAGAACGATTTTATCAATGGGATGTCGCTAAAAAGCTAATGCATCAAGGCGTTACATTGTTGGATCCACATCGTTTTGACCTACGTGGCCATTTAACGGTGGGCCAAGATGTCGCTATTGATATCAATGTCATTATTGAAGGTAACGTGATCATCGGCAATCGTTGTATCATTGGCCCTAATACCTTGCTTCGCAATGTAACGCTAGGCGATGAAGTCACCATTCATGCCAATAGCATTATTGATGGCGCGGAAATAGCTTCTCATTGCGTGATCGGGCCTTTTGCACGGGTTCGTCCCGGCACACAGCTTGGCCAGTATGTACATTTAGGTAATTTTGTGGAAACAAAAAATAGCATCATCGCAGAAGCCACTAAAATTAATCATTTATCTTATATAGGTGATAGCGACGTTGGTTCACACGTTAATATTGGTGCCGGAACCATTACGTGCAATTATGATGGTATCAATAAAAACAAAACGGTGATTGGCAATGATGCCTTTATTGGCTCAAACACAGCATTAATTGCTCCCATTACAATCGGTCAAGGTGCAACGATTGGAGCTGGCTCCACGTTGACGCGTAATGCACCACCCGAACAACTGACGTTAAGCCGCGCAGAACAACGCAGCTTAGCCTGGTCACGAAAAACGAAAAAAGAAAAGGAATCATAACTTATGTGTGGAATTGTTGGCGCAACAGCATTACATCCTATTGAAAAAACATTAATTGATGGTTTAAAACGGTTAGAATACCGTGGATACGACTCTGCCGGATTAGCCGTATTAAATGCCGATCATTCTCTCGAATGTCTTAAAGCGTTAGGAAAAGTTCGAAAGTTAGAACAATTACTTAATCAATCGGGTGTACGAGGCAATAGCGGTATTGCTCATACGCGCTGGGCAACTCATGGTATCCCCTCTGAAAAAAATGCCCATCCTTTAATATCAAATGACCAAATTGTTTTAGTCCATAATGGTATTATTGAAAATCATGAAACATTAAAACAATTTTTAATAGAAAAAGGGTATGCTTTTCAATCAGAAACAGATACAGAGACCATCGTTCATTTATTGCATTATCATTTTCAATTGGAGAAAGATTTATTACTGGCGACACAAATCACGGTCGATCGTTTAAAAGGTTCTTATGCATTAGGCATTCTTTCCATACACCATCCCAATTATTTAATTGCTGTACAACATGGCTGTCCAATCGTTATCGGCAAAGGCGAAACAGAAGGCGAAAATTATTTTGCGTCAGATTCTCTCGCATTAATCCCGCTGACAAAAAATATGATTTATTTAGAAGCAGGGGACATTGCCTGCATTACCCCTCACTCCATTAATATTTATGCCGCAAATCGTCAGCCTATTGAACGTAAATTAAATCGGTTAGATCTCAATTTAGATCTCATTGATCGCGGAAAATATCGTCACTTCATGATAAAAGAAATTTTTGAACAGCCTCAGGCCATTCTCAATAATTTTGAAGGACGGATAGCAAACCAACACATTTTAGAAAGTGCTTTTAGTTTAAGTGCAAAGGACATTTTTAAATGCACACAACATATACAAATCATTGCGTGTGGCACGAGTTATCATGCTGCCATGGTTGCCCGTTACTGGATAGAAGCATTGGCCGGCATTTCTTGCTCCGTAGAAGTAGCCAGTGAATTTCGCTATCGAAAAACAGTTGTGCAACCTAATAGTTTATTTGTGACTATTTCGCAATCCGGCGAAACAGCAGACACATTAGCTGCATTACGATTAGCAAAGAATAGTAATTTTTTAGCTTCGTTAACTATTTGCAATGTACCAGAAAGCGCTTTGGTTCGAGAATCCGATTTTCATTTTATGACACGTGCTGGCGTTGAAATTGGCGTCGCCTCAACGAAAGCATTTACAACACAGTTAACGGCATTAGCTTTATTTACCTTAGCGCTGGGCAATCAGCGCGACCTCTCTGCAGATATCAGCGCACATTTAGTCAATGAACTAAAAAAATTACCTGATGCTATTGAAGCGGTATTAAAACTTAATCCTATTATTATTGAATTAGCAAAAAGTTTCATTGATAAAGATCATGCCTTATTTCTGGGACGTGGAGCAATGTACCCTATTGCCTTAGAAGGTGCATTAAAGCTCAAAGAAATTTCATACATTCATGCAGAAGGTTATCCTGCTGGAGAATTAAAGCATGGGCCTTTGGCGCTGGTAGATAAATTAATGCCAGTTGTTGTAGTGGCTCCCAATGATGATTTATTAGATAAATTGAAATCTAACCTGCAAGTCGTCCGAGCACGTGGTGGGAAATTATATGTTTTTACAAACAGTGCGGCAGTTTCTGATCCGGATATTCATATAATAGAAATGCCAAGCATAGATCCTTTTTTCGCACCGATTTTATATACAGTACCATTGCAATTACTGGCTTATCATGTTGCTGTTTTAAAAGGGACGGATGTCGATCAGCCGAGAAACTTAGCGAAGTCAGTAACGGTAGAATAGTATATGGCTTAATGGCACTAACCTAAAAAAACATCATTTTTAACAGTTAAGATTCGATCTATTCAGCGCACTTAGTAATTTGCACCAATTTTTTTAGTGCGTTGCTAATTGTTAATTCCTATTTGACGAAGATCATGTGCGCTCTGTTTAAGGCGATTCATTTCAAACACAACTATATTTATAGTACAGAAAACGCTAATTTATACAAATTAGTTCTGGAGATATTCTATTAATAAATTATAATCGCTTTTTATCATAGTTTATTGTCATTAAATTGTATTTGCTTAATCCAAATATGAATTTTTTACAGGATAAGCTAACTATAATGAAATTTAAAGGGTAATTATGCATATACAGACATCCTTAGGACAACAAGTTTCAGATAAAATATCATTATGGATATTTATTCTTATTATTTCCGTCATTGTAGCAATTTTTGTGGTATCTTTTTTTTATCGCAACAAATGTTTAATAAGCAAATTAATATTTGGAATAAAATTGCGCCCCAACAAATATTAACTAATCTTATGGATTCAGATTATTTTGCAATAGAAAGAGAAATTGATTTCTTAAATTCGACCGAATTATTTTCATCATTTGTTGTTTTAGACAATAAAAAAAAGACAATAGCTTATTTCTCTAGAGAAAATATTAAGGACGAGCACTTAATACCAATACAGGATGATGCCAAAGTTACGTGGGGATATTTTTATTTTAAACCTGATTTTAATCATTTTATTTCTCCATTTCTAATTGCCGCTGGAATTTTTTTTCTGGTTGTTATGTTTTTATATTTCATTATTCGATGGCGAATCAGGATCAGCCTTGAAACAGAGTTTAAAAAATTTAACAAATTCCTTGATGAAATTGAAAATATTACAGAGCGATTGCCTGAAATTTATAATTTAGAGCTTTCTTTCGATTTTAAATTATCCCAAAATAGCGAACAGCTTATTATTAATAAAGCAATCTCGAAATTAATGAATGAGATTAAAAAATCCAATAAATCGCTGCGTGAAGCAATTTCTGCTACTGAGCAAAGACGTTTCCAGGAAGAGCTTACCCGGACTGCATTACAAGTAGCACACGATATTGCCTCTCCTATTGCGGTATTGGGAATTGTTGAATCGACGGCAAATACACTCCCAGAAGATAGTCGATACTTGATTAGACGCGCTATAGCAAATATTAGAAATATATCCAATACATTACTTAAAAAATCTAAAAAAGATTCTTCTTCAATTTCAGGTCTAGTAAAACAATCATTACAATCTCTTATTGAGCAATCAGTGGCGGAGAAGAGCGTCCAATATGCTAATCATGTAAGATTATTTTTTGATTGTAGCGAAGATGCGTATAAAATTTTTTCATTGATTAACCCTGTGGAATTAAATAGAGTTCTATCAAATCTGATAAATAACTCCGTTGAGGCGATGGAAAATGATAATCAGATTAATATTTCATTAAGTAAATTGAATAATGAAGCATTAATCAAAATTCAAGATTATGGCAAAGGAATTTCTTCAGGTATTTTGACTAACCTGGGTAAATTTGGTAAATCTTTTGGAAAGTCTCAAGGAACCGGCATTGGTCTAAATCATGCAATTAATGCGATTGACGAATGGAAAGGTCGATTTGATATCCAATCGAAAATCGGGGAAGGTGCTACAGTGAAAATTTTCTTACCTATGTGTGAACCACCTTCTTGGTTTTTTTCTGAAATTAATTTAGAAGATAAAAAAACGATTGTTATTATTGATGATGATGAATCAATTCATGCGATTTGGAAAAAAAGATTTGAACAATACGAAGATATGGAGATAATTCATTTTAATTTGCCAGATCAATTAATTAGGTGGTTTGAAATGAATAGAAATCAAAATATTTTATATTTATGTGATTATGAGTTTGTTGGGTCAAGCATCAACGGAATAGAATTGATAAAAAAATTAAAGATAAACCATGTAAGTGTTTTAATAACTAATAAATGTATAAATGAAATTATCATTCAATGTGAAGCAGAAAATATAAAAATTTTACCAAAAAATTTGGCGGGTGTTATTTCAATAGTTAATCCTAAAATATTAATGAGCAATTAAGTTAAAAAATTATGAACTATCAAGAAGCGTTCTTAAATATCAAGAAATTTCCTAGAATTTTTTGGGTGATAATCTCGGCAACATTTATTAATCAAGTAGGAAATATGGCGTTTGTTTTTTTAATGCTATATACCACAGAACATTTAGGATTTTCTTTGTCTCAAGGCGCAAATTTATTTGCAGTTGTGAGTGCAAGCATGTTGCTTAGCGGAATACTATCTGGGAATTTAATTGATTATTTTGGTGCCTTTCGTATAATGATTTTTTCTGTTTTTATGAATGGAATCATTTTATTAATACTTTCTTTTTTACATAATTATTACACTATGATGGGTATGTGTTTTGGCTGGGGATTTTTCTATGGAGTTTATCGTCCAGCGTCCCAAACGACTGTGAGCTATCTCACTATTGATGGATTGCATAAAATTACGTTTTCCGTGTATCGCTTAATAATTAACTTAGGTATGAGCATGGGGCCAGCAATAGGTGGTTATCTTGCTATGCATTCATTTTCACTCATTTTTATTAGTAACGGAATTGTGAATATATTAGCAGGTATTATTTTGTTATCAAATTATATAAAACTAGCAGTGGATCCTATTGTAAAAAAAAGAAAAATTCTTTCATTAAAGTTTATCGCGTCTGACCCTATGTTACGCTTATTTTTGATTGGCATCATTCCAATTGCGATGGTGTTCTACCAACATGAATCAACTCTCCCTATTTATTTAAAACAAAATCTAGAATTTCCAATAAGTTTTTATGGATGGTTATTTACTATTAATACTCTCATGATTGTATTTTTAGAATTATTATTGAATATTGCAACTATTAACTGGCCATATCGGGTAAATTTTATTCTAGGATCTGTATTTATTTCACTTGGATTTGCGGGAATATATTTTGCTAGTAAGATGTGGCATATCATCATGCTTACTGTAATTTGGACAATTGGAGAGATGATTTTGTTTCCAGCGGCAAGTAGTTATATTGCGGAAATAGCACCGAATGAACGAAGAGGTAGTTACATGTCTCTCTTTAATGTATCGATAAATTTTGGTTTATTTATAGGCCCATGGATGGGTGCCATTATAATGCAACACATGGGCGGATCTTTCTTATGGCCTATCTGTGGGATGTTCGGGATTTTTTCATGTGTAATATTTTTCTTTTTGCAAAAATCTAAAAATATAAAAATATAAAAATATAAAAATATAAAAATATAAAAATATAAAAATATAAAAATATAAAAATATAAAAATATAAAATAAAATATTTTTTCAAAGGTATAATTTTATTATATACTGCATCAGTATAATTTTAAAATTTATAGAGGACTTTATATGAAAAAATATCGAACTAAATTAAAATCTATTGGCGCAAGCTATGTTTATTAAAATAAATATTGTAGAAGATTTGATAACTTCTGCAATATTTATTTCCATATACCCTGCGGCTTGCCACGGGGTTGTTCATTCTCAATGTCTTTTAATTTTTTACTACTCCATGAGTGTTTTGGTTGCTTATAGCAAACTCAAATTTTTCTGGAGCGACCGAATTACGAACTGTTTTTGGTATTCCTATCATTTTTAGGCGATCCTCTAAACCTGTTGGCGATATTATTACCATAAGTTTTAGTGATATTTCACTGATGGTCTTAATACTATGCTTACACAATGGTGCAATATATGCTATATCGTGTTGTTTAAAAGCATGTTCTTTTCCATTGATCATGATAATACCTTCGCCGTCAAGGCATATAAAAATTTCTTCATCATTTTGATGAAAATGTTCTAATACTTGGCCGTCTTTTGGTAATTCATGTAAAAATATTGTATGGTTTGTTTTTTCAATATTCCAAGGGCTAACTTTGATTGTAATACAGTTGCCCTTAACCCCAGGTTGCCAAAATGCCTCTCCATCTTTATCAGAAACAATGCAACTTTTTGATTTATTATTCATAAAACACCTTATAGCTAAATTTTACAATCATTAGTTCTCTGTAATTGCGAAATATGAAGAAATGGATTAAATAGAAAATCCGGAGGAATACCTGAAATACACTTGCTTACAATATTTGCATGATCCATATAAAATAATGGAATAATTATACCTTGATTTTGAATATATTTAGCAATATTTTGATATGCCTGAAATCTTCGATGAGAAGAAGATTCTGAAATTGCGTCTTGTAACATACTATCAATTTTTAAATCCTTTACATTCGCATGGTTTGTACCTAATTTTGTAAAAAATTGCAGTACTGAATATGCTTCGCGATTCTTAAATACATAAAGCTCAACAAATCCATCAAGTTGATGATTGAGGTATAATGGTATTAAAGTTGCATAATTTTTATGATATTCAAATTTTAAGTCGATATTAAACTTTTTTGCAATATCTATAATTTGATTTGATTCACAACTATTTTTTGAGTCTTCAAGTTGTTGTATAGTAATAGTTGTTTTTTTGATTTTTAATTCTGGAATTTTTTTAAATACCTCATCCATCGGCATCTCATATAAGAATTGAGGTGCATTTCCATCAAGTGCTCCTCCGGTTCCTGTTGGTATTAGGCCATAAGCTTTGTGGGCGCCAGGGATACATTGTTGGTTAAAATTATTGTAAATTGCAGCAGCAAAATATTTTCTAAATAGAACATTATTAAAAGGAAATCTTTGATTGTTTAACACCATGACTTCTGTAATATTGGGTTTTATTCTCTCTAGATTATAATTTTTATCTTGAATATTCCAAACATCTTGCATTTTGTACATAAGTGCCCCATCCGGTTTGTCTTCAAGGAGTATATTGCGTAGATTATTTCCGTCAGCATAAAAAAGAACAACTCCCTGATTGAATGTTTTATTATCTATTGATGCATATGGATTTTTTTTAAGAATTATATATTCATTATTCGCTTCTTGAAGAATATATGAACCAGATCCAATTAATCCATCTTTAAATAATTTTGTAATAACTAAAGCTGGAGAGGCAAGCTGTGAAAGAAAATTAGTTGGACTACAGTTAATATTGAATTTAATTCTATATTTATCAATTATACTAAGGCCAAGTTTAATATTTTTATTTTTTACATGCTCAACGCAGCCATCTAACCCTTTTATTTCTTCAAAAACGTTACTTTTTTCGCTACAAATACGTTCCATTGTATTGGCTATATCACGACTAGTTACTTCTGTATTATCTGAAAAATAATGACGAGATTTGATAGTGATAATAATTGAATGATTATCATCAGTAATAAGCCAGGACTGCGCCAATATCGGTTGCAGCTCTTGTTGAGAACCAATGGAAATTAATGGCTCATAGATTAAAGGAAGGCTTAGTTTTGTATGTGCATTCAAGAATAATATAGGATCTAGTTTACCCATTTTTACAGGTACACCCAAAACAAGAAAACCTTTTTTTTGCCAATTTTTTATAAATACATTATTTGGATTCGAAAATGCAAAAGTAGATTGCAATAACATACTAATTAATAATATTTTTAATAAACAAGATTTCATCGTGTTCAAGTTGCTCCATCAAATTTTCATCATTATAAATATTTACAGCTATTTTGCGTGCTTTCTCATAAGATTCATCATTCAAGTAATAATTCAAAATTTCTAACCATGGACTAATTGCTAACTTATCAATCTCTGTAGCTAAATATAAAAAGTTAAGCGCTTTATTTTTATTGCCTAGTTTTTCAAGACATAATGCATAATAATAAATGTTCATACCAGTTCCTGGTGGCCCAAGCTCAAGGGCCACTTTAAAATAGTGAGCTGCTTTGTCATACATTTCATTTTTTATATAGAAAAAACCAAGCTCACTGAAACCAGTTGAATCGTATGGATCAATCTTAATTAATTGAAGTAAATTTTCCTCCGCAAGTTTTAATTGATTATTTTCTAGACTCCATTTTGCCAAAGATTGTGTACAAGTGAATAGATTATCCAGCGACACCATTCTTTCCAGTTCACATTTAGGTTGCAAGTATCGAGCAAGATTAAGTGATTCATTTAAAAAACTGGCTCTGGTTTCATTGCTAAAACCAAGTACCATTGCTATGCCTCGGTAGGCAATAGAGCATTGATATATATTGATAAATGTTTTTTTTTCCAAAATTTCAACATAACTTAAAAGATATTTACTTAGATTAAATATTTTTTTGCTGGCATGATCTATCTTATGTCTGTAAGAATAAACAATCAGTTGGTTCAAAATTTTTATTTTTTCAATATTTGATATGGTTATATTATTATAAAATTGATCTACAAGTTCCAGTAGATCATCTATCCTAATGGAAATATTATTTGATAATAATAGTTCAATCTTAGCAGTTTCTTTTATTAATTTTATTTCTAAATGATTAGGCCCACAATAATTAATTGGGAAGTATTTAATTATACTTTCAAATTTTCCGTATCGTAATAAAATATTAGACCAATTAATATATTCTCTGGCATTATTTTCTGAATTATCACAAATTAAATTTTCTAATGAATTAATATGATTATTTATGAATATATTAATCATAGAATCAAAATTTTTTCTAAACTCTTTAGATTCTAATTCGTAGAGTTCTTTAAAAAAATCTTTTCTTGGAATTCGCTGAGGGAATGCAATAACATGATTTATAGAGTCAGGCAATTTCGATAATAAATCTAAAAATAAACTATAATATTGAGAGTTTCGGGTTGAATTCTTATATATTTTCCCTGTATATCCATGTGATAGGTTATTGTATTTGTAATTCATGCAAATTGTCCCTAAAATAAATGTGGAGTTTACGAGAAATATTTTATTAAATCACTAAAATTTGCTAAAACTTTTTTCATTCATTGGATCGCATCTGTCATTTTTCTACAACATTCATTCAAGCGGCTCATAATAATTGTTAAACTTTTTGAATGGTATAAGATAATTTTTATTAAAATTACATGCCTCGACCGCGGTTCTGCCCAGTTATCACATTAGGCAGCCCTCCGTAAAATCGCTTTTTGCAGGGATTGTCTAGCAACAGATGGCATTTGTTGCATAATGCAATCAAATAGGTTTCTTATTTTTTTTCAAAAAATCGTTTTACTGCAGTTGTATTATCTGGTTGCGTAATATAACCGTTAATGCATTTACTTTCTATAGCTCTTCAGATAATTATCCGAAGAGCTATAGCATTTTATCTGACAGCCATCTGAGCGGCGCATCAGCCTCAGCACATTAGTGTCAGTGAATGTATTTATTTTGAGCCCATTGCCTTAATTGGGCACGATGTAGTTCTAAGGATGCATAAAATGCAATATCTTAGTTTAGTGCCATTAGGTTAAACGCATTTTTTCTTGCTTCGGATCTAAGTTTACTTCTAAATTCTCTATTTTTTCCCGCATTATTTCTTCTTTTTGTGGAGCAATATTCAATTGCTTTGCCTCTTTTCTTGTTGATCGGGAAGTATTAATCATTTTTTTTATCGATTTTGAAGAACTCTTTATACTGGCTGCTGTTGCTCCACCAGCAACTAGACCCACTGCAATTTTATAAGTACCCAATGCTATAAAATGAAGTGCTGCAAGTTTTGCAGCAAGACCTCCAGTAAATACAGTGGCCGCTGCAAACGCAATCGTTTTCCGAGGATGTTCCTTTATCCAGCCAATCTTACGTAAAAAAGCATTCCACCATCCCCTTTTAGGCTGGGTCACTGTAATTATTTTTTCACGATAAGCATTTATTTCTTGATGAACATATGCAGATTGCGTGTTAATTTTAATTTTTAATTCATCCAATGGCGTTTTATTTCTTAATAACTGATTTAAATATTCTTTGCGCTTTACCATTGAGCACTTAAATGCTCGCATCTCTTGCAAAGAAAGTAAGTCTTTTTTCTGTTCTCGAGATAACTTAATGGTCTTTTCATTTTTAGATATTAACTGCTGAAGAATATTAAGCGCTTCTTTGCCTTGGCTTTTTATCATTTTATTCTTAAAAATATATTCCTGTTCTGCAACAAAACACAAGGCTGCGTCAATAAGATCCATTTGTATGGCTATAGCGTCTCTTACATCGCTGATAGAATTAATTGTTGGAAAATGCTCAATGGATTTCTTTTTTTGATTGATCTTGTATTGTCTTACTGAACCGCCTATTGTCTTAAGAGCAGAGACTTTAATACGGTTTTCCAAGTCCGCTGAAGGATTATCTTTATCTAAATTTTTATAAAGCCCCTCTTCTAGAACGGACTGAGGCAATAACTTCATCATGGTATCAAACATTTCTTTATTTTCTTTTATATTAATTCTTCGAGGAAATGGCATGAAAAGTTGATCTGCACCACCTGGTGTTACAACAGATCTTTTATCTCCCGGATGAGACAGAGACCAATGATCCACTGTCGCACTTGCAACCGATTTCAAAGCTAAAATAGGCTTTAATGGTTGATAAGGAGTTAATGTTCTAAGCGAAGATCCTTCATTCTTGAGAGCAGCAATGACCGTCCATATATTAATATTTAAAGTGCCTAATTTGGTAGGTTCTGTAATACTTTCTTCTAAGGGGAAAAAATAGCGGCCCGGCCTATCAACAGGATTGTATTGTGCGCAGGGTTTATTCCATTCAACAATGGAGACGGGCTGACAAATATCAACTCCCTTAGCATTACTGGTGGCAGACGCTTGTAATTCTTGCTCTATTTTAATTAATTGAATTCTTTCAGCTTCGTCCAGCTGAGTCTCATTATCTTTTAATTTTTTATAAATGGGATCGTTATATAATTTATCATTCTTCTCTGCTTGATAATAGAATTCCCAGGCCAGTTTAAGATGTTTAACGGCTGTTGCGTCATCTATTTGCGCTTCTTCTAGCATTGCATTTTTTATATCTTTTAATGATTCAGAGAAATCGCCAGCATTTAAACGTTTTAGATTCTCATTTATTATTTTTTCTTTTTCTTCCCAGTGTTTCGTTTGTGCTGAATCAAGTGATTGATTTTTCTGTTTTTTACACCAATATAATTGACGCATTAAGGCATTTTCACAAATAAATAATTCTGCTTTTTTTTCAAAAAACTCTTCTGCTGATAAAGAATTTTGTAGGTCAATATATCTATCTTTCATAAAAAAGCTCCTCATTTATTAGAAAGCTTTTTTAACTATATAGTTAAACTCTTAAAGTAATATTAACTCAGTCTTAATAAAGGATTAACTGGCGAATCAACGCTGGGCCTTTGTAAATGAATCCCGTGTATATCTGCAATAAACTCGCACCTGCCTTTATCTTCTCATGCGCGTCCTCTACACTCAGGATGCCCCCGCTTGCAATAATCGGAATAGTATTACCTAAAATCTGGTGAAACTGCTTAAGAATATGAGTCGAACGTGAAAAAAGGGGTTTACCACTCAATCCACCTAACTCTTTCGCTAATAAATAATTTTCAACACCTTCACGGCTCAATGTAGTATTTGTTGCAATGATTCCATCGATTTTTTCTGATAAAAAAATATTGGCCATATCAATCACTTGTTCTGATGATAAATCAGGAGCAATTTTAACGACTAATGGCACATATTTATTGTGCGTTTGAAAGAAAGTATTTTGTGCTTTTTTCAAATACTGTAAAAGATTTTGCAATAAATCCGCATGCTGTAGTTGTCGTAAATGTTCGGTATTAGGCGATGAAATATTAATTGTTACATAACTGGCAAAAGGTAAAACGCGATTAAACCCATATAAATAATCATCTAAGGCATGCTCAATAGGCGTATCTTTGTTTTTGCCAATATTCACCCCCAAGATACCTTTAAATGCCGTTTTTCGTAACTGTTTGACCAGGTAGTCAACCCCTTTATTGTTAAAGCCCATACGATTAATAAGCGCTTCTTGTTCTGGCAAACGAAATAATCTTGGCTGAGGGTTTCCTGTTTGTGCTTTTGGGGTTACCGTGCCAACTTCAATAAAGCCAAATCCTAATGCAGCCAATGCCTCAATATAATCACCATTTTTATCCAGTCCTGCTCCCAGACCAACAGGACTAGAAAAATGTAAGCCCATGACATTTTTTGGTGCTAAAACAGGGGAATGAATAAAAGAGATTAATTTAATTTTCTCTAATAGTCGCAAACTCTTTAATGTAACAGCATGTGCTGTTTCTGGCTGCAAACAAAACAGCACATGTTTCAAAAAAGGATATATCATGTATTCATCTCATGACTTAGACATTTCCAGTCCCATATAAACCGGATCACCATTTTTTAATTTAAATAAATCGACTAAATCAATGGTATTTTCATTATTCCACCAGGTTGCATGCATAATGCCTAATTTACGTGAATGAATCGCTTTCAAATAATTATCGCATAATTGACACGATCCAAACTGGGGTGAAAAAGCAGAACATGCTTTACCTATTTCATTGGTTGCATAAGAATTATAGTATTGATAACAAGAATGGACTTGATATTTTCCAATAAAAGTATGTATTTTATAGTGACTCGAATTAAGATGATATTCATAACGTAATCGATTCACTAACACAGCAGAAATAGCATCGAGTTTCACTACATCTTTCTTCGAAAAATAAATTCGGTCATCTGCGTGATAAAGATTGGCAGTCATTGCCACAGCTTTTAATTGGCGAAAATCCTTACGTATCACAGGATCTGAAAGCATTGCCATAAATTCCGTATTTTTACTACTAGAAAATTTTTTTGTACCAACAGCACAGGCTGATAACAGTAAACAAATAAATAATAGAATTCCTATTTTTTTCATATTCTACTCCATTATGCGCTGACAAAACTGGCAATTAGCCATTTTGTTCCAACTTTTTCAAATCGAACTTGAATGCGTGCATGTTCACCGCTGCCTTCATATTGTAATACGACTCCTTCGCCAAATTGATGGTGTGTGACTCGTTGACCCATTTGCAGTCCACTTTCAGAGGCAGACGAAATAGAAGTTATATTTTTAGCAGATGATTCAGGCCGGGAAATGCGTGCTTGCAAGCGTACATGCTCCAAACATTCGGCGGGAATGTCGCTTAAAAAACGCGAAGGCTGGTGGTATGCTTCTTTTCCATATAAACGACGCACTTCAGCATAGGTCAAATAAAGTTTCTGCATAGCACGTGTCATTCCGACATAACATAAGCGTCGCTCTTCTTCTAATCCTTTAGGATCTTCCTTTGTCATATAATGGGGAAATAATCCTTCTTCCATACCACATAGAAAAACGACGGGAAACTCTAATCCTTTTGCGGAATGTAGTGTCATGAGTTGCACACCCTCTTCATGTTGGTCGACTTGATTATCTCCACTTTCTAGAGCTGAATAAGATAAAAAAGCAAGCAATGGTAACATGCCTGACCCATCATCTTCAGGCGTAAATTGTCGGGCTGCAGTGACTAATTCTTCTAAGTTTTCTAGTCTCGCTAATCCTTTTTCGCCTTTTTCTTTACGATAGTGCTCAATCAATCCGGTATTATGAATAATATGTTCGACTTGTTCATATAAACTCAATGCACTCACATCGTGTGCTAATGTATCGATTAATTGTAAGAAAAGTTGCAATGCATGAGTTGCCCGCGCCGTTAACGCTTGACTTGTTAAAATAGTCGATGCTGCACGCCATAACGAAATATTATTTTGTTGAGCTAACTCTCTTACCATAACTAAAGTACGATCGCCAATACCACGCGTTGGCGTATTCACCACCCGCTCAAATGCAGCATCATCATCGCGATTAACGATCAAACGTAAATAAGCTAATGCATCTTTAATTTCTGCGCGTTCAAAAAACCGTAGGCCACCAAACACGCGATAGGAAATACCAAACTGCATTAATGCTTCTTCTATGACACGCGATTGCGCATTAGAGCGGTACAGAACAGCGATATCTTGGAGTGAATGACCTGCACGCTGCCAATCACGAATGCGATTCACTAGATAACGGGCTTCATCTAAATCATTAAAACCCGCATAAACAACAATACGTTCTCCTTGACTGCCTTCCGTCCAGAGGTTTTTACCTAATCGCCCTTCATTTTGTGCAATAAGAGCATTCGCAGCTTTAAGAATAATACCTGTGGAGCGGTAATTTTGCTCCAGCCGTATGACTTGCGCAGAAGGAAAATCTTTACGAAAACGATGAATATTTTCAATTTTAGCGCCACGCCATCCATAAATCGATTGATCATCATCGCCTACAATCATTAAATGATTAGTGTCATCTATTAATAATCGTATCCACGCATATTGAAGTGTATTCGTATCTTGAAATTCATCCACTAAAACATAACGAAACCGGGCACGATAATGCGCTAAAATATCAGGGTGTGTTGTCCACAAGCGATGTACTTTTAAGAGTAAATCGGCAAAATCAATCGATCCTGAACGTTGGCACGCCTCTTCATAAGCTAAGTAAATTTTTATCATTGCTTTAGTGGTGGGATCGCCATAATCAGGAATATGCTGGGGGCCTAGTCCTTCATCTTTTTTACCATTGATAAACCATTGGGCTTGCTTTGCAGGCCATCGATCTTCATCCAGCCCCAGTGCTTGAATCACCCGTTTAATTAAGCGTTGTTGATCATCACTATCTAAAATTTGAAATCCTTCTGGCAAATGTGCCTCTCGCCAATGTAGTCGTAATAAGCGATGAGCGAGACCATGGAATGTACCTATCCACATGGCTTTTGCAGAATAACCTAATACATGTTCAGTGCGAGCACGCATTTCATGCGCGGCTTTATTGGTGAAAGTGACGGCTAATATATTAAATAATGATAATCCTTCAACATGAAGTAACCATGCTATTCGATGGACTAATACGCGGGTTTTTCCACTCCCGGCACCGGCCAAAATAAATTGATGGCTTAAAGGAGCGGAAACCGCTTCGCGTTGTGCATCGTTTAATGAGTCTAGTAAATGTGTATTATTCATAGCGGGCTATTGTACAAGACAACTTGATGAAAAGCATATGCGCTGACAAGAATATATGTAAAATTTTTATAGTATACCCGTAGCGCCTGGGTTTTAGGTAATGTGGAAAAAACACCCCTCAATATATTAATTTTTGTATTATTTTATGCTTTATGTTTTTATTTAGCGCAAATTTTCTTTTGAATTTTGTTTTATAATAAATGTAAGAGTATACGAATTCTACTCACCATGGCTTAATAGGGAGATACATCATGAACTCTCATTTATCGTCCAGCTCTCTTTCTCATCTCAAAACCCAATGGATCACCCGGTTTGAAAACCACAAAAAGAAAATTGCTTCAGAAGAAAAAATCACGGAAATGAAGTTTGGCCCTAATACGACTTATTACATCCAGCATGCGGCAGAAAATTCATTACCTTCTTCTGACAAAAGAAGATTCGCATTAAATCAATATAAAAACCTGGTTCGCTTAATAGATCATTTAGAAAAAGAAGAAAAACCAGATGAAATAAATCAATTGATAGAACGGGCAAAGCATTCCTTAGAACCAGCATCAAAGAAATCAGGGAATCATTCTAGCTTGCATAAAACGCAACAATTGTTGAGTGATTTTCAAAGGGAATTAAGTCTTATTTTGACTCAAAAAAAATCTCAACCGAGTGATGAGATTAAACGCTAAAATACCAATGAACATAGCTAGACTTAAATACAATGAAGGAAAATTCATTATGATAGACGAAGAAAAGGAAGAATGGTCGCTGGAGCTAGGCAAAATAGCAAATAAAATTAGCGAAATAGCCAATGATCTTACAGATGAAAATATAACGCGCTATGCGCGGACTTGTGCTAATCGTTGCTCAATTGAATCATTAAAAATGGAAGTTCCTATATACTTATAAATTACTATACCAAAAATCTTACTGCTATAGCTCTTCAGATAATTATTTTGGATTATAGCATCTCATCTGACTGCCATCTGAGCGCTATAATCCAAAATAATTATCTGAAGAGCTATAGTATGATATAATCTTCACTACATATATTATATACGTGCAGGCCATGAGCAAACCCAACTACGAAAAAGCAACATTTATGCTAAGTGTCGCTAACCTAAACCAACTACCACCCGATCAAGGCATTGAAGTTGCCATTATAGGCCGTTCAAATGCTGGGAAATCCAGTGTTTTAAATCAATTAACTCAAAATAAAAATCTTGCACGTGTAAGTAAAACACCTGGACGCACACAACATATCAATTTATTTTCACTTGATAAAAATCGTCGTTTAGCAGATTTGCCTGGCTATGGTTATGCAAAAGTTCCAACTGCGGTAAAACAACAATGGGAACTTTTATTAGATAACTATTTACGTGATAGAGATTCATTACAAGGTTTAATTCTCGTAATGGATATACGCCATCCTTTTAAAGAATTTGACAAACAACTTTTAATTTGGAGTAGTCAATGTCAGCTACCTGTACACATCCTCTTAAACAAAGTCGATAAAATCAGCTTTCAAGAAGCTAAGAAAACAATACGACTGGTAAATGACGCAGTACCCATTTATCCAACGTTAGTCACTTACCAAACTTTTTCTGCATTAAAGGGAAATGGAATCAAAGAATTACGCATAAAATTAGATGAGTGGTTTGCATAACTTGACTACCCAATCTTACGCTGTTAAACGATATAGAGTTGCTTTATTTTTTTGCTTTCAATTCTTTCAGCATTTGCATTTTTTTCCTAATTTATTGATTTTAAATATAAAAAACTAACGGGTCGATTTATATCATTTTCTAGTTAATCTTATTCATTTTTTGTTGAATAATTTATCGAATATGGTTTATCCTAACAGGTCAACTTATAAATCGATCAATATTTATCCGTGAGTCCTGCTGCGGCATTTGTTGACCAAATGGCAATTAAAAATCCATTAGAAGTCACATTGTTTGAATTCCGCCAAGCACTCGAGATCTATTGAACAACTAATGAGGTGTTAAACATGAGCAATAAAAAATTGAATCCGGTTGCATCGGAACCGCCTCTCGTTCCTGCGAATCAATGCCTTCCGGAAATTACACTCAAAGTTATTATTATCGGTACGCTTCTTACTATCGTTTTAGCTGCAGCAAACGCCTACTTAGGCTTAAAAGTGGGTCAAACCATTTCCGCCTCTATCCCTGCTGCTATCATTTCCATGAGTATTTTACGCTTTTTTCGTCATTCCAACGTTCTTGAAAATGTGATGGTACAGACCATGGCATCTGTTGGCGAAGCGTTGATTGCTGGTGTTACATTCATTTTACCTGCTCTCGTTATTTTACATACCTGGGATCATTTTTATTATTGGCAAACAGTGATTATTGCCCTCTTAGGCGGAACGTTAGGTGTTTTATTTACTATTCCTTTGCGTCGGGCCTTATTAACAGATAGTACATTGCGTTACCCAGAAGGTATTGCAATTAGCAATGTCTTTAAAGCTAGCATGACGAAAGAAAAAGCTGACGTTAAAATTTTAAGTATAGGCGGTCTCGTCGGCGGATTGATTTCATTTTGCCAAACAGGGTTTCAAATAATCACGGATCATTTTTATTATTGGATAAGAACATCACATACTATCTTTGGATTTGGCTTAGGATTATCCCCGGCTTTAATTGCTGCTGGTTACATAGTCGGTATTAACGTTTCTATCAGCATGATGGTCGGTGTCGCCATTGGTTGGGTCATAGGTATCCCTGCGATTACTGCAATAGTAGGCTTACCTAATATAGGAAGCGCAACAGATATCGCTATCGATATTTGGCATGGACATACTCGCTATATTGGCGTGGGAACAATGATCGTTGGCGGTCTATGGACATTGGTTACTCTGTTCAATCCGATCAAAAATAGCTTAGTTGCTTCTATGGCTTCATTAAAAGCAGCAAAAAAAGGAATTACAAATACGACATTACGTACTGAACGTGATATTCCGATTAGCTATGTGTTAGGTGGATCATTACTTTTACTCATTCCTATTTTTATCTTAATTTATAGTTCCATTATTCCCGCTGACAGTGCTATTTCGCAAAATTTCCGTGCCGTGCTTGCGGGCTTTGGTACGATTTATATTTTAGTAGCAGGTTTTGTTTTTTGTTCTGTCGCTTCTTATTTTGCGGGTTTAATAGGATCGACGAATACACCTGGATCTGGCTTACTTGTTTCTGCACTTTTAATTTTATGTTTAATATTTCTAGCTTTTTTCACGCTTAATGGTGGAATGAATGGTAGAGAAACACTAGGTGTCATATTGGGCGTAGGCTGTACCGTTGTGATCGGTGCAGGCGTTGTGATTGCAAACGATACGATGCAAGATCTTAAAGTAGGGGAAGTCGTTGGTGCAACCCCATGGAAACAACAAGTCATGCTGATTTTAGGGACTATTGTTGCAGCATTTGTGATGCCACCTATTCTTGAGTTACTTTATCAAGCTTATGGCATAGGGGGCGCTTTTCCACGTCCTGGGATGAATCATGCACAAATGTTAGCAGCACCTCAAGCCGGTTTAATGGCTGCTGTTGCACAAGGAGTTTATACACACAACCTACCTTGGCTTGAAATTGGTTTTGGTGCTTTGATTGCTGTGGTTTGCATTTTTATTGATGAATTTTTAAAACGTCGAGGTACTCGATTGCCCGTACTCGCTGTAGGGGTTGGTATTTATTTACCTTTAGATGCATCTATACCTGTTATTATCGGTGGTTTGCTTTCTTATATTATTCAACTTCGACTCGATAAACGTTATCCTTTAACAGCAACAACTAGCCGGGAAATTCAAACAGCACCTCATAAACATCGCGGTTTGTTACTCGCTTGCGGTATTGTAGCAGGTGCTTCTGTTATGGGCGTTATCTTAGCTATTCCGTTTGCTTTGGAACAAAGTTCTGACGCATTAAAAATCATGCCAGATCAATATGAATCATTGGCAGGGATATTGGGATTGATAGTAACATTTATATTGTGCGCATGGATTTATAAAGTTGTGATGAAGAAAAGCTAAAAAAATGTAACCATTCACAGTCATCGTTTTACTACGCAAAAAAACCAGCGTTCACCGATGAAAGCTGTGAATGGTTCGTGTAGGTTGTCATGTGTGGATAACTTAATTAAAGATTTATTTGCTACTAAAAGATGAAGCGCTTGAGGAAGTTGTACTACTGGAAGATGAGCTAGCAAAAGAATCATCCGAAAGTTGAAAATAAATCCTCTCTCTACGCTGCTCTCTATTGAGTTGAGAGGGTTCACTCGGGAAGTATGCCTGTCGGTGCCGATATTTAATTACTTTCTTCCATTTGCTTTGAGTAAACCAAAATGAGGGAGGGATTCTTTCACCTATAAATGCTCTTGCTTTAGAAAAATGCGTAGCCATCAGTAGATCCAATCTGTCTTGCGCAAATGTTTTTTCTTTTTCATCTAGTATGGTTGAGGGTTGAATTTTGTTTTTTAATTTAAAATCTGCCAATACATCATAAGCTTTGCGATGTGATGATTTATTGATGTGATCCTTGAAGTTTTTGCCATGTGATTTATTGTCTGAATTTTTTTTGTCATAATGAATAGCTACATGATGCAAATCTAATTTTGAAGATACTAAGTCCTTGAGTATGTCGCTTTGCAAATTCTCATAATGAGGTGCTTCACCATTATCGGATATATACCTAGCATATTCTTTTAAGGCATCTATTAATTCATTGATGGAATCCTCTCTGGAAAAAAGTAAATATAAAGCATGATTTCTAAAATCTTGTTTTTGTTTTTTATTTTTCCCTAAAGGCCTTGTTAAACTAAACTCTATCAGCAAAATTTGTAACATAAATACGACAGCGCTCTGTTCCTCTGCCGGTATAATTTTTTTGTCCTCTAAAGTAGATATAAAATCGTTTGCTAATGTTTTGCACTCGATTGCCCCTCGACTTCTCTCTTTTTCTGCAAATTCCCATTCTGCTTGTTGTTCTGCTTGTTGTTGTTCTGCTTGTTGTTGTTCTGTTTGCGCTCGTTTATTCTCTTCAGATTGTTTATGATCTATAGCTAAAAGTGTTTTTGTAAAGAAACGACTTTGTTGAGCAGGTAATATTTTTTCTCCTTCATTCATTTTTTTTATTTCTCTATTGATTTGAGCTTCTAGTTTTATCAATTTTCTTTCATTTTCTTTTTTTTCTTCTTTTGCTTTATGATTTTTTTTGATGAATTGTTTGCGATAATGAGGATTCATTTTTACTTCTTTTTTTTCAGATTTTTTATTAGCCTCTTCTCTTTTTTTCAATATAACCAAATTGCTCTCGATAAAGTTAATGCTATTATTAATAGTCGCATTTGCTTTATGCAGAATCCCATTGTATTCTTCCATTTTTTTAATATTATCCAATATCGAACCATCATTCATCTGTGATTTTTCTTGGAAGAGATTATAAGGATGTTTCTTATCATTCACTCGATAGCCTAACACATATGTTACTATCCCCTGAGGCGGATTCTTTTCACAGGATGGGTCTAAATGACATCTGGTTTCATACAATGCGATGAGGTGATTGATTTTTTTATTGTAAGCCTTGTATCCTTCTTGGAATGTATCATTGAGATGTTGCCATTTTTCGGATAACTCTTCTTCTTTTGGTTTTTGTTCTTTCTCTTCTTTTTCTTTAATGGCTTTTTTTTGCGTGTTTTCATGAATTTTATAAGTTTTTTCCGCCTCGTTTAAATTTTCTAATGCCTGCTTATGCGATGGATGCATTTCTTTCTCAAGAAGAATGAGTTTATTTATTTGCTCCTCCGTTATGCTTTTTTTCTTTTTAACCACTTTGTATTGTTTAGCGAATGCAGCAAGTGATGCTGTTGTTTCGATAACTTTTTTCTTGTCATTATTCATTTGATTTTTAGTGGTTTTCAATACTGATAAACTTTTTTTAGCCCAAGTATGTAAGATATTTTCATAATCTTTGATTTTATTTTTTAGGTTTATTGCTTCAGGTGAAGCTGGGTATTTGACATCCATTGTCGTGGGTTTATAACTTAAGTAAGTTTGAATGCAATCATTATAGCTTTTTTTCTTTTGCTCTAATTTGTCCACTGTGTCGCCTTTGTTAGTTTGTGCGGTATTTGGCTGTAGTTTTTGTTGAAACATTTCTTTTTCAAGACGTGCGATATTGGATGCGAGTTCTCGTTGCTCCAGTGCTAATGATTCTAGATGCCTTTTTGCACTTGCCGAGCCTTGATCTGCAGCCAAGCGACATAAACGCGCGGCTTCTTTGTAATCTTCTTCTACTCCTAGGCCGTTCTGATACATATACCCAAGATTATTATGTGCTGAGGCATCGCCTTGATTTACAGCTAAACGATATAAGCGCACGGCTTCTTTGTAATCTTTTTCTACCCCTAAGCCCTTATGATACATAAACCCAAGATTATTTTGTGCTGAGGCATCGCCTTGATTTACAGCTAAACGATATAAGCGCACGGCTTCTTTGTAATCTTTTTCTACCCCTAAGCCCTTATGATACATAAACCCAAGATTATTTTGTGCTGAGGCATCGCCTTGATTTACAGCTAAACGATATAAGCGCACGGCTTCTTTGTAATCTTTTTCTACCCCTAAGCCCTTATGATACATAAACCCAAGATTATTTTGTGCTGAGGCATCGCCTTGATTTACAGCTAAACGATATAAGCGCACGGCTTCTTTGTAATCTTTTTCTACCCCTGAGCCCCTACAATACATATGCCCAAGATGATTTTGTGCTGAGACATCGCCTTGATCTACAGCCAAACGATATAAGCGCACGGCTTCTTTCTCATCTTTCTCTACCCCTAAGCCTTTCTCATACATGTACCCAAGATTACCTTGTGCTGGGGCATAGCCTTGATCTGCAGCCAAACGATATAAGCGCATGACTTCTTTGTAATCTTTTTCTACCCCTGAGCCATTATAATACATATACCCAAGATTATTTTGTGCTGGGGCATGGCCTTGATCTGCAGCCAAATGATATAAGCGCACGGCTTCTTTGTAATCTTTTTCTACCCCTAGGCCCTTCTGATACATGCGCCCAAGATTATCTTGTGCGAAGGCATCGCCTTGATCTACAGCTAAACGATATAAGCGCACGGCTTCTTTGTCATCTTTCTCTACCCCTAAGCCGTCCTGATACATCAGCCCAAGATTATTTTGTGCGAAGGCTTTGCCTTGATTTACAGCCAAACGATATAAGCGCACGGCTTCTTTGTTATCTTTTTCTACTCCTAAACCGTTCTTATAAATGAACCCAAGATTATTTTGTGCTAGGGCACAGCCTTGATCTGCAGCCAAACGATATAAACGCAGGGCTTCTTTAACATCTTTTTTTACTCCGATGCCTTCGAAATAAATTATTCCAAGATTATATAATGCTAAGGTATTATTTTTTTCCGCAGCTGAATGATACAAATCAATAACTTTTTTTGCATCTTCCTTTTCCTTTAATTGATTTGTGAGCGCGATGACATGTTTTTCATAAGTTTGCTGACGAGCCAAAGGAACAAAGGTACTTTCTAGGTCGTTTGATTGCATAATAAATAGTCTCATGGAGCATAAATAGCTTTTTATTGTATATTGTGAGGAGGGAAATTGCAAAATTATTTAAAAAATAAACATCGGTACAACTAAACGTACCATATACTATGGTATCTGTTAATTACACTTCGCATTTGGGGAAATCATTCATAGAGTGGGAAAAACAAAATGCGAGAAGATAGCCATAAACATTTTCATCTGCATTATAAGAAGTAGCAATTAATGAGATTAAAACATTAGCCACACCAGCACCATTGTCCGTTTTCTCTGTACATGACAAAAATTCCCAAACATTCCCTGATTAATGGTACTGCGCCTGAACATAGCCATTCAAGGCTGCCTTTCTACGCAAGCTTTTTGTGTGAAAGCCAGCGACTTTAAAAGTACTGAATCCTTCATTGCGAGTTATATCTGAGTTAAAAATTTTTGTCATGTACAGAGAATTTTCTTCAGTCAATCGGTTATTTATGCGAGGGCCCTAATATAATCTTACGTAAAAGAAATCCACCTTGGCTAATTCATTTGCAACTTTTTTACGTATTTTTATTAAATCTGGTATTTGAGGAAGATGTGCTACTAAAAGATAAAGCGCTTGAGGAAGATGTACTACTGGAAGATGAACTAGCAAAAGAATCATCCGAAAGTTGAAAATAAATCCTCTCTCTACACTGCTCTCTATTGAGTTGAGAGGGTTCACTCGGGAAGTATGCCTGTCGGTGCCGATATTTAATTACTTTCTTCCATTTGCTTTGAGTAAACCAAAATGAGGGAGGGATTCTTTCACCTATAAATGCTCTTGCTTTAGAAAAATGCGTAGCCATCAGTAGATCCAATCTGTCTTGCGCAAATGTTTTTTCTTTTTCATCTAGTATGGTTGAGGGTTGAATTTTGTTTTTTAATTTAAAATCTGCCAATACATCATAAGCTTTGCGATGTGATGATTTATTGATGTGATCCTTGAAATTTTTGCCATGTGATTTATTGTCTGAATTTTTTTTGTCATAATGAATAGCTAGAAGAAAATTTAAGGAATAATAGAAATTCGGCAGCAGGAATGGCATTTTTTCATTTTATATCATTCCTACCGCCGAATTTACCGTGAAAATTCTCTCGATTTTCATGTTCTGGGGTGGGCAAGATGGATTGCTCATGCTGGTTTACCGTGAAACCACCCTGCTAAAATGGATGGGTGTGCTTCATAGTTGGCGGGTGATTAATGTCTAAATCATGTTGGTTTAGGTTTAAATATTAGGAAATGCAAAACTTAATACATCCGCCATTTTCTCTGCCTGATGCGCTAAGAGAATTAAGCGATCCACCCCCAATGCCACACCAGCGCAATGAGGTAGCCCATATTCTAACGCTGCTAAAAAATTCTCATCTAACGGAATAGAAGGGTAATGATGTTCCATACGGTACAACTGATTCGCTTCAAAACGTCGACGTTGCTCAACAGCATCTTGTAATTCATGAAATCCATTCGCTAATTCTACCCCTTTAAAATAGACTTCAAAGCGAGAGGCGACAGGTGGATTTTCAGAGCGAATTTTTGCAAGAGCGGCTTGTGAGACAGGAAAATCATAAATAAAGCAGGGTCTTTCATCACCTAAACGAGGTTCAATACAGTGTTTAAATAACAAATCTAGCCATCCATTTTTTTCTAGGGTGCCCTCGAAAGAAATGGCAAATTTTTCTGCCGCTGCCTGCAATATGCCAACAGTGGCAATATGCGGATCTATATTCACATACTTTTCGAATGCTTCTTTGTAGCTCATTCGCTCGGCAGCCAAGGTTTGCAAAATACATTGTAATAGCGCATCCATTTCATCCATTAACTGATGGTGATCGAAGTCCAAGCGATACCATTCGAGCATGGTAAACTCTGGATTATGCCAGCGCCCCACTTCTCCTTGACGAAATGCTTTTGTTATTTGATAAATAGAACCACTACCTGCAGCAAGCAATCGCTTCATCGCATATTCAGGAGACGTTTGCAAATATAGGATTTGCTCTTTCTCAGAACCTAGTGTTTTATAATAAACTGGAATACTTAGAATATGCGGATCGGTTACAGTTGCGTACGACATGACTGGCGTTTCAACTTCTAACACCCCTCGCTCAGCAAAAAATTCGCGAATCTGTGAATAAATATGTGCGCGTTTTTTTAATGCGTCTAGTGTTCCAGTGGGCCTCCAAGATTCTATTTTATTTTTATACATATTTCTTGTATCTGCTCTAATTTATAGGTAACCCTTAACTACTTAATTTTTAGTGGCTAACGTTATTTTACGATGCGCGCCTCACCAGAGGGGCTGGGTCACTTTCAAGAAAAATTTTTATTCTTTAGCTCTCGCAACATACTCGCCTGTTCGAGTGTCTACTTTAATTAACTCTCCTTCAGCTACAAATAAAGGCACCCGGACAACCGCACCTGTTTCTAATTTTGCAGGTTTACCACCACCGCCTGATGTATCACCACGCACTCCAGGATCGGTTTCAGTAATTTTTAAAATAACAAAGTTAGGCGGAGCAACACCTAATGGCATACCATTCCACAGCGTTAACATACAATCGGACTGTTCCTTTAACCACTGTTTAGCATCTCCAACAGCAATACTGTCCATCACATATTGTTCAAAGGTATCCTGCGCCATAAAGTGCATATGATCCCCTTCGCTATATAAATATTGTGCTTCGACTTCAGAAACATCTGCTGCTTCTAAACTATCACCCGATTTATAAGTGCGTTCAACAACACGCCCTGTTTTTAAGTTACGATATTTAATGCGATTAAAGGCTTGTCCTTTTCCTGGTTTAACAAACTCGTTTTCCAAGATAACGCAAGGATCATTGTCGACAATAATTTTCATGCCACCGCGAATTTCATTTGTTGTATAAACACCCATTTTGGTCTCCTTAACAGATTTCGCATATAATACCTCTCCTCAAAAAATATGCAAAAGATGAAATCATGAATGAGTCCCATATATTCTTAGAAAAAAATTGGCAAACAGCTTTACAAACCGCTATCACCGATCCGCAAGAATTATTTCAACTACTTGATTTAGATGAAAAATTATTGCCAGCCGCGTATGCAGCGGCCAAGCACTTTCCTCTCAAAGTGCCTCGAAGCTTGATTACTCGTATACAAAAAAGAAATATCAATGATCCTATTTTACGACAAATACTCCCCCTAGGTTCCGAAACAAAAGAACAAGAAGGTTATTCAAAAGATCCTTTACAAGAAAAAAAGTTTAATGTTATACCAGGTCTCTTGCATAAATATCATGGCCGGCTCTTATTAACGTTAGCAGGTATTTGTGGTATCAATTGTCGATATTGTTTTCGTCGTGATTTTCCTTATGCAGAAAATAATCCAGGAACGACAGGATGGAACAAAGCATTAGAATATATTGCAAACAATCCTTCTATTACTGAAGTCATTTTAAGCGGTGGTGATCCTTTAATAGTAAATGATCATTTGTTAGTAGAGCTTGGTCAAAAGTTATCCAAAATAACTCACTTGAAACGCTTACGTATTCATAGCCGCATGCCCATTATACTACCTGAACGAATTACCCCTGAATTCATTCATTGGTGCAGCACTTCCCGGTTTAAAATGATTTTAGTCAACCATTGTAACCATTCCCAAGAATTAAATGAAAATGTGGCCCATGCGATGCAATCTCTAGTAAAAGCTGGGGTAACAGTGCTGAATCAAACCGTCTTATTAAAAGGGGTTAATGACAATGCACAAACACTGATTGAGCTCAGCGAAAATTTATTTGCTGCAAATATTTTGCCTTATTATTTACACATGCTTGATAAAGTGCAGGGGGCTGCACATTTTGATGTTAAACAAGAAGTAGCCCAAGATTTACATTGGCAAATAACACAACAACTTCCAGGATTTCTAGTACCCAAATTGGTCTGTGAATATCCAGGAGCTCCTGCAAAATTAAGTGTTGAGCATTTAACGTTGTTCACAGGCTAAATATAGCTCACTGTTTTTCTTAAAATCGGTGGATAGTATTTTATAGCTTGGTAATATTATATCAACATATTGATAAATAATAATTATTTTTATAGCAACGACACTGTTAACAAAACTCTTTAAATATTTGTACATGACTGTTCCCAGGTTGTCCGTCAGTTAATAACAATGTTATCCACAGAAAATGTGGATAACATTAATTATCCTAAACCAACATGATTAAGAGGAGGAGGAAAGGAAATTTTTAGACTGAGAATCATTTCCAACTGTCATAGCATGTATTTTATCTTTATCTAACTCTTTATTCACAGTTAAAATGGCCTCCAATATAGTATTCTTTCCATTTTTTTCAGCAATAACCGCAGCTGAATAAAGACATTCTTCTGCCTCTTGAGAGGTATAAATGGTTCGATCCTTTAATTTTTTCATAAAAATATTAACTAAATGTGAGTGATTATGTAAAACAGCTAAATCCAACGCCGTTTCTCTGTTACTATTTTTTATATTAATTTTTGCACCCGCATTAATAAGTTGTACTGATACACCAGTAAACCCTTTTCTTGCTGCCTGGGTTAATATAGTTTCACCGACTGGATTTGTTTTATCTCTATAAAGTTTATTTAAAAGAAATTCTGTTTTTCCTGATTCTTCAGTAAATGCATTATTATTTAACTTCATAAAATGTAACCCTTTTTCTATAAGTGCATTATCAGGCTTATTCTCACTAGACCATACCGATTGGACAAGTACCCGCGCAAAAAATGCTTGTTTTCTTGCGGGATCTTTTTTAACAGCTTGCCACCAATTCTCAATGCTACTGAAACCCTTATTTTCCCTTATTTCTCTTCTGCTTGTCGAAGGAAGTTGTTCCAACAAGGCTCCCATTAAAATACTTTGAATGTCTTGCGGTAACATGCGCCTTAAAGAATATTCACTGAAATTATCCTTTGAATCAGAAGGAGTAGAGAAATGCGAAATAAAAACGAGCTCGGGATCGTATTGAATAGAATGGAAGTTAATATTAGCAGATACTGCGCGAAACTGCGCAATCAATTGCGCCTGATTTCCTTTAAAAAGCCCTGCTCCAAGCATATCTTCTTTTTTAACGTTAGCTGGTAAACGACCTGATTTAACTAATATTTCAATAGCATGCTGATGTACTAATCCTGTATTCTGGCCTAATTCTTCAGGAGATGCTACTGCAGCATATGTTAATTCTTCGGAAGTATAATCCTTTTTTTCAGGATCATACATCACATAGGGTTCTCCATTTTTATTCGATTTTTCTCTACCATCATTTTTATTAAATGAGGGAACCAGTTCGATATGCAATATGTTTCCTTCTAAAGCTTCTTCTTTCCAGGCAACGAGCACAAATCCTTGGCCCTTTGTTTTTTCATCTAACGCTTCTCTTCCCTCAAGAAAACACTTTTTTGATTCTTTTGAGATGATAATTTTTTTGGGAATTTCTTTAAATCCGGGTAGTGTGTATGATTTTTCTTTTACCTCTACTTCTTCCGATTCTTCCAGTTTATTGAATTCCGGCTCTCCCCAACCAAAGGCCATAAAATGTCCTCCGAGCAATGAATTGTATATAATAAAATCAGTATAGCAGAGAAATGATTTAATGTATTGCCTCATTAGCCGGCGAATTGCATCAAATTAAGTGTTACCAACAATCTGTGGATAACCCTAAAACTTACCTTGTAAAATTCATACCATTTTGGCCTTATGCTATAATTAAAAATAAAGAGAGTTCGTTAAGGACAACTTATGACAGAACTACTTACTAGGAAAAAAAAATTGATTAATCAATTAGATAAAAATTTTCAAAAGGAAAAAATAGGCACTTTAAAAATATATTTAGGTGCAGCCCCAGGCGTTGGGAAAACATATAAAATGCTGCAAGATGCTATTAATAAACGCGCAGAAGGAATAAATGTTGTTATTGGAATCATCAATTCACACGGCAGACCTGAGATTGAAAAATTACTCTTAGATTTTGAAATACTTTCTCTTGAAAAGGTAGAGCATCATGGCATTACTACAACAGAATTCAATCTCCAAGGCGCCATTGACCGCCATCCTGAGCTAATAATTATCGATGATATGGCTCATACGAATGCCCCAGGGTTACGCCACGCTAAACGATGGCAACACATCAAAGAATTATTACATTACGGTATCGATGTTTATACCACTTTAAATGTTCAGCATATCGATAGTCTTAATGATACTGTTAACCAAATTCTTCACACTCACATTCACGAAACCGTACCGGACACTATGCTCAAATTAGCAGAAACGATTGAAATCGTTGATTTACCACCGGATGACTTAATTAAACGATTTCAATGTGGCGAAATTCATTTTTCTGAAAAAATGGATTTAACAGCAGAAGATTTTTTTCGTCGAGGAAATATCAGCTCGTTACGTGAACTCGCTCTACGTGTTACAGCAGAACATGTTGGGGAAGAAATTGTTAAATACCGACAAAAATTAGGTATTACCTATGTTTGGCCAACAGAAGAAAAAATTTTAGTTTGTATTGGCGCAGATATGAGTGCGACGAAATTAATTAGAACCGCACGTCGCTTGGCCTCTGCCTTACAAGCAGAATGGTTTGTTATCCATGTTGATCGCCCTAAACTTAAAAAGTCGGCAGAAGAACGAGGCACCATTCAACAAAATATGTTACTTGCTGAACATTTAGGGGCAAAAACGAACATTATTGTTGGGGATAATTTAGTAAAAGAAGCGATACAATTTGCTCATCAACAAAATATAACAACTATTATGGTAGGAAGAAATCTTCGTCCGAAATGGAAAGATTTCTTTTTTAAAGGGACATCTTATGAGTTAGAACGACAAAGCGGGGAAATTGATGTGCATATTATTCATAATAAAAAATCAAATGAGGGGTAAAAAGCGAGCGCGCAACGACCCATCCTATTTTCAATCATTCCGCTACAAACAGCTAAAATCACCTATCCTATTTTCAATCATTCCGCTACAAACAGCTAAATTGCAATATATCCATCGTGAACAGGCACGCACGCCGACACGTTCACGATACTTTTAAATTGGGCAACTTATTCTTTGGACATCAGATAGTTTAGCCACTCAAAACGGCATAGAGCCAAAAGTTATCATCGGCGAGACCTCATTTCACGATAAACTGTTGGCTCGTGACCTGGAATTTTAGAACAAATGATTTGAGATAATCTACGATCTGGATTCTCTGTGATGTATTTATTTATTTCATCAATTGTATGCAGATCTATATGCCCTTTTTTCAAACAAGAATCAATCTTGATTATTAATTGTTTGCTTTCCCCAGATCTTCTCCATGCTTTTGCTTCATTGTATTCTTTTACTATTGCTGCCCAATTCACATTAACCCATCCAGGAAAACGTACCTGAATAAAAGATTGGCTTACTTCTTTAGTTAATTTTATTTGACGCCAATTGTCGTTCTGAAAAAATAAATTAGAATCAGCAAAAACAGCATCTACCAATGCTTTATATTGCCATGCTCTATTTAGGCTATTGACCCTGGTAGAAAAATCTTTTTTACATACTAGCTCGACAAAAGCAATCACAACAGAATCATCAATCGTTTTAAAACTGTCTTTTTGTTCCCAGGAATTTCCTTTCGATAAATTTCTTGTGCCTATCTCTCTATTGATGAGAGATAAAACCATCCTCTCATTACATTTCAATAAATCTTTTAATGCTTTCATGTGAAAAACCATCACATGATTTTTTAACTCTTTTGCGTAGTCTAGGACAATAATGTTTTTATTTTCATCCTTTGTTGGCGATGCTATTTCCTTTTCGCTATTAGATCTAAAAGAAAGAATATAAATATCTTTGTCTTTCATTAAATCCTCTATTAATGATGGAGGAACATCGTGAATACATTGTGGTATTGCTATTTTCTCACCTACTATTCCTAACTCTAAACTTCCCAAGGGCTTCTTAGGTGAAACGCTTAGCATTTCCTTTGTAGCCATGTTAAGGTTTTCTTGATCAAGTAACCGCTTTTGTGTACACATATTCTTGTACCCTTTGCTATAACTGTAAATTATATAGTATTTTTATTAACTTTTGATCATTTTATAGTATCACAAAAAGCAACTTATTGCTATCTCTTGCAAAAAATGACATACTATTAATCAGTTACCCAAAGGGATCATAGATCATGGCAGATCTTTTTTTCATATTGATCATTCTCTTATTTTTTTCCATTTGTTTTCTCTTAATATCTTTTTTTGATTATTTAACAAGGAATGAGTTATGAGCCTCTATCTTATCTCAGGCTTCATTACATTTGGATTATTTATCTACTTATTAATCGTATTATTTAGACCTGAATTATTTTAGCAAAAAGGATTTCATGATGACGCAGAATGGATTACTACAAATCACTATTTATCTTTTATGTATATTGATTTTTACTAAACCATTAGGTTGGTACATCGCTCGCGTATATACAGGAAAATCGTGTGGGTTAACTATTTTAATAAACCCCATCGAACGATTCATTTATCGACTTTGTGGAATTCGCGCAAAACAGGGAATGAATTGGAAAGAATATGTCAGTGCGTTGCTTATTTTTAATTTATTAAGTGTAGTGATTATCTATGCCATACAGCGGTTACAATATTATTTACCTTTAAATACGCAAGGTTTTCCTGGTGTTTCGCCTGCACTGGCGTTTAATACAGCGACCAGTTTTGTAACCAATACCGATTGGCAAAATTATGCAGGAGAATCGACATTAAGTTATTTTACTCAAATGCTAGGACTTACCGTACAAAATTTCCTTTCTGCGGCAACTGGTATTGCTGTATTTGCTGCATTTACACGAGGATTCACTCAACAAGAAGGTCAACACTTAGGAAATTTTTGGGTAGATTTAACGCGTGGTGTGCTTTATCTTCTTTTACCACTCTCTTGTATTTTTGCCATTTTTCTCTCTTCACAAGGGGTTATTCAAAATGTTAAACCTTATCAAACGGTGAACCTTTTACAGCCCACCATTTACCAACAACCAAAAATCGATTTTAGAGGGTTACCCATTCAAAATTCTAAAGGAGAACCTTTATTAGAAACGAAAAATATCACAACACAAGTCATTCCTATGGGGCCCGTTGCATCACAAGTAGCCATCAAACAATTAGGCTCCAATGGCGGCGGATTTTTTAATACTAATTCAGCTCATCCATTTGAAAACCCAACACCATTAACGAATTTTTTCGAATTATTAGCTATTTTATTAATCCCTGCGGCTTTATGTTATACCTTTGGCGTTATGATAAATGATAAGCGGCAAGGCTGGGCGATTTTCATAGCGATGTCTATTTTATTCATTCCTTTTATTTTTTTAAGCCTCATAGCAGAACAAAAAGGAATGCCGCTATTTTCTTCTTTGGGATTATCTTCCTCCATCAATATGGAAGGGAAAGAAACACGGTTTGGTATTGTTAACTCTGTTCTATGGGCAAATGCAACGACAGCAACATCGAATGGATCAGTCAATGCGATGTTAGATTCATTTACTCCATTAGGTGGCTTGATTCCCTTGTGGTTAATGCATTTAGGCGAAGTCGTTTTCGGTGGCGTTGGATCAGGATTATATGGAATGTTAATACTTATTATCATCACCGTTTTTGTCGCAGGTTTAATGGTGGGCCGCACTCCCGAATATTTAGGTAAAAAAATTGAACCTTATGAAATGAAAATGGCATCCATAGCCATTTTATTAATGCCAATTATCGTTTTATTATTGACAGCTATTGCCAGTGTCAATTCAATGGGAACTGGAGCCATCGGAAATCCTGGCCCTCATGGGTTTACCGAAATATTATATGCATTCACATCCATGGGAAATAATAATGGCAGTGCCTTTTCTGGTTTAAGTAGCAATACCCCTTTTTATAATATATTAGGCGGAATAGAAATGTTATTACTGCGCTATTGGATAATTATCCCTACATTAGCTATTGCAGGATCGTTAGTACATAAAAAAAGAATACCCGTTAGTTCAGGAACATTACCCACACATACACCACTTTTTATTATTCTATTAATTGGCATGACGCTTGTCATAGGCGCATTAACATTTTTTCCAGCGTTGTCATTAGGCCCTATCGTTGAACATTTAATGGAGATGACTACAGCATGAGCACTAAAATCTCTTTATGGGATATTGGCATCGTTAAACGTGCAATATATGATTCGTTTTTAAAATTAAATCCATGGCATCAAATAACAAATCCAGTGATGTTTACTGTCTATGTGGGATCGCTACTGACGACAGGCATTTTTCTTGAAGACATTCTTTCCATACAAAAAACATCTACCTTATTTGTTTTTTTAGTTATGTTATGGTTATGGTTTACGCTTTTATTTGCCAACTTTGCAGAAGCTATAGCAGAGGGCCGTGGCAAAGCACAAGCACAAGCGTTGCGTCAGTCCCGCCGCGATATTCAAGCAAAAAAATTATCTCATGCTGACTATAACGCCAAGGTCACATTCATCCAATCCACAGAATTACGTGAAGGTGATATTGTTTTAGTAGAAACAAATGACTTTATCCCTAGTGATGGTGAAGTCATTAATGGTGTTGCTTTTGTTAATGAAAGCGCGATAACTGGCGAAAGTGCTCCGGTTATCCGTGAAAGTGGGGGAGACCGTAGTGCTGTGACCGGAGGCACTCAAGTCATTTCTGATTGGATTATCGTACGCATTACATCTAACCCAGGTGAAACATTCCTTGATCGAATGATTTCCTTAGTAGAAGGTGCTAAACGTTTAAAAACACCGAATGAATTAGCTCTCACGATTTTACTCGCTGGATTGACCATGGTATTTCTATTGGTTTGTGCAACACTGCTACCTTTTTCTATTTTTAGCAGTACTATTGCAGAAACGCATACCGTTGTTTCTCTAACTGTTCTCATTGCCTTATTCATTTGCCTTGCACCGACTACGATTGGTTCTCTTTTATCAGCTATTGGTATTTCAGGAATGGATCGGTTAATACAAGCCAATGTGATTGCGCTATCGGGACGTGCGGTAGAGGCCGCAGGTGATATCGATGTGTTATTACTTGATAAAACAGGAACAATTACATTAGGCAATCGTCAAGCAACAGAATTCATACCAGCAGAAGGAATTGCTGTAGAAAAACTTGCTGAAGCTGCTCAATTGGCTTCTCTTGCTGATGAAACACCAGAAGGGCGTAGCATTGTTATTTTAGCAAAAGAAAAATATGGCTTAAGAGGTCAAAACATTGCTGACTTACAAGCCACATTTATTCCATTCACGGCCCAAACTCGCATGAGTGGTGCAAATTTACCAGGAAGACAAATTCGCAAAGGAGCAGCGCAAGCCATCGAAATGTACCTGAGTCAAATGGGTGGTACATTTCCTCAACATGTGCAAAAAAGTGTTAACACTATCGCTACCTGCGGCGGCACACCCTTAGTTGTTGCAGAAGGTACAGAAGTATTAGGTGTCATTCACTTAAAAGATATTATCAAAGGCGGACTACGCGAACGGTTCGCTCAATTGCGCCAAATGGGCATCAAAACCATTATGATCACTGGCGATAATCCTTTGACAGCAGCAGCCATTGCAGCAGAAGCCGGTGTTGATGATTTTCTCGCACATGCAACACCCGAAGATAAACTCAAACTATTACGTAGATTACAAAGTGAAGGTCATCTAGTAGCAATGACGGGTGACGGAACCAATGACGCCCCTGCGTTAGCACAAGCCGATGTCGCTGTTGCAATGAATACAGGAACTCAAGCTGCAAAAGAAGCAGGAAATTTAGTTGATCTCGACTCAAACCCAACAAAAATCATTGAAGTCGTCGAAATCGGAAAACAATTATTGATGACACGGGGATCATTAACAACATTTAGCATTGCGAATGACATAGCAAAATATTTTGCTATTATTCCCGCTGCATTTGCACCCACCTATCCTGCTTTAAATGCTTTAAATATTATGCATTTGGCAACACCGGATAGCGCCATATTATCTGCTGTTATTTTCAATGCACTCATCATTATTTTTCTTATTCCTCTGGCATTACATGGGGTCAAATATCGCCGCACATCTGCGGCACGTCTACTACAAAGAAATGTTTTAGTCTATGGAGTGGGAGGATTAATTGTTCCTTTTATTAGCATCAAAATAATTGACATCTTATTAACACTATTTCACTTCACTTAAATTTAATAAAGGTGCACGCGCGGTATGCTGACTCAATTAATAAAACAATTTAAAATAGCTTTCTTACTGCTATGTATAATGACATTAATCACTGGCGTGATTTATCCAGGCGTAATGACAGGCATAGCACAGTTATTATTTCCCTGGCAAGCCAATGGCAGTCTTATTAAATTACAAGGACAATTCATAGGATCGCGATTAATCGGTCAAGCATTTGATGATCCAGCCTATTTTTGGGGACGGCCGTCAGCGACTACCCCTTTTCCTTATAACGCTAGTTCTTCAGCAGGATCGAATATAAGCCTTACTAATCCAGATTTTTTGTCGGCCGTAAAAAATCGGATTGTCTTATTAAAACAATCCGACAAAGATAATCAACAACTCATCCCTATTGATTTAGTTACAACCTCTGCTAGTGGCCTTGATCCAGACATCAGTCCTGAGGCTGCTTTTTATCAAGCACCACGTATCGCAAAAATACATCAACTTCCACCCGAAAAAATCATTGCTATTATTAATCAATACACACAACATCGTTGGTTAAACCTATTAGGCGAACCGCGTGTCAATGTACTACAAATGAATATTGCACTCTATCAACTTTCATTATCAAATAAAAATAGGAATTCGCATGAAAGAAAATCGTCCTGATCCAGAACGATTATTGAAACGTATTCAAGAAGAAGAAAAAATAGAACACCGTGGAAAATTAAAAATTTATCTTGGAGCTGCGCCAGGTGTTGGAAAAACGCATTCCATGCTGGCAGATGCGCTAGACAAACGCGCACAAGGCTTAGATATAGCCATAGGTATTGTAGAAACACACGGCCGTCATGAAATCGAATCCTTAGTCACCTCATTTGAAGTGCTTCCTAGACAGTCTATCGAATACCATGGACAAACATTACAAGAATTTGACATTGATGCCGTCATTAAACGTAATCCTGCAATAGTTTTAATTGATGAAATGGCCCACACGAATATCCCGGGTTTACGTCATACCAAACGTTGGCAAGACATTAAAGAAATGTTAGACCGCGGCATCAATGTTTATACCACGCTAAATGTACAACATATCGAAAGTTTAAATGATGTTGTTTCACAAATCATTCATACACGCGTTAAAGAAACGGTTCCTGATTTCATGTTAAAACAAGCCAGCAGCATAGAATTAGTGGATCTCCCTCCAGAAGACTTACTAAAACGCTTGCAAGAAGGAAAAGTATATTTTCCCGCACAAGCTGAAATTGCTAAAGATCATTTTTTTCAAAAAGGCAATCTGACAGCCTTACGAGAAATTGCTTTACGGATTACAGCAGAGCACGTTGGAAAACAAGTTCTCTCTTATCGTCAAGGATTAGGTATAAAATACATTTGGCCGACTAAAGAAAAACTGTTGGTTTGTATTAGCCACAAAGCATCATCAGGCAAACTAATTCGTGTTGCCAGTCGCCTTGCTAATCGTTTAAATGCTGAATGGATTGCTATTTATGTTGATTCACCTCGTTTACAACTCTCAGAAGAAGAACGAAATAATGCAATACAACACTTACGTTTAGCTGAAAAACTAGGGGCTGAAACGCATATTTTAACAGGCTCTCATATTATAAAAGAAATCATGACATTTGCGCGCGAGCAAAATATCACTGAAATTGTCATTTGGAAACATATTCGACCTCGTTGGAAAGAATTTTTTATCCCAAGCCTAGCGGATGATATTATAAGAAATAGTGGGGAAATTGATGTTTATGTCGTTACCAGTGAACGCCAGGAAACCTCCCCACCGAAGAAGCCACCCCCTTCCGTATTTCCTTTAAAAATATATGTTATAACAATCGCTATAGTAACTGCCGCAACAGTGATAGCAAGTCTATTGGCGCCTTATTTACAACCTATTAATTTATTCATGATATATGTGCTGGCAACAATGGCCGTCGCTGTTTTTGGTTACCTGATTCCTAGTCTGTTGGCTGCAATTTTTAATACTATTATTTTTAATCTATTTTTTATTCCTCCTTATTATCAAGTCGCCATTACCGATGTGCAGTATCTTTTTAGTTTATTTGTCTTACTCATTATTTCAGTCATTATTTCCCGGTTGACTCTCTTAAATCGCCGTCAAATAGAGGCTGCACGTTTACGCGAAGTCCACACAACGGCATTGCATAGTTTAAGTCGCGCTTTAGCAAGTGCGCGGGGTGTTGATAACTTATTAAAAATTGCAGTAAATGATATTGCTGAAGTATTTAATAGTGAAGTAATGGCATTAATTCCTAGCGATCATCAATTAACTATCCATGCAAAACATAGTCCAGAAACAGCATTAAATGATAAAGAACTCAGCATTGCAGCATGGGTCTATGATCTGGGCCAAATAGCAGGGTTAGGCACTGACACACTTCCCTTTTCGCCTGCCATTTACATTCCTCTATTGGCGTCACAGAGCCCTATCGGTGTTTTACGTGTAAAGCCTATACACAATAAGCAATTATTTTCACCACAACAAATGCATTTATTAGAAGCTTGCGCTAACCAAGTTGCTATTGCCATTGAAGTTGACCGGCTTCACTCACAACAGTGATCAGCTCTCTTCTATATAACTTCATTTAACTGATTGATTTTTAGGCTTCGACCGTCGTTCCGACCAACGCTATTATGATGTAATCTCGAACAATAGGATTCATAGGATTGTATGTGACAACGACTGAGCAAATGGTCGGAACGACGGTCGAAGCCGATTTTTAATATCTGAAATTATTTTCTGTTGTATGCCACTAGCGGTGGCTAGGGTACTCTCGAATAACTTCCTATAATAAGTTGTTTTTACAGAAAGTTATTTTGTAATACGTGGCGCGGTAGCGCCTAGGTCACTTCCGTTGAACTTCCATTTATTCCGTAAAAAATGCTTCAATCCATGAAATTTTCAGCTATACTTAAATAGAGGATAATCATTTGAGGAGAGTAAAAATACCTTGGAAACTACACGATATTCAGAAGTAGTTACACTGAGTCCTGAAAATAATAAGCACTTGCTTAATTTGTGCGGCCGCCATGATGAGCACATTCACCTTGTTGAAAATCATTTAGATGTCGATATTAAACAACGCGGCTTTACTTTTTCTGTCAGTGGTCATGCTAACTCTGTTAAAAAAGCCTGTTTAGCTATAGCCTCTCTTTATAAACAAGCTCAAAAAGAACCGTTTCTTGCCCCTTACCAAGTCCATTTATATTTACAAACCCTTGTAAAAAAAACAATATCTTCCCCACCTATTATACGTGAAAAAAGCATGGATATTCGTACTCGTCATGGAATTATTACTGCCCGTGGTAACAATCAAGTAAAATATATTCAAAGTATCCTGGATAATGATATTAACTTTGGCATTGGCCCCGCAGGAACAGGAAAAACCTATCTTGCTGTCGCATGTGCTGTTAATGCATTAGAAACTGAGCGCGTCAGCCGCATTGTTCTGGTTCGCCCTATTGTAGAAGCCGGTGAAAAACTAGGTTTTTTACCCGGTGATTTAGCTCAGAAGGTCAATCCTTATTTACGTCCATTATACGATGCTCTGTATGACATGCTAGGTTCAGACACGGTAGCCCAGCTCACTGAAAGAAATATCATTGAATTAGCTCCTTTAGCCTATATGCGAGGTCGAACGTTAAATGATTCTTTCATCATTCTTGACGAGGGACAAAACACGACGACTGAACAAATGAAAATGTTTTTGACTCGAATTGGTTTCAACTCTAAATCAGTGATTACTGGCGACATCACCCAGATCGATTTGCAAAACCGCCGGGATTCCGGTTTAATTCATACCATGGATGTATTAAATGGTGTGAAGGGCATTAGCTTTACGCAGTTTCAAGCCAATGATGTCGTTCGCCATCCTTTGGTACAAAGCATTGTAGAAGCTTACGAACGCCATGATAATCAAAAATAGCAAGGCAAATAATGTTATATGCATAGAATTACCATTCAACGCATGGTGCCGAAAGACACTATGCCAACCCCCACTTTATTAAAAATGTGGGCAAAAAATGCCCTGAATAAACAATCTGAGGCGATTGAATTAAATATCCGTATTGTAGGTATCCAGGAAATTACTTTATTAAATCAACGTTATCGCAATAAAAATAAACCAACAAACGTACTCTCCTTTCCCTTGAGTATGCCAGAAGAAAGTGGCGAAGCATTACCAACATTAGGGGATATCGTGATTTGCGCCGATATTGTTAATCAAGAAGCCCTTTTGCAAGGAAAATCAAGAAATGCCCACTGGGCGCATATGATTGTCCACAGTACGCTACATTTATTAGGCTATGACCATGAAACAGATGCGGATGCAGCGATAATGGAACCTGAAGAAATTCATATTTTAGCTGGATTAGGCTTTAATGACCCCTATCAATTAACAGAGAAAGGTATTGAGAATGAGTGAAGACCTGAAAACAGGGAAACAACGCTCTTGGTTTGAACGATTAAGTGATATGTTAATCCGTGAACCCAAAGACCGCGAGCAGTTGATATTTGTGTTACGTGATGCGGAAGAACGCGATATTTTAAGCGCTGAAATGCTACGCATGATTGAAAGTGTTCTTCAAGTATCTGAAATGCAAGTCCGTGATGTCATGATTCCCAAATCATCCATGATCGTTGTTGAACGAGATAGTTCTTTAGATGCCTTGCTACCCTTGGTTGTTGATTCAGGCCATTCCCGCTTTCCTGTGATGGAAAGCGATGATATTGTCGGAATATTGCTAGCAAAAGATTTATTAAAATACAGCATTAATCAAAATAAACCGACTTTTTCTATGGATGATATGTTGCGTCCAGCCATGTTTGTCCCTCAAAGTAAACGTTTGGATATTTTATTACGCGAATTTCGTGTCAATCGTAATCATATGGCGATTGTTATCGACGAATATGGCTATGTATCAGGATTAGTTACGATTGAAGATGTTTTAGAACAAATTGTAGGTAATATAGAAGATGAGTATGATATTGATGAAGATGATGAAATAAAAAAACACGCTGACGGGTTTTATATTGTGAAAGCAACCACCCCCATCGATGATTTTAATGAATATTTTAATACAACATTCAGCGATGAAGAGTTTGATACTATTGGCGGCTTAGTTTTACAACAATTTGGACATTTGCCTAAACGTGGAGAAATCATACAAGTAGAAAATTATCGTTTTAAAGTGTTGCATAGTGATAATCGACGAATCTATTTACTAGAAGTCACCAACATATAAAAACACGGGCTCTATGCAGTTTTGAGTGGATAAACTATCGGACGTCCAAAGAATAAGTTGCCCAGCTTGAAAGCATCGTGAACGCTTATTTCTAAAAAGCACAAATTGTACCGAGGAAAAATATAAATAGGGCATGAAAATATCATACCCTATTAAACATCTTAGCGGTGATCACTTTTTTTATCTTTTTGAGATTTTTTATCTAAATTATTTTTTTGGCCAATATTATTTTGATTACGGTTTAATGAATCTTTAATAGGTTGTTTGTTTAATTTTTGATCTGATTTGTTGCGATTTTGATCTCTATCCTTACTCATGATTCAATCTCCTTAAATTAAATGAAAGTCATTAAAATAAATCTAATCACCCTATTTAAATATTTTGAAACGCCGTAAGATACTTGAGAAAGCTAACTTTTTAAATATAACTGATTTATACGGTTAAAACCATTAAATTTTTAGTATTAAAATATAGATTTGATATTATGGAATTATTTGTATGATGATAATGGAAAACTAGTCAATGGAAACAAGATCAAAAAACTTTATTTCAGCTGTCAAAGAAAATCGAGAACAAGATGTCCGTGAAATGCTAGAAGCAAAAGCTGATCCTAATGTGCTTGATCTAGCTATCGTTAATGGCCACCAAAAAATTGCTAAACTCTTGTTAGATGCAAAAGCAAATCCAAATCCTAGCGAAATGTTAAGCATCCATCAAAGCACATCGTCAGCACTTTCTACATCGCCACTTGTTTTAGCTGCACAGTTTAACTGTTTGGAAATAATACCTTTGCTTCTCCAAAAAGGCGCAAAAGTCGCTGAAGAAAAAGATGAAACGGAGATTGATCATCTCATGTCATATATTGCTTTTGATATGACAATCAATGGCCTTGAGATGATAGAAACTGATCCAGAAAAAATTGAAACAACACTTTATACAATCCATTTATTATTAAATCATGGAGCGACTTTTAACTATCCTTTAGATTTATATGTTTTTCTCTGCGGCTGTGATCAACGTCATCCTTACGTTTTAAATTCTTTGAAAAAACTTATTGAAAAATTAAATCAAAAACCGGAAGAATATAGATTATCTCCTTTGCGCAATGAGCAAGCCTCGAATCATTTAAAAAATTTGCAAGAGCTTACCAACATGTATCAACAAAAAACGAGAAATAAAGCTCCTTTATTAAATATCCGCTTATCTACATTTGGTATTAATAATAAAGATAAGCTTGAACCTGAGGATATTACTAAGGTGAAACCAACTAAATCGTATTGTCTTATACTATAAATTTATAAGACTTAAACTATCATTCAAATATCGAATAATTAACTATAATTTAAATGCATAATATATTTATAAGATAAATTTTATGCAATGAACATAACACGCTTCGCGCGAGCTTGTCCTAATCTTCGCTCAATTGAGTTCTTAAAAATGGAAATTCCTATATATTTAAATTAAATAGTAAAAAATTATAACTTAAGCACATTTAGTCATTTTCTATGTCTGTATATTCTAAAATATCCCCTGGTTGGCACGAAAGATATTTACAAATAGCATCTAGTGTACTCAAGCGAATTGCTTTAGCTCTACCTGTTTTTAATATTGATAAATTTTGTTCGGTAATACCAATCGCTTCTGCCAACTCTTTTGAGCGAATTTTTCTTTTTGCCAACATTACATCTAAATTTACGATAATTGTCATGGCATCACCTATATTGTTAGCTGTTGCTCTTCACGCAATTGACAAGCTTCCGCCATTATCCATGAAATTAAAATAACTAAAAGAGCTGTTAATAAAATCCCAATATTTGTTTGATCTAAAGTAATAGCGGCATAACGATGATGAGGTGGGTTATTTATTGTTAAAATGAATCCCATGACAAATTGATAGAATGGCTCAATTAACTGCCCAGTCAGCAACGCATAACCAATATTACGTATGTATCTAACGTGGGTAATTGAAAAAATTTCTCCTTTTTCGTATAACTTAAATAATTTAATGAGGGAATAAACAATAAACATTTTAACCAACATAGGTATTGCGCTGACTAAGCACCCTAAACTTTTTTCACTTACGCTAAGAGTGTGTAAGATTGCTTTCTCTGGTAGTCCTTGTGCAGTATACATATGCATACCACTGTATGTAGCCGGAATAGCATTTAATTTTGCAAAACTCGCTAAAAACACTAATTCATTCGGTGCATAAATCCAGCTAACAATTAACAAAACCGGTAACACAATAAAAATAATTTGAAATATTACCCTGAAAAACAGGCTGACATTTTTAATTCTATTCATATGTTTGCTCCAATCTAATAAAAATACGGGCACAGTTATGCGCCCGCTAAGCTTAGCTAAATACACCACCATATGTGCTGCAATTAATGGAATGTTCCGTTAACTTAAACGCTAATACACCAGCAGATTTTGTTTTATCTGTCGTCATAGAACATTGTTCAGGTTGATCGAACTGATTAGCAGATGACGGTAACTCATGACCATTTGCCGAAACAATTACAATTCCTGCTCGATCATAATTATCTAAAGAAACGTGAATGTTCGCATTTTTATTGATATCAATTGACTGAAACTCTCCCAAAATAGTCTGGCTATTTTGATTCTTATGAGCTATGCGAAAAGTGATTTTTGTAGGTTGGTTTACTGTGAATAACACTTCATTTGCATAAGCTGATACTACCGTAAAATTTACACTAGCTAAAGCAATTATACCTAATTTTTTCCATTTCATATTAACCTCTTATCATTTGTTTAAATTATTGGTTATCATCGATGATTTAAGAAATATAAATGATTAATTATCGAATTACAATAATTATTTATTGTGATTCGATATTAATATGTCATTATTTTCCATTCAATCAGTAGGTTGTGTAAAAATATCACTCATAAATTGATACGTAACTTATCATTACATTTTTTTATTTTTAATGTTACTATACATATCAAATTATAATATAATTAAAGAAGGGCCTTGTGTGACAAAACCTGAACCAGGATATAGGCTTGATTATTTTGTGCGTGATTGCGCTGATGGAACATCCAAAATTGTCGTCACTCGAGGCGCCATGGAAACAGCAAAAACAGATTTTAAACTTATGACACAAAACAACGTATTAGAATTTATTGCTAATGGAGGACTTGAAAAACCCTCTTTTATAAATAGAAAAGAGTGGAAAAATAACCCTGATAAAAATGTTGTCATAATGGTTGATGCATATGCTTTTTTCTCAGGCATCCTTTATGGATATATAGCCTTTGTCTATATTACTAAAACAAAAAAATGGCTTATAAAATCATTTAAAAAACACCAAAACCCTGACCCAAGAAATTTAATTTTTCTTACAGAGTTAGGCAATTTTTTAGGAAACGATTAAGAGGAATTCATTATGATTATCCCTACCTGCCCAGCGTGCGCTTCTGACGATATGGTTAGAAATGAAAAAATTAGAGAAGAAATCCTGACGCCCGGATTAGAATTTACCTTTAATGAAATCTACTACACGTGCAACTCATGTCATGAAGAAGGAGATTTCACTGGGGAAACAGATAAAAACTATCTGCACGCTCAAAAATCTGCTCAAACCCAGCTTGTAAAAAATATTCTTGATAATATGAATAAAGCTGGAATAACTATGGCAATGCTTGAACGTGTTTTTGAATTACCCTCTAGAACCTTAACAAGGTGGAAAAATGGCGACTTCTCTGCAAGCACTCTTGCTTTACTTCGAATAATTGCAACATATCCATGGATTATTAGGGTTGCTGAAAATAGATTTGATCAAAACCATGCTAATTTTATTTTAATTAAAGTCGGCGTAGAAGAATTAGAAAAATCACTGCATCCCATTACCTATTATGCCACTTCAAAAATAGATAAAACGCCACCAAAACAACTATTTGTAAATAAACCGATTGCAGCAGGTGCATAAATGAAACTTATTGACACATTATTTTGCGATGATATTAGAGTAGAAGTAAATAATAAAATTTCTCTAATGGGATTATACAATGATCGCATTGTTTTTCGTTCGTATGAAAAAAAAATATTTGAATGGCCTATAAAAATGGACTTGGCAATCCTTATTCGTCTCATGATAAACAATAAAGATAAAAAACCTATATCCTTTACCTTCGAGGCTTTTTCCAATGATAAATCTATCGCGAAAATAGAAGGAAATATGGATCTATCTAATTTTGATAATTCGGTTTTTTGCCTTATTTTAACCACTAAAAATATTGATCTTAACCCAGGTAATTTTGGATATTCAATCAAAATTAATGACAATAAAAATGAATACTTACATCACGTCAATAAAAGCGCTCTTAAAATACTTTCTGAATAAACTATTTTTATTTAATGAACCTGTAAACTCCTTCTGAGAAACTTAATGTAGTTGTATTTTCAATTTGTAATGGGCATATCAATAGAGCATAAGTTATTATTCTAATAAGCTATAGATTGTTTAGCTGTTTTAATAAGAAACGTTAAAAATATTTTCTAAAACAATACTCAAAATAATCATCATTTAGCTCATTACCTGCAAATGCAATATGCCAATCTGGTCTAATGAGCACATATCTACAGGAATAAATGCCACTATTTACATGAAAAATATCTAATATAACGTTAGAATTATCAAAATTTTTCTTCCATTGTTGTACATAAGTAGCTTCTTTTTCGCCTGAAATAATTAACGTCCAGTGTGTTTCTGAAAGAATATCGTAAATAGACTTTTGTTTTTCAATCCAACAATGCGGCAAAAAATATCCGGGAGCAGCAGTTGGTTGATAAACAGATTGCTCCATTGCTTTAGTTGATTGTCCTTCTTGTAGCAATGTCAATGCAGAATCAAAATAAGCATATCCCATAGTAGCGCCCAATGAATGAATATGTTGTTTAGCAAGCACTGCATTAGCTTTAGCAAATCCTTTGGGATCTTCCATCGGATTATATTTTTTTCTGAGTCCCATCATATCATCAGCATTCTTTTGTGCTGCGTTAAGATTATTTAAACAAATAGCACGTCTTTCTTGCTCATACGTTTGTAATAAAATGGGATTCGCATGCTGCTTAACAACCGCCGATAATTTCCATCCTAAATTAATGACATCACCGAACCCAGTATTCAACCCATAACCACCTGTCGGCGCAAATGCATGCGCACTATCTCCTACTAAAAACACACGATTATTTTTAGAAAATTGCTTGGCCAGTTGAATATGCATATTCCAAAAATGCGCTTGAACAATTTTTTTATTAAAAGAAAATCCCGCCATATTATCTAATAAAGAGTGAAGATCCACTTGATCAATTGTTTCAGCCGTTCCGCTATCTTTCACCTGCGCATACCACAAACCTCGCGCAGGATCGACAGGGCCCATTGCACCAGGATTTTTACTATCTAATAAATAAAATAAAAATCCTTTGTCCACTGTAATCATTTTTTCTAATTCATTTGATTCAAACATGATGTTAATAACACGCTGCGGCGAAGCAAGTGCTTCAAATTCAATCCCGACTTTTTTTCTGGTAATACTATTAGCACCATCACATGCTACGATATATCGTGCTTTAAATTCCTTGGTTTCATCTAACTGATTTTTCGCAGCAACCCGCACATCATCCTTATTAAACTGAAGATCATACACAGCATGTTGCTTTAAAAAAGTAATCGTTCCGAACTGACTTAATCGATCCCGCAAAACATCTTCTGTTAGCTATAAAGGAATTCGCGCACCTTGTTCTGGCGAAATATCATCATTTAATTGTTCATTTGCACTACCGACGGCGTAGGTCTTACCATTTAACTTAGAGCACCAAACCCCTCGAATTGGAAAATCAGGAGATAACAATTGTTTTTCCTTCAACGTTTCTGAGATTTTCCACCGCCTAAAAAATTCCATCGTTCTTGCATTAAGCCATTGGGCACGCGGAGATAATAATGGATTAGGATGTTTTTCAAGTATTAACGTTTTAACATCATTAAGTCCGAGCTCTATTGCTAACGCAACACCTGTTGAACCACCACCAACAATAATGACATCATAAATTTGCATATATTGAACCACTAAATTGAAAAAAAGGTATCCTGCCACAATCGCCGGGTAAATTCATCAATTGCCACCTATTTGCGTGAATAAATCTTGCAAGAGGGCTTGATGCGCAATTTGAGTCAATTCGCCCTTTTTCTAGAAACAGCAAGCTTTTCACAAGGACAAGTCATCAATATGTCTGAAATTGCGCGTGAAACAGCTATTGATAGGAAATTAATCGCAAATTATTTTGATATTTTAGGCCTTGACCGCCGTTCCGACCATTATCACATTATGCAGTCCTCCGTAATATAGCTTTTTGCAAGGCAGGCCTAGGTACAGAAGGCATTTTTTCCATCAAGAAAAATAACTCCATCGGGACTTTCAAAAAAATTAACTGTTGATTGAGACAGGGGAATTTTAGTCTTTCTATTTTTCCAATAGAGTAATGTTCCTCTGGGGATATCTATTTCTTCTGCGGCATCACGCTGGGACATGCCTTGCGATACGTTGGAAATATATTGTAATAATCCTTCTGCAACCTCTAAGCGTGTTTTTTTCTCCGAAGCTATTGTTGTTTTTGTAAAATCCATTATTATCGTCCCTGATAGCTAGTTTTTGGTTGTTCTGGTCGAACAAAATTTTCCAAATACTATGCCATCTTTTTTTTGATGACAATCATGTAGTTCTAGGTTAAATATTGGTCAAATGGTCGGAACGGCGGTCGAAGCCATACAATTGATCTAAAAAGAGCATTTATAATAAAAAAATAGTTTTAGTTGACCGTTTTAGATCATTTATATCATATTACATATCGCAGAATTATCATGTATAATTATCCTATATAGATCATTTAAGCATTAAAACCCATATTAATTGCTCTATTTAGGATATTTATGAAAAGAGCCTTAACCCCAGAAGAGCTTGAGGAATTACTCGGAAAAAACCTTAAAGCACTGCGCCTACAAAAAAATATTGATAGAAAAACGTTATGCGCACGAGCAGGAGTTAGCGAACACGCCCTTAGAAATCTTGAGGATGGAAAAGGAACCACCTTAAAAACGCTTATAAGAACACTCAAAGCCCTTGAGCGTGAAAGCTGGCTCAGCACAATAGCCCCAAAAACAAGCATTAATCCTCTACATTTAGTAAGGGAAAAAGCCCCAAGACAACGCGCACGCAGAAAAAATCATGCCAAAGAAAAAATCTAGCTCGTATAAACATGTTGAACGAATTAATGTTTATCTTTGGGGGAAGTTTGTGGGAGCTACGGCCTTAGACCCAAAACTAGGATATTATGTATTTGCCTATGATAAATTGTTTGGAAAAAGCAGAATTGAAATTGCCCCATTACATATGCCCCTCAATGACAATGAAGAAGTCTATGTATTCACAGACCTTCCTGAAACAACTTATAAACGTCTCCCGGCAATACTTGCGGATTCTTTACCTGACAGCTTTGGAAATGCGCTCATAGATCGTTATATGGCAGATAAAGGGATTTCACATAAACAGATTACCCAACTAGATCGGTTAGCCTATATGGGAAATCGATCCATGGGAGCGCTTGAATTTAAACCGGCGCATGGGCCAAGAACTACAAAACCAACAGCCATATTAATGAATACTCTAGTCATAGAGGCACGGAAAGCAGTTAAAGGTACTCTAAAAGGATCTTACGAAACAGACGCTGCTTTACGAAGTATTATTGAAATTGGCACATCCGCTGGCGGCGCAAGAGCTAAGGCAGTTATAGCATGGAATCCTGAAACACAAGAAATACAATCAGGACAAGTCAATGCCGAAGAAGACTTCGAACATTGGTTATTAAAATTTGATGGGATGGGATCCGATAAAGAATTAGGAATAAGCCAACATTATGGTCGAATTGAATATGCTTATTATCTTATGGCAATTCAAGCAGGTATCTCGATGACAAAATCAAGACTGCTTGAAGAAAACGGCAGAGCTCATTTTATGACAAAACGTTTTGACCGCGACGGAAGAAACACTAAACACCATATACAAACTTTATGCGCCATGAATCATATTGATTACAGAATGAAATCGACGAATAGTTATGAACAATTGCTTATGACACTCAGCGACCTCACCCTTTCTCATGATACGTATATAGAAGTATTTCGGCGGATGATATTTAACATCATGGGACAAAACTGTGATGATCATAGCAAAAATTTTTCTTTTATATTAAAAGAAGGTAGCAACTGGCAGTTAGCCCCCGCCTATGATGTTACATTTGCTCACAACCCCAAAGGAGAATGGACAAATCAACATTTAATGTCAGTTAACGGAAAATATAAAAATTTCACTATTAATGATATTTTTGAAGTCGCAGATAGATTCGGAATTGGCGAGGCAAAACAACTCATCGCTGAGACGCGTGAAGTAATTAAGTCATGGCCAATATTCGCTAAAGAAGCAGGATTAAATAAAGAAGAAATTAATCGAATTAAAAAATTACATATATTATTTTAAGAAATAATTTGGATTAATTGAATTAGTTTCGACTGGATAAAATGATTCTAGGGGTGCGAGCATCTCTAAAGCTGTACCGTCACATCGGCACTATTTTTAGTAATAGTATATAACTCGAGCCTTTTGCTTGCTCAGACTGCGCTAGAGCATGCATCACGGCTCAAGTAAATTTTGAGTGAGTAGGCCAGGACATTTTAACCTAAATTCGGCAGTAGGAATGGCATAAAATGAAAAAAGGCGAAGAAGGTAAGGATTTTTTTGACATTTTTTCTCGACGCCGTACTCACCCGTACGGTGAGAGAAAAAATGTCAAAAAAATCCTTAGATTCGAAGCATTTTTTCATTTTATGCCATTCCTACTGCCGAATTTAGGTTTAATCCTAGCCTCTCTCAGAACAGGGCTTGAAGCTCTCGACTCACACTGCTCCCACTAGGCAACCACAATTTTCATTCCACTAATCCAATGCGTAAAAAGTCTTGGATGATATTTTGCTGTCTGCTTTATATAACGAACAGCGGTAACATAAGATGTCCTAAACTTTTTATATTTTCGCCACCTAGCCCCTAATGAAAAGCAGCCTAAAAATTATTTGAAATGACAGGCGGTTTCCAAATACCCTTTTTTGCTATTAATTGAGGCCAATAAACTCGCATTAGTAAATTGAAATTTTCTGTAGGCAAAGGAAGCCAGTTAGACTCAGCGTCTGAACCGGGAGAGTTTTGCTGAAGATAAATATCCAGCGATCCATCTTTATTAAAATGCATATTACTTCTATCACCCAATGCATAACGATTAATTGAGTTAGGAACAATTAAACCATTTGAATCATACAATGAAATCGACCAAAATCCTTTAGCAGGAGGAATGTCATTACGAGCAAAATGAATAATGTATTTCTTCGTTCCATTCAATAAAATATTTTTTTCATCCGTGGTTGCCATGAGATAAATAGCATCATCTATCATATTTGCTCCAAAACCACTGTATGCAACTCCGGCACGATTCATATAAGACGTACCATAATTTCCAATAATATTAGCTTTCATCCAGCCATTTTCAAGAGTACTTATTTTCGGTATAAACTTAATAATTTGTTCCAATGCATTTTTTGCAGCTAAATTTAGTAAATTTAATTCATCATTTGATAAAGTTGATATATTAAAATCTTCTCCAGGGGTAATGCCAATTATTTTTAATTCGGCAATGATATTAGTTTGATAATCTTCTGGATGAGGGGGATTTGTTTTTAAAGCGTTAGCCAATAGCTGAAAGAAAGTAACTCCATTCATCATGTTGACTTGCTGAAAAGGAGGGGTCGTCATATCAATACTTGGATCGATAGGTAAATTGCTAGGAGGAATATAATCTGTACCCCATTTGCTTAAAGGCGTTAATGTGTATCCCTTTTGTATTTGACGTGCCACCTCAATGTCGTCTTCGTTATTGGTCACTAAGGTACGGCCGGTTATCCAAGCCATATTTGTTGATGACTTAATAACAGGGATATTAGGAGGCAATGCAACATTTGAATTGGGACCAACAATGATAAAGTTTTTTGCTTTAGTGCCGGTTGTGCGCTTACCTAGCGAGGCAAAAACATCCGTCCAAGCATCCAAAATAGGTAATAAATAATAGCGATCATTAGTATCTGGAACAGAAAGAACCAGTGGTTCCATGCTAAGATCCAACCACGCAATAGAATAGAGAGTGTCAATATTTGGGCGTATAATATCTTTGTCAGCTGGACTGGCTAAGTGTAATGCATGACTAAATTGATTAATAGGCGCTCTACCATCATTTTGCGCAGAGGGAACATTGGTCATAACCTGTTTTGTTAACGCAGATAGAACAAGAGGATACCCATACACGTAGACATCAATTGCAGCATTATAAAAATCATTAGGATCAATTTTTGCAGCAAATACAGGATAATTGGATAAGCAAACAATGCAAAAAAAGAAAATTAATATTTTTTTAAAAAAACATTTCATCTCAAGCTACTTCCTTATTACTTAAAGCTGCTTATACTGTCAGATAAATTGAGACTGTCAACCTTTTTTTCCATCCCAAACACGATGATTACATTTTATTACCTCATTTTAAGCACTTTAATCAAAGGAACTTTGGCCTCGACCGTCATTCCAGATTTGTCCCGCCTAATTATTTAAAAATCGATGATTTGATGAGATAACGGGTACAGCCAGGATCACTGCCAGCGCAGCGCAAGGAACTAAAACATGAGCCTATCACGCAATAACCAAAATATATTATGACGTTTTGTGAATAGAAGTCTTCTTTCCTGTTAATATATAAATTCATACTTCTTAACTAATGAGAAAAACAAATGCATGTCGCCGCATTTATACAAGACCTCGCTGTGATAATGTTACTAGCAGGCTTAACCACCGTTATTTTCCATCAGCTAAAACAACCTGTTGTTCTAGGTTATATTTTAACTGGTATTATTATTGGGCCTTATACCCCTCCTTTTAGCTTCATCAGTGATCCTTTGATAATAAATACATTAGCTGAATTAGGCATTGTTTTCTTAATGTTTTCACTTGGACTTGAATTTAGTTTCCGCAAATTATTCAAAATTGGTTTAGCAGCCATTGTTACATCCATTGCGGAAATCACATTAATGATTTGGCTTGGATATCGTATTGGTATTTATTTCCACTGGACTAAAATTGATTCTATTTTTTTAGGAGGAATTCTTGCTATTTCTTCAACGACTATTATTGTAAAAGCACTCAAAGAATTACATTTAGACAAACAATCCTTTGTTCAGTTAATTTTTGGTATTTTAATCGTAGAAGATTTACTGGCCATTGTTATTTTAACTATTTTGTCGAGTATTGCGATCAGTGGTACTGTAAATACCCATGATGTTATTTTTACAATGGGAAAATTATCTTTATTTATTATTGTTATTTCTTTGCTAGGAATTATGATTGTACCTAGATTATTAATTTATGTTGCCAAGTTTGATAGTAATGAAATGTTACTTGTGACCGTTTTAGGTCTATGTTTTGGTTATTGTTTGCTTGCAATCAAACTCGAATATAGTTTAGCTCTTGGCGCTTTTATTATTGGTTCGTTAATGGCAGAAAGCAAAGAATTAAAATTGATTGAACAATTAATTGAACCTTTAAGAGACATGTTTAGCGCTATATTTTTTGTGTCTGTTGGCTTGCTTTTAGATCCCAAAATATTACTCCAATATGCATGGCCTGTCCTCCTTATTACCTTAGCAGTGGTAATAGGTAAAGTAATAGCGTGTACCTTAGGATCACTTTTGGCAGGAAAAGATGGACGTACTTCATTTTTGGTGGGGATGGGCTTAGCACAAATTGGCGAATTTTCTTTTATCATCGCTACTATGGGTGTTTCTTTAAAAGTAACTAGCGATTTTCTGTACCCTATTGCAGTGGCTGTTTCTGTTATCACGACTTTTCTAACACCTTATTTAATACGACTTGCTGATCCTTTTTCAAGAAAGATTGGGAAGATAATACCATCTCATATTATTTATTTTTTTAGTCTTTATACCAATTGGTTACACAATCTTGGAAATAAAAAACGGCATTTACCGACGCAGCGTAAAAAATAATATTATCCTAAACCAACATGATTAGACATTAATCACCAGCCAACCAGGTGTATCGTCGAACATCTGGGTTAGATTCATTTTACTATGAAACGCTAGACTAAAATCAAGATAGAAGGGCTCCATTCTCCAGGGCGTTCGTGATTAATTAATCAAGGCCATTTAATGTGATAAAAAAGCTAAGGCCATCCCAAAAAAAATTAAAAATATTCCTAATAATTTCGCAATATATTTTTCTGCACGCTCTAACATACGTGTAACGCGTGGATGAGATAAAATATATGTCAGTATAAAAAACCAAATAATAGCTATTAAAATAATTTCGCTTGCATAAACTATCATCCAATAAAATGGAGTATTCGGTTTAATGATCATTGTAAATAAAGCCAAGAAAAATAATGTTGCCTTAGGATTCAAAAGATTACATAAAAATCCTTGTCTAAAAGAAATAAAATTAGATAGATCTACTTTTTTTATTTTATTTTCTTTAGTCATTATTTTTGCAGTCACCTTTGATAAAAGAGAAGTAATACCCAGATAAATTAAATAGGCTGATCCAATATATTTTATGATATTAAATAAAATAAGCGAATTATATATCACAATAGCAAGGCCAAAAGCACAATATATCATATGAATAAAAATAGCACTTCCTATACCAAGCGATGTAAAAATACCAGACTTTCTTGAATGTAAAAGTGTATTTTTAGTCACTATAGCAAAATCGGGCCCGGGTAACATAGCTGAAAATAAAGTTAAAAGTCCTACCGTAACGCATTGAGTAATCATGTGTATGTTCACCTATTTTTCTATAATTCTTTAGATAATTATCGACCTCGACCGCTGTTCCAATCACCTCTCCAGGAATTATCCTAAACCAACATGATTAGGCATTAATCACCCGCCAACCATGAAGCACCTCCTATTTAAACAGGGTGTTTCACGGTAAATTCGGCAATAGAAATCACGTAAGAGGTGTTTCATGGGTGGCGGGTGATTAATGCCTAATCATATTGGTTTAGAATTATCACATGTAAGCCCTGTGATTATGTCTGGCGCGAGCTATATGACTTAGCGGAATGCCTGCTGTTCTTTTATCTTTTGTTTTTATCTAGTTTCGCCTTTTGTAGATTTACCATCTCTGTCTCATTCTTCACTGCATCATCCTTCTCTATCCCATTTGATGTTCGCGAAGCTAATAAAGATTTCGAAACATGAGTAGAGATTTTTCTATGCGACGATGGTGAAGGCGAACGGTTTTCTTCGACTTTAGTAGAATCAGTGTTGGTTATTGACTTTTGTTCTTCTTTTTCTTTAATCTCCGCCATCTCCATTCCTGGTTCATTGTTAGAAAGTGGTGAACGCTTTCGAGGAGGAATAGGAATTTTAATTTTTTTAGTAGTTTCTTTAGTAGAAGACTGCTTATTTTTGTCTGGATCTTGTAGCGACTGATTTCTTATTGCATTTAACTTCTTTATAATTGGACTATTCATATCACGAAATGGACGTTCTCTAGATGATGTATAATCGCCTAAACTCGCCAATTGATCCGTGATATTATTAAAATTCGTGGCCATATTTTTTGATTTAAAATGTTCTTTTAATCCACTTTCATTAAGTGGTACAGTTAATTCTGAAGTAGCAAACAATCTTAAGTCTGAATATTTTATTGGATTATCTTGAACAAGATTCGCAGATTCTTGTATTGCTTTTTTTATAACAGAAAATGATTCTTGATTTAACATATCTTTGATTTTTTCACCTGACGTAGTTGTATTACTTAATTGAGAAGATGTTGATTGAAGCGAAAGAGCAATACCCAATCGTAACACTTGAATAATCTGATCTTTATTAGGCATTTCTTTTTTGGATTCTTCAAAAAGAAGATTATAACATCTGATAAATAGCTCATTCTTACGAGATTTACTTCGTTCTTTTTCATTTGCAAACTTAGACAAAAGCTTATACGAATCTCGAAGATCAAACGGTTGTTTCTGATCTTGTTTATTCTTATTCTGTTCTACATACTCCTTATTAAAATTTTCTAAACGAATTATTTCGTAGTCATCTTCTTGCTCCGGTTGTTTTTTTAACTCGTTTTGTTCCTCATTAAATATATTCATTAATTGTTTATATTTATCTTCTGGAAAAAAAGGTCTATTTATTTGTAAACTTGAATCCTCTATAAATTTAAATATTTGATTTTTTCCGTTAGGATATTTTTGGTTAAATTTTTCATCATTAAAATCGTCTTTATCGCCATAGCTTGCTTCATATCGATTAAATATTTTATAAATTTCTGTAACCTCTTCTTGACTTAGCCATCCATGTCTAATTCCTGCTTCGATATTATCTAATACAAAATTATTTTTCTCAACAATACCGACGTAATGTTCAAATGGATCAAAATATTTTTGTTCTGCCTCTATTTCTTCTAAAGATTCTCTCCTAACGCCGCTCATAAAAGATACCTCATTATTCATGTATTTTATATAATTCATTATAACATAAAATAATAAGTGATTATTTCTAAACAAATTTACCATTTTTATTTATAACATTTTTAAACGCTATACTATTGCAATTAAGTATTAAATTAAACGGAAAAAAAATCCATGCAATCTAGAAATAAAGAAAATGTTAATAAAAACAAGAGCTATAGCGACATATCATATACCCCAACATATCAAAATCTATTACAAGTTAGTCGTAAAACGTATAAAAAAGAATTTTGATTAACTGA